>ULWF01042158.1_pt1 | contig 48033 bp, 39 predicted proteins | sample 1960081 | NCBI WGS metagenome assembly ULWF01 (sample SAMEA4835805, study PRJEB28245) | human gut metagenome | biome: gut microbiome; material: fecal sample | place: Denmark | collected 2008
TGAAAAAGGGTATCTATTAACAAAAATAGGGATGCGTTTTGGAAATAAAAACAGTACATTAAGTTGGAAAGAGATGTATGGATATGCGAAAATCTATTATGAATATCATAATGATTTAGAAGTTCCATATAAATTTAGAACAAATGATGGATATACCTATGAAGAGGATGGTAAAATCAGATTAGGTCAATGGATTTCCAGTCAAAGACAAAAGGTTCCACAAGAAAGCGACCAAGGACATCTACTAACAAAAATAGGGATGCGTTTTGAAACTAAAAAAATAAGTACATTAAGTTGGGAAGAAATGTATGAATACGCAAGAATCTATTATGAACATTATAATGATTTAGAAGTGTCTCAAAAATTCAGGACAAATGATGGATACACTTATGAAGAAGATGGCAAAATTAGACTGGGGCAATGGATTAGAAGTCAAAGGCAAGTTACTTCTAAGGAAAGTGAAAAAGGGTATCTACTAACAGAAATAGGGATGCGTTTTGAAAATAAAAACAGCACATTAGGTTGGAAAGAGATGTATGAATACGCAAAAATTTATTATGAACATTATAATGATTTAGAAGTGCCTACTAGATTCAGGACAAATGATGGATACACTTATGAAGAAGATGGTAAAATCAGATTAGGAAACTGGATTTCCAGTCAAAGGCAAAGACTCTCTCAACAAAGTAAAAGGGGTCATCTACTGTCAGAAATAGGAATGCGTTTTGAAAATAAAAACAGTACATTAAGTTGGAAAGAAATGTATGAATATGCAAAAATCTATTATGAGCATTACAATAACTTAGAGGTTCCATTTAAGTTTATGACAAATGATGGATATACACCACAAGAAGAAGGTAAAATTAGATTAGGTCAATGGATTTCCAGTCAAAGGCGAAAGGTTCCGCCAGAAAGCGAGCAAGGACATTTACTAACAGAAATAGGGATGCGTTTTGAAACTAAAAGAAACACATTAAGTTGGGAAGAGACGTATGAATATGCAAAAATCTATTATGAGCATTACAATAACCTAGAAGTGCCTCAAAAATTTAGGACAAATGATGGATACACTTATGAAGAAGATGGTAAAATTGGATTAGGAAACTGGATTTCCAGTCAAAGGCGAGTTACTTCTAAGGAAAGTGAAAAAGGGTATCTACTAACAAAAATAGGAATGTGTTTTGAAACTAAAAACAGCACATTAAGTTGGGAAGAGATGTATGAATACGCAAAAATCTATTATGAGCATTATAATGATTTAGAAGTGCCTGCTAGATTCAGGACAAATGATGGATATACCTATGAAGAGAATGGTAAAATTAGATTAGGTCTATGGATTATTAACCAAAGACAGAATATTCCCCAAAAAAGTGAAAAAATTCAAGCGCTTGATGAAATAAAGATGAATTGGAGTCCAAGAATACAAAAAGAAGAAGTTAATAATTTGTGTATAGATAATGAGATAAATATTGAACTTAATAAAACTGTTATTTCACATATTTCAGCTAAAGAACTGAAATCAAAAACAACATATTTAAGGGCAAATGGTATAGAGCTAACTAATGAAGATGGTAAATTGCATGAAATATTTTCTATGAGTAGTCCGGACATGAAAGAAAAATACGGAATATCCCTACCTGAAATGATAAGAGACTTTTATGATGTAAAGCAGAAGAGGAAATAAAATTATGTTTTTAGAAAAATATATTGATTCCACATATGTAGAAATGATTTATGATAATTATGAAAATAGTTATATTAATAGTCTAGATGAAAGAAATTTTTTGTTAGTATATAATTTACTAAAGGAAAAGGGATTTTATTTTATAGATGATATAACACTCAATTATTTAGAGTTGTTTGAATTAAAAAGAGATAACATAGAAAAGGCACTTAATACGTTAAAAGAAATAATTGGGGAAAACTACATAAAAGAAATAGGTCATAATATGATACTTGTTGATAAAATTATAGAATTAGCAAGTAAAATTGATAATTAAAACAGGAAAAAATCCTGTTTTTTTTAACTTATTTAGGAAAAGATCAATATACCTCCTATACTTTATTGTGAGGAGGTGAAAAAATAAAAAAATTTGAATGCGTCATGCAAAACAACATGAAAGACTGTGGAGTAGCGGCACTTCTTACAATCATTAGAACAAATGGTGGGGATGTTCCATATGAATATTTAAGAATGCTTACTAAAACCTCTACAAATGGAACAAATGCTTATTATTTATTAGAAGCAGCTAAAACATTGGGATTTGATACTAGAGCTTTAAAAGGAAATGTTGAGGATTTAAATAAATCGTATCTTCCTTGTATAGCACACGTTATAATAGATTCTAAATACAAACATTTTGTTGTTATACATGAAATTAATAATAAATATGTTACTATAGCGGATCCTAGTTGCGGAATTAGAAAACTTACAATAAATGATTTTAAAAAAATTAGTACTGAACAATATTTGATTTTCTTTCTAAATAAACCTTTACCTAATATTAAAAACGATAAAAAATTTATTAAATTACTAATTAGTTTTTTTGTAACGTTTAAAAATGTCTTCACATCAATTTTTATATTTTCTATTCTATATACTTTAATTAACGTGGTATTATCATATTCATTTCAATTTATTATAGAAGATGCGATTAATGTGAATTCAGTATCTAACCTATATTTTATTGGCGTTGTAGTTATATTTCTTACTTTGATTAGTAATGTTTCTAATTTTATAAGAAATAATATGTTTAATTATGTAAGTAGTAAGATTGACTTTCTTTTGATTAGTGACGTATTCAGGCAAATATTTTCTCTTCCTTACTTATATTATAAAACCAGAACTACAGGTGATGTACTTTCTAGAATAAATGATTTGGATGGTATAAAAAAGAATTTATGTAATTTAATAATTAATTTTTTTGTAGATGGCACTTTAGTTATATTTGTATTTTTCTTTTTATGTAGGATAAATCTTACTTTAAGTTTAATTGCTTTATGTATAGGTATTATTTATTTCTTGATTATTAAGCTTTTTTCTAATTCTATTTATGATATGGTTTTAGAGAATAAAAAGAACTCATCTTTATTAAATAGTAACTTGGTTGAATATATTTCTTCTATACAAACTATTAAAGGGATGAATGCTATAGATAACTATAAAAATAAGTTATGTGATACATATAAAAATCATTTGAATAAAAATTATGAATTTACAAAGATTTTTAATATTGAAGAGTTTATTAAGGAAATTGTAAATTCACTTGGACTATGTTTAATACTTTTAATAGGTGGATATTTAGTATTAAAAGGTAAAATGAGATTGGAGGCTTTAATTACATATAATGCTTTAATTATATACTTTTTAGAACCTATTAAAAATGTTGTTGGATTTGATTTTGCATTAAAAGAAATTCGTGCATCTATAAAAAGAATTATTGATTTATATAGTATTAAAACTTGTGATACGGTTTTAGAACCTAAGTATACTTCTTCTAATATTTATGGTGATATTTCTATAAAAAATCTTAGTTATTCTTATAATAAAAAAGATAAAATACTTAAAAATATTACTTTTGATGTAGATAGGGGTGAAAAAATAGTTATTAGTGGTTATAGTGGAAGTGGTAAAAGTACTTTATCAAAGATTATTTGTGGTTATTTAGAAATTGATAATGATATGATTTATATTGATGGAATTGATATTAATTCTCACAATATAATAAAGTTAACGCGTGATGTTTGTTATATTTCACAAAAAGAGGTAATGTTTACTGATTCTATTTATAATAATATCATTATGGAAAGAGATATTAGTTATGAAAAATTTTTAGAAGTATGCAAGATAACAGGGGTAGATACTATGGTAAAAAGTAAATTACACAGTTATAATTTTTTACTTGAAGAAGGCGGATTTAATATAAGTGGAGGAGAAAGGCAAAGAATTATTTTGGCAAGGGCATTATTAAAAGATGCTAGTATTTATATTTTTGATGAGAGTTTTAGTGAAATGGACGTGGATAGTGAGGGTAAAATACTTAGTAAGATTTTTGGATATTTGGCAGATAAAACAATATTAGTGATATCTCATAGAGATAATAATAATCTCTTATTTGATAAATGTTTTACTATTAAGAATGGAAAAATTTATAATGGATATTATAAGATATAATGATTTATATAAAGATAGAATGAATATCTTTAATTCATATTTATTATTTACTATTTTTGTTGTTTTACTTTCGTTATTTGTTTCTATGAATATTACTTATAAAAAATATTTTCTTGCTAAGGCGGTAGTAAATAATAATGGATATTTAAAGTGCTTAGTAGAAGAAAATAGTCTTTCTTTATTAAATAAAAATAGTACTCTTATTATTGATGGGGTAGAATATCAATATTCCATTTCATCAGTTGAACCAATAGTTAATGAAAATAATTTGATTTATCAAGTGGAATTAAAAGTTAATCTAGACTCTAAAATTTCTAAAGAAAATAATGTTTTAAACTTGAAAATACTTGTTGAAAAGCAATCGGTTTTGAAATATGTAATTAGAAAAGTAGGTGAAATTTATTAGTGAATTAAACAGTAATGATTTGAAGAATATAGAAGGTGGTGCGGTAAGCCCTTGGGCTATTATTGGTATTGGCGCGGGAATTGTATTTTTAATTGGAGTTCTAGATGGATTTTTTAGACCACTTAAGTGTAATAAATAACGTATGAGGGAATTAAATAATGAGGAGACTTTTTTTGTTGAAGGGGGATTGTCTGTATCTGGTACTTTAATAAATTCTTTTACTGCTGGTATAAAAATATTACTTGAACTTGGAAGAAGTTTGGGTTCAGTAATAAGAAGAGGTGGAAGTGGACAAATGTGCAAAATATGATAAAAAGAATATGTTGTAATAAAAGAAGAATATGTGTATTATTTTTAATATTATTATCTCCACTTCTTGTTTATATTCTTGATTATATGGTTGTTATGACATTTAACCTTGGCACATACTTAGGTACTGTTGTTAGATTCATATTTGAGAGAATATCTTGTTAAAGGAAGAGAAAATTCTCTTCTTTTTACTTTTAAGTAAAAAAATCTATTTGAAATAAAGTGGAAATATAGTATAATGTATGTAAGAATAGGAGCGAGGTACGAATGAGAAGAATTTATACTGGAGTTGATATTGGTAGTGATAGTATAAAAATAGTAGTTAGTGAAGTCTTTAATAAAAAATTTCACGTGCTAGCTTCTACTAGTGTGAAAAGTAAAGGTGTAAGAAGAGGATTAATTATAGATAAAGAAAAAGTAAGTAATAGTATAAAGACTGCGGTAAAGGAAATTGAAGCAACAATTGGTATTAAGATAGAAGAAGCTGTAGTTACTATTCCTTCTAATGATAGAAAATTAAGCGTTGAATCAGGTACTACTAAGATAGTACTTGATACAGTTAGTGGAGAAGATATAGTAAATGCTTTAAGTGATGCTGTTATAGATAAGGTTCCTGAAGGATATGAATTAATTACAACTGTGCCTATTACATTTAAAGTTGATGATATGGATAATATTATTGATCCAAAAGGTAGAGTGGGCGAATATTTAAGTGTTAAAGCAGTTATGATTACTGCTCCTAAAAAGAATCTGTTTGATGTCTTAGAAGTATGCAATATGTGTGGAATAGAAGCAAAAGATGTGATTTTTAAGACAATTGGGGATTACTATGAGGCAAGAGGAAAAGATACCGAAGTTGAAGTTGGGGCAATAGTAGATGTAGGTAGTGATACTACTAGTGTTTCTATATTCAATAAAGGTATTATGATTAAAGATGATATAATTAATTTAGGAAGCAAAAATATAGATAAGGATATCTCATATATTTATGGGGTTGATTTAGCTACTGCACGTGATTTAAAAGAGAATTTCTCAGTATGTAGTAGAAAGTATGCAGACAGTAATGATTCTGTTGAGATAAAGATTAATGATAATGATGTGATTAAAATTAATCAATATGAATTGTCTGAAGCAGTAGAAGCAAGGGTTAATGAATTGTTGAAACTTGCAAAAAAAAGCATAAATAACTTAACAAACCGCAAAATTAGTTATATAATTGTTACAGGAGGTATAACTGAATTAACAGGATTTGGTTATATTGTTGAAAATGTTTTAGGAATTAATGCAACTACGCTTAATATTACAACACTTGGAATTAGAAATAATAAATATTCTGCTGCTATGGGAATAATTAAGTATTTTCATGAGAAGTTGAAATTAAGAGACATCGATTACACAATGTTTGATGATGAAAAAATAAATGCATTAATGGATAGTAAAAAAAGTCTATTAAATGTTAATAATGACACATTAGTTAGTAAAATATTTGATTATTTTACTGGTAATTAAGGGAGGATATATATGTTTGGTACATTAGAAATGGATCAATTAGCTAAAATAAAAGTAATTGGTATTGGTGGCGGTGGAGGCAATGCCGTTAACCGAATGATAGAGTCAGGGGTAAAAGGAGTAGAGTTTATTGTAGCTAATACAGACTTGCAAGTTTTAAACAACTCCAAAGCAGAGAAGAAAATCCAAATTGGTGCAACCCTTACTGATGGATTAGGTGCAGGAGCAAAACCTGAGATAGGTAGAGAAGCTGCAGTAGAATCTAAAAAAGAATTAGAAGAAGCCTTAACTGGTGCTGACATGGTATTTATTACTTGTGGTATGGGTGGAGGAACAGGATCTGGAGCTGCTCCAGTAGTGGCTGAAATAGCACAAGGTCTTGGCGCTTTAACTGTTGCTATTGTAACAAAACCATTCACATTTGAAGGTAAGAAAAGAATGGAAAATGCTTTAGTTGGGCTTGAGGAATTGAAAAAACACGTTGATACATTAATTGTAATTCCTAATGATAGATTAAGAGAAATTATTGATAAATCTACACCAATGCTTGAAGCATTTAAAGAAGTTGATAACGTATTACGTCGTGGTGTTCAATCTATATCTGACTTGATTGCTGTTGTTGGTTTAGTTAACCTTGACTTTGCCGATGTTAAAGCAGTTATGGAAAAATCAGGAAATGCTATTATTGGTATTGGTATAGGTATGGGTGAAGATAGAGCAATTGAAGCTGCTAAACAAGCTGTTTCATCTCCACTTCTTGAAACTAGTATTTCAGGAGCAACTGATGCTATTATCAATATTACTGGTGGATTGAATTTAACATTGTTTGAAGCTGAACAAGCTGCTGAAGTTGTAAGAGCTGCTGCTAATACTGATATTAATACAATATTCGGTTCTGTTATTAATGAAAACTTAACTGATGAAGTTATAGTTACAGTAATTGCTACAGGATTTGATAAGGCTAATAAAGAACCACTTTATAATAATGTACAAAGTGGAGTTAATACTAGAAGAAGTAGAGAACAAGAAGTAATTGATGTAGATGATGATGACTCTAGTGATGATGGTGAATATGAATATCCTCCATTTATGAGAAGAAATTTCTAGTTAAATAATGTAAAATATTAAAAGTCCTTAGTGACTTTTTTTTCTTTTTCATATATAATTAAATCGTACATAATGAGGTGATGATAGTTGGCAAAAAAGAAGAAAAGAAAAGAAGATAAAACTAAAAAGTTTAAATATACAAATGAATTATACGGGGTAGTATTTATATTACTTGCAATACTAGGAATAGGTATTGGCTCTCCTCTTGGAATTGTTGGAAAATTAGTTAAGGCTTTTTCTGTGTTTTTATTTGGAACATGGAATATAATCTTTATGATAGGACTTTTCTTAATTGGTTTATATATGGTTATTAAAAGAGAAAAACCATCATTTTTTACTTCACATTTAGTTGGCTTTTATATAATTTTTATAGGAATACTTGTTTATTCTCATTTAAATTATGTTTCTTTAAATGGCGGTGATGTGGTTGCGACATTTGAGGCAACTGCAAATGATTTGATGAGTAACTTTAATGCAATTATGGATGCTAATAAATTTAACCCAAGTGGTGGTGGAATGCTAGGATGCTTATTTGCTGTTTTGTTTAATAAATTGTTTGATGCATCTGGCACTAAAATAGTTGCAATAGTATTAATTGTTACTGGTACTGGATTATTTACTGGAGTGTCTATCTTTGATTTTATTAGAAATGGATATCAAAAAGGAAAAGATATTTTACCTAAACATAAAGAGAAAGTTAGAAATGATAATGATGAGCAAACTGATTCAAAGAAAGTTTCATCTGTTATTATAAATGATAATAATATACCTTCTACACCAGATAATAAACTTGTAATATCTAGTATAGATGAATTAACTCATAATATTGAAAAATCTAATAATGATGTAGAAGCAGGTGATACTTCTTTGAAACCTGCAGAGAATAAAAATTATAAACTTCCACCAATCAGTTTATTAAAACCGCCTGCTAAGGTTAAGAATAGTGGTAATCAAAGTGTTATAGAAAAAAATATTATAACTTTGGAAACTGTATTAAAAGATTTTGGTATTATAGGAAAAGTAGTTGAAGTAAATAGTGGACCTAGTGTTACTCAATATGAGTTGGAGGTTCAAAGTGGTACTAAGCTTAATAAAATTTTAAGTATAAATAGGGAAATTTCTCTTGCATTAGCAAAAAAAGATGTAAGAATTCAAGCACCAATTCCTGGCAAGAGTACGGTTGGTATTGAAATTGCAAATGATGAAATTAGAAGTGTTTCATTAAGAGAAATATTAGAAACTTCTCCATCTAATAAGGCTAATAGTAAATTACTTGTTGCTCTTGGTAAAAATATAATGGGTAGAAGTGTGTTTGCAGAAATTGATAAAATGCCTCACTTACTTGTTGCTGGTGCAACTGGTTCTGGTAAATCCGTATGTATTAACTGTATTATTGCTTCTATTCTTATGAGAACAAAACCAGATGAAGTTAAGCTTATGATGGTTGACCCGAAGAAAGTTGAACTTAGTATGTATAATGGTATTCCACATTTGATGATGCCAGTTGTGACTGATCCTAAAAAGGCAAGTATTGCATTGCAAAAAGTTGTTGCAGAGATGGAATCTCGTTATGATTTGTTTAGTGAAAAAAATGTTAAGAATATTGCTACTTATAATGAATGGGTAGAAAAAGAAAATGCTAAATTACCAGAGGATGCTAAGATAAAGAAAATGCATTATATAGTTGTTATAGTAGACGAACTTGCTGATTTGATGCTTGTTGCATCTAAAGAAGTTGAAGATTCAATTATGAGAATTACTCAAATGGCTCGTGCTGCTGGAATTCATTTGATAATTGCTACTCAAAGACCTTCTACTGATGTAATTACTGGTGTTGTTAAAGCTAATATTCCATCGCGTATATCTTTTGCGGTATCTAGTAGTATAGATTCACGTACTATTCTTGATATGGGTGGAGCTGAAAAATTATTAGGTCGTGGTGATATGTTATTCTTGCCTATGGGTGAGAATGCTCCAGAACGTGTACAAGGTGCTTATGTTTCTGATGAAGAACTAGAAAAAATTGTTGATTACACTGTCTCACAACAAAAAGCTATGTATGATGAAAGATTTATGGATTTAACTTCATCTGCTAAAGAACAGGGTAACGCAGGTGGGGGAATAAAAGAGGTAGAAGAAGAATATGATGATCCTCTTTATAATGATATAGTTGAATTTGTAATAACTCAAGGTAAAGCTAGTGCATCACTACTACAAAGAAGATTTAAACTTGGATATAATAGGGCAGCTAGAATTGTTGATTTACTTGAGGAACGTGGAATAATTGGACCACAAAATGGTTCTAAACCTAGAGAAGTTTTAGTTAAACTTGGTTCAGAAGAAGATGATGAATAAATGAAAACTCAATCAATTACTGATTGAGTTTTTTAACTTTTTCATAGTGTTCTTTATAATTTTTACAACCATCTACATGGAATGTTGCACCTATTTTTTCTAGTTCTTGTTGGGGAAAGCTTCCACTTAGACTTGAAAGATTTAATATTGTATCTAATACTTTTTCTGGATTTGATTGATACATATTATATAAATCTAATGCAGTTAGATAAGAAAATGCTATATCTATATCATCTAATAAGTAATCATCTATATATAAATCTTTAATGTTTTGACCTTTATCTGCTGCACTTACAAATTTTTTTGAAGAGCTTATTCCATATAATGCATCTCTAGTTGTCATTAAATCATTTACTTGTATTTTTCTATAATCTTTTATTAATCCAATGTCAGTTAAAATGTCTGGCAGTAACAAATTCGCAAAATATCCTTCTGTTTCTTTATATATTGTTTTTGATTTATAAGAAAAAAGTGACTCTTCATTTTTTCTTACTATCATATGAAATATTTCATGAAATGTAGTTGCTAGATCCATTGTGGTGTTTTTTCTATAAATGGTGGCATATGGGATATGATTGCGTGTATCAATGTATGTAGTACCATAGGTTTGACCTATATTTTTGGAGTATTTAATATTTATTAAGTTTTTAGTTGGCTCACTAATGCTTATAAAAGCATTATATAAATTCTTATTTGGAACGTGTCTAAATATAGTATTCATTAGTTCAAATACTTCATCGTTTGACATTCTTATCTTTTCTGTTGTTCCTCTATTAATAAATAGTTTGTTTTCGCCTAAATAATCATTAAGAGTTGATAATATTTCAAATGCAGGTCTATTTATGTATGGCTTAATTACTTCTTCATAATATTCTAATTGATTAAAATCATCATATTCTATATATTCTTCAAATGTATCTTTTATATATGTACTAATTAAAATATCATATAAATCGGATACTTCTTCAAATTCTTCTATAGATTTGAAATCATTTACATTTAGTTTCTTTTTTGCATCTATTAGTTTTTTTATGTCCCATTTATATTTGTTCATAGTGTTTCTCCCTATGAGCTATTATTATATTTTCGTATATTAAATAAGTCAACTTAAAAAATTGACATATAAATTCACATTGTACTATTTAAAAATTTTTAAATATGTTAGAATATAAATTAGAAAGAAGGTTAGATAATATGCCAACACCACATATAGAAGCAAAAGAGGGAGAGTTTGCGAAAACAGTAATTGCGGCTGGAGATCCATTAAGAGCAAAGTTTATTGCAGAAAAATATTTAGAAGATGTAAAACTTGTTAATAAAGTTAGAAATATGCTTATGTATACTGGTACTTATAAGGGAAGAGAGGTTTCTATTATAAGTCATGGTATGGGAATGCCAAGCGCAGGAATATATTTTTATGAATTGTTTAAAATTTACAATGTAGATAGGATAATTAGAATAGGAACTTGTGGAACTAGTAATCCTAATGTTAAACTTTTGGATACGATTCTTGCTGAGTCATCTTATACTGAGTCTAATTATGCTTTTATGTTTAATAAAGAACATATAAATTTAGAAAAACCGAGCATTATAATTAATGATAAGTTAAAAGCTACAGCTTCTTTGAAAGGTATTAAATTGCTAGAAGGAGATGTAATGACATGTGATGTTTTTGATCCTTATGTTGATTGGAAAGCAATAAATGCTAGAATTCCAAAGAATTTAGATATAGTTGCAACTGAGATGGAGTCTTTTGCTTTATTTTATATTGCCAAAGTGTTACATAAAGAAGCTGCATGTTTATTGACTGTAGTTGATTCTAAATGCACTACTGAATTTGTAAGCAGTGAAGATAGAGAAAAGAGTCTTACTAATATGATAGAGGTGGCTCTTGATACAATCTACTAATAAATATTTGATAATTGATTATACTAAAAGAGGTGAACAATAATGGAATATCGTGTTGAAGATAATTTATCATACAAAATACATATGATTAAAACTGATAAGTTTAAAACTGTAAATATTAAAATTATTTTTAGTAAAGAAATAAAAAAAGAGGAAATAACTTTAAGAAATTTTTTGTCTGATTTTTTAGTATATACCAATGCTTCATATCCAACTAATAAAGAACTTTGTATAAGAGTTCAAGAATTATATAATTTAGGATTATCATCATCTTGTTATAGAATAGGAAGATTTTATAATACAGATATAAATGTTAGCTTTTTAAATGAAAAATATTCTGAGCCTGGAATGTATGAAGAAACTATTAAATTTTTAAATGATATAGTAGTAAATCCAAATGTAGAGGGCAATGCATTTAATAAAAAGTATTTTCAAGTTATTAAAGAGGGAATAAAAAATCAAATAGAAAGTATCAAGGAAAATACAAGAAAATTAAGTATGATTAATATGCTTGATAATATGGGAGATGATGTTTATTCTTATCATACATTCGGATATTTAGATGATTTAAATTCAATTACTCCAGAATCAATATATGAATATTATAAAGAGTTTATTAGAACTTCTAATATTGATATTTATGTTCTTGGAAATATTGATTTTGAAGAAACAAAAAGGTTAATTAGTAATAATTTTAAATTTAACACTCTAAAAATGAAAAAATGTGATCCATTTATATATCATAATAAATTTAGGAAAATTCCTAAAAAAGTAATTGATAAAATGCCTCTTTCACAGTCTAAATTAAGTATAGGGTGTAAAATTGATGAGTTAAGTGCATATGAGAGAAATTATGTATTACCAATATATTCAATGATTTTAGGAGGAGGATCTAACTCTAAATTGTTTAATAAAGTAAGGGAAGAAAATTCACTTTGTTATTATATTTCTGCATCTGCCAATAAACTTGATAATGTATTGTTTATAACATCTGGTATTAATAAAGAAAACTTTGATAAGGTTGTTACATTAATAAAGGAAGAGTTAAAATCAATGAAGTTAGGTAAGTTTGATGAAGATGATATGAATGATGCTAAAATGCAATATATTGCTATGCTAGAGGAATTTAAGGATTCTCCTGCGCAAATAATTTCTTCTTATTATTCTGTTTTAGTAATTGGAAATGACCCATTAGATGTTCGAATGGAAAAGATAAAAAAAGTTACTTATGATGATGTAAAAGAATTTGGTAAACATATTCATATGGATACAATTTATCTATTAGAGGGGGATAAATAATATGAAGGAGATAAAATTAAAAGGATTAGATCAAAGTGTTTTTTATGAAGAATTGTCAAATGGATTAAAAGTTATATTACTTCCATTTAAAAATAAAACCAATTATTATATCAATTACACAACTAAGTATGGTTCTATTAATTTGGATTTTATACCTAATGGCTCTAAAAAAATGTATTCTTCTCCAAAGGGGATAGCACATTTTCTTGAACATAAGTTGTTTGAACAAGAAGATGGGGAAAGTCCATTTGAGTTTTATTCTAAAAGCGGTACTGCATCTAATGCGGGTACTAGTTATAAAAGAACATCTTATTATTTATGGGGAGTTAATAAATTAGAAGAGAATTTAGATTATTTAATTAGTTGTGTTAATAAACCTTATTTTACTGATTCGAATGTTGAAAAGGAAAAGGGAATAATAATACAAGAGCTTAATATGTATATGGATAATCCTGATTCTGTTCTTACTAATGAGGTTTCTAAAGCAACATATAAAAATCATCCGATTAGATATGATATAGGAGGGTATCCTGATACGGTTAGCAAGATTACAAAAGAAGATTTATATACTTGTTATGATACTTTTTATTCTCCAAGTAATATGATTTTAGCTGTCTCTGGTAATTTTGATGTTAATAAAATTCTTGATTTAATAAAGTCAAATGAAGATTTGATGAGTAGAAAATCAACTGGTGAAATTATTATGAAGGATTATAAAGAACCATTAAAGGTACTAGATACTTATAAGGAGATTACTGTTCCTAATCTTGCGATCCCTAAGGTTGCTATGAATGTAAAGATTTCATTAAAAGGTGTTAAAGATTTAAGAGAGTTTATTGCATATGTAATGGCATATGTTGGCCTTAAGTTTGCATCTGCTTCTGATTTTAAGGAAGAGATACTAACTAATAATTATGCTACTAGCTTTACATATGGTGCAATGCTTTTAGATGGATTTTATACTATTGAATTATATGCTGAGACTAATAAACCTAATATAGTAATAGATAAAATATTAAAAGAGTTAAAATCAAAAAGTATTTCTTCTGAGGACTTAGAAAGATATAAGAAGGTTAAGATATCATATCTTGTTATGGAAAGTGATAATATAGAGACATCTGTTGAAAACGCAATGGATGATTTAATTGTGTTTGGTAAGGTTTTCGATGATGAAATTGATTTTATAAGAGGAATGAATATTGATAAATTTAATGAAGTTATGAGTAAGGTTGACTTTTCTAATCATGCGACTGTTGTACTTAAATAATTAAGTATCAACAGTTTTTTTCTCAATTGACATCCTTTTTAAAAGATGCTATTATACATGGTGCTTAAATGTTTGGGTACCTAAGGGGGTGAGATGTTGTGGAAAGCAAAAAATTCATTAGTATAAAAGATGCATTAGAAACATGTTACTTAGAAATGAATAATGCAGAAAAAGAACTTATTTTTACTAAACTTGTTAATGAGGCTAAACAAGAGGGTATTTCTTCTTTTGAACTTGAAATACCAAATGGTATTAGTCCTAAGACTCCTATTAAATATAGAGTTGAACTAGATAGATGTGTAATTAGAGCGTTTGATAAAATTTCATTTTTAAATGGAGTTTTGGAAAGTTATAGTTATAGTAAATCTATGTTTAAATCAGATGACTATGATATAAGGAGCCTATATTTATTATCTTCTTTTTATGATAAGCAAACATTATCAACCAAGAAAAGGGAAATTAGTTTGTCTATAGATAATGGTAAGTATTTTATTGAAGATACTTATGATTCTAGGGGTAATAAGAATATTGTTTCTAGAGAGGAAAATTCTATTTCTGATGTTTTATTTTATTTTGATGGGGAAGATAATGTTAAGTCTATAATTTTAGATGATAGAATGTTTAATGAGGCTGAATTTTTATATCAGATATTAGAGAAAAATTTAAATAATGAAAAAAATAAGCAATTGTGTAAAGATTTACAATAATTGCTTTTTCATTTGTAAAAATTTATTTATTATACTATAATTATTTTAGGTGATGATAGTTGAAAAATGTAAGAGTAGTATTTATGGGAACACCTGAATTTTCGGTACCTGTATTAGAGATGCTTATTAATAATTATAATGTTGTTGGTGTTGTGACTCAACCTGATAGATTAGTTGGTAGGAAAAGGATTCTTACTCCGTCTCCAATAAAGCAGTTAGCACTTCAACATGATATTCCGGTTGCAACTTTGGAGAAGGTTAGACTACAATATCAAGAGGTTTTAGATTTTAATCCTGACATAATTGTAACATGTGCATATGGTCAGATAATTCCAAATGAGATTCTTAATTACCCTAAATTTGGATGTATTAATGTTCATGCTTCGCTTCTTCCTGAGTATAGAGGTGGTGCTCCAATACAAAGGGCTATTATGAATGGTGAAGTAAAAACTGGTATTACAATTATGTATATGAATGAGGGAATGGATACTGGAGATATTATTGATAAAGAAGAACTTATAATTGGAAATGATGATAATTTTGATAAAGTTAGTGAAAATTTAAGTAATATGGGGGCTAGTTTACTTCAAGATGTACTACCTAATATTATTAAAGGGAAAGTAAAAAGAATTATTCAAGATAATAGTGAAGCAACCTATGCGCCAATTATTAAGAGGGAAGATGAAAAGCTTGATTTTAATAAAACTTCATTTGAACTTTATAATCAAATAAGAGCACTTTCTACTGTGCCGGGTGCATATGCAGTGCTTGATGGTAAGGTTGTTAAAATATATTCTTCAAGAATTTCTTCTCATATTCATCCTGAAAAGGCAAATGGTGAGATAGTCAAAATCTATGATGATGGTATTGGAATTTCTACTGAGGATTCTGAGCTAATTATTACTGATATCAAAGTAGAAGGTAAAAATAGGGTAAGTGTTAAGCAGTTCTTGAATGGAAAAAAGGAAGAAGATTTATTAGGAAAGGTTTTTGAGTAATATGAATGAATTTAATAATAATAGTAATAATAATGAAAAGAAATTTAAAATAACAGACTTAATAACAAACAAACAATATAATGCAATTCTTAATTTAGTTCTTGGCTTTGGTACAATAATTATTTTAATAATTATGATTAGACTTTCTGGTAGTAGTGTACCTAATAATACAAACAATAATATTAATAATAATGGGACACAATCTGTTGTTAGTGGATTTAATGATATTAAAAGTAAGAACTTTTCTTTTAAGTATACTCTTTTAGAAAATGGTAAGAGTGTTGTTTATCAGGGAAAAGAAAGAGAAAATAAGATTCTTTTTACCGATGCTACTAACAAATTAGAATATTATGTTATTGGTGATGTGGTTTCTGTTAAAAAGGGAAATGATTATGTGATTGGAACAAATCCTTCTAAATATTTTAATTATTTTGATGTTGAATTAGTAGAGAAAATTATATCTAGTGCTAAGGTTGATGAGGATGACTATGTTATATCAATAAATGATTTTTCAAAAGTGGTTTCTAGTGATAAGTCTGCAGAAGGGGATATATACATTAGCTTAACTAAAAGTAATGGTATAATTACAAAAATAACATTTGATTTAGGTGAATATGCTGTTTTAACTGATAAGAATATTAAAACTTCAGTTTTGACTTTGGAGTATTCTAACTTTAATTTAATTGATGATTTTGATATTAAAACAAACTAAAATCATATAAATAGTTATTAAAATGAAATTTTTTAATAAAAACTCTTGCATTTTATATATTTTTATTATAGAATGTAAAAGTAACTTAAAAATTTCAAATGGGCTTGTAGCTCAGGTGGTTAGAGCGCACGCCTGATAAGCGTGAGGTCGGAGGTTCAAGTCCCCCCAGGCCCACCATTTGTAATTCAAAGAACTTATTAAAAGTTCTTTTTTTGTTTATAAATATATTAAAATAATAAAAAAAACAACATATTTTTAATATGTTGCTTGCCTACATTAAGCAGTTACTTTATCGTCTTTAAAGATTGCTCTTTTTTCTTTACTACTTATTCTAACTCTTCTTCCGTCAGCTAATCTAACAATTTGAAGATTTAACTTTTGTTTACGGTTAGTTTTATTTAAAGCGTGTGATCTATTTCTTGCTTTACAATTTGGTGTTCTACCAGTTACATTTATAGCCATTAAAGATTCCTCCTTTAATACATATTTGTTCGCTTATTAACTTTAACATATTATTTTGATTTAGTCAAATATTTTTGTTTTGTTTTTTAATTTTTAAAATATGTGGTATATTATTAGTAGAGGAGGGATTATATGTTTACAAGTTTATATGTTAAAACCAATTATTCCCTTTTATCTAGCTTAGTCTCAATTGATAATTTAATTCTTTATGCTGTAGAACATAAATTATCTGCACTTGCAATATGCGATGATAATATGACTTCTACTAAAATATTCTATGATAAATGTATTAAAAATAATATAAAACCTATTATAGGATTAGATTTAAAATATAATAATAGTAATATCTTAATGTATGCTAAAAGTTTTACAGGGTATCAATCACTTATAAAGTTATCTACTATATCGAGTGAAAGAGATATCACTATAACTGATTTAGAAACTTACAATAATGACGTAGTTGTGGTTTTACCTTACAAAGATTTTGCTTTGTATAATGAACTAACACGATTGTATAATAATTTGTATATTGGCGTTTTAAATAAAATAGAGGAAAAAGAGTCTTATAAAGTTACAAAAAATGTAGTTTTTATTAATAAAGTTTTATATTTAAATAAGAAGCATGAAAAGTATTTAAAGTATTTATTTATGATTAGAGATTCTAAGACTATTGCGGATGATGTTACCTTTAAAGACAACTATAATTATATGCTTTTATCTGATGCAATTAGTTTAGTTAGTAATGAGACACTTAATAATACTAATGTTATTGCGGATATGTGTAATCTTGAGCTTTCTAAAAGAGATGATTTGCTACCAGTATATGATACTAACATTGATAGTGATGAGTATATTGTTAAACTTAGTGTTGCTGGGCTTAATAAAAGACTTGGTGGTAATGTTAGTGATGTTTATAAAAAAAGATTAATATATGAATTAGATGTAATAAAAAGAATGGGTTTTTCCAATTACTTTTTAGTTGTATATGACTTTATTAAATATGCTAAGAAGAACAATATTTTAGTTGGTCCTGGAAGAGGAAGCGCAGCTGGTAGTTTGGTTGCGTATTCTCTTGGAATAACAGAAATAGATCCTATAAAATATGATTTATTATTTGAAAGATTTTTAAATCCAGAACGTGTAAGTATGCCTGATATTGATACTGATTTCCCTGATATATATAGAAACAGTATAATTGAATATGTTAGAAATAAATATGGGGAAAAAAGAGTGAGTGGTATTATAACATTTGGTACTATGGCTGCAAAACTTGTTTTAAGAGATGTAGGTAGAGTTCTTAATATTCCACCTAAAACTATAGATACATTATGTAAAAAAATTCCTACTGTAACTAAAGATAAATTAAAAGATTTTTATGATAGAGATGAAAATTTTAGAAATATAATAAATTCTTCTGATAAGTTAATACTTTTATATGAAATATCTACTTTGATTGAAGGGTTTCCACGACATATTTCCACTCATGCGGCTGGTGTTGTAATGAGTAGAATTGATTTGGATAGGATTATTCCTCTTGTTAGAAATGATGATATGTATATAAGTGGGTATACTATGGAATATTTAGAGGAACTTGGACTTCTTAAAATGGATTTCTTAGGAATTAAGAATCTTACTACAATAATGAATATTATAGCTGATATAGAAAGTAGTTTAGGAATAAAAATTAATTTTTCTGATATTCCTCTTGATGATCCTGATGCACTTAAATTGTTTGAAACTGCTGATACGTGTGGAATATTCCAATTTGAGTCGGAGGGGATGAAAAACTTTTTAAGAAAATTAAGACCTAACACTATTTATGATATATTTGCGGCAATTGCTTTGTTTAGACCTGGACCTGCGGTTAATATAGATTCATACATTAGAAGAAAACATGGGCTAGAACAAGTGACTTATTTAGATCCATGTTTAGAAGGTATTTTATCAAGTACTTATGGTATTATAATATATCAGGAACAGATTATGCAGATAGCCAATGTGATGGCTGGATTTAGTTATGGTGAAGCTGATATATTAAGACGTGCAATGAGTAAAAAGAAATTGGATTTATTAAAAGGTGAAGAAATTAGATTTATTGAAGGTAGTGTTACAAGGGGACATAAGGAAGAAGATGCTAAAAGAGTGTTTGATTTAATTCTTAACTTTGCTAATTATGGATTTAATAAGTCTCACTCGGTAAGTTATGCTATAGTTGCATATAAAATGGCTTATTTGAAGGCAAAATATCCAAAGTTTTTCTTTAGTAATTTATTATCTTCAGTAATTGGGTCTGAGGTTAAGACAATTGAATATATTAATGAGGCAAGAAAATTAGGAATCAATGTAATTCTGCCTGATATTAATAGAAGTACCAATAAATATGAAGTTGTGGATAATGGAATATTATTTCCACTATCAAATATTAAAAATGTTGGTATAGTTACTTGTAAAGATATTATAAATTCTAGGGGTGATGGATTTAGTGATATCTATGATTGTTTTTCTAAAATATTATCTAGGAATGTAAATAAATCTACATTAGAAGCATTAATAGATGTATCTTGTTTTGATTCATTTGGTTATAATAAGAAGACGCTTTATTATAATTTAGATAATCTAATTAATTATGCAACTCTTACAAAGGATTTAGATCCTGATTTAGTTATAAAACCTGATATAGAAATAATGGATGAATTTTCTAAGGGAGAATTATTATCTAATGAAAAAGCAAGTTTAGGATTTTATTTAAGTTCACATCCAACAACTATTTACAAATCTAGGATTTCTAATGTAGTTAATTTAGCGGATATTAGAAATTATTTTGGTAAAAGAGTTGAATTACTTGTTATGATAGATAAAGTAAGGGTAGTAAATACTAAGAATAATGATAGGATGGCATTTTATCTAGCAAGCGATGATACTGCTCAAGCTGATTTAACATTATTTCCTAAAGCTTATGAAAAGTATAAAGATATAGATAAAGGAGAAATAGTACTTGTAAAAGGAGAAGTGCAAAGAAGATTTGATAAGTATCAGATAATAGTTAATGAGATAAAAAGAATTAATGACTAAGGACAAAGTATAATATTTTGTCCTTGTTTTAATTATTTAGATTTTGTATAATATTATTATATTTAGGAGGTTCGTAGTATGTATACGTTTTGTTATTGGTTTTTACTTTATTTTATGTATTGCGTTTTAGGGTATATTTTAGAATGTACGTTTTGCTCAATAATTGATAAAAAAGTGGTATTAAATAGAGGATTCCTTATAGGACCATACTTGCCAATATATGGTAAGGGTGCTATATGCATAATTCTTTTATTAAATAAGTATTTAAAAGATCCAATTATATTATTTGTAATGGGGGCTTTAATTGCTACTATACTTGAATATTTTGCAAGTTACTTTATGGAGAAAATATTCAAAGCTAGATGGTGGGATTATTCAAATCACAAACTCAATTTAAATGGTAGAGTATGTTTTACTAATACGGTCTTATTTGGTATTGGTGGAGTAGTTATAATGTATCTTATAAATCCGGCTTTTACTAGTTTAATAGGATTGCTTGGAAAAACGGCAACTATTGTTTTGGGTATTATATTCTTTGTTATATATGAGACTGATTCAGTTATATCAATTGTAACAACATACAAATTAAGAAAAACATCTATAACTATGAAAAAAGATATGAGTAGTGAGATTAAAGCTGAAGTTAGAGAAAGTGTTCTTAAGAATAGTTATTTCAAAAAGCGTTTACTTAATGCATTCCCTAAATTAAAGAACAATTCATTATTTGATCAAATAAAGGATATATTGAATAAAAAATAGTCAAATATTAAATAAAAATAAAATTTGTACTTGTGCTGTAGTTTTTATTTGAAACTACTTATTTGTAGGTTGAAATAAAAAACGCAGTGGTCAAGAAAAAACATAATAACCTTCTTCTGTTTATTCGATTGACGAAACATCTTTCGCTGTAACAGCAGGAGGTTATTATGCTATAAGATGAAAATATAAATGTATCCAATGTCTTAATAATATATACGTGTTGACATATATTGATTAATAGTTCATCTTATCATAATTTATAATTAAAAAGCATCTAATGAATTTTGAAAATTATGTAAATTTAAAGTATCAAAGAAAGTTTTACTTATAACAATATTAGCCGGTGGCCATTAGATTTAAGAAAAATGTACTAAAAAAGTATCTAACTAGAGCATGTAATGATATAATAATTCTTTTCATAATAATGTTTGTTTAAAAAAATTTGTAATTCTATATTAGTAAGATATTTATTGACAAAAGGTCAAAAAAATTATATCATATACAAAAAAATGCTTGCTTAGTTTTTCATAATTTTATGTTGTTTAATGTAGTAGTATATTATATCTTCTTAAGAAAGGGAGAATTAAATTATGAAAATATGTTTTGTTCATGAAGAGTATCCAAGAGAAACAAACTTTGGTGGAATTGCAACTTATCAAAAAATTATGGCAGAATATTATGCAAATCATGGTGATAAAGTTTACGTTGTGTCAAGAGGGTGCAAGGATATGGAATATTTTGAAAATGGGGTGCATGTTTTTAGGGTCGCTTCCGATAATAATCCAAATGACATTGATTCAATTAAAGAATATAGAATGAAGATTGCTAAAATACTAAAAAAACTCCAAGATGCAAATGAAATAGATATTATTGAAACACCTGATTGGGGTGCAAATACTATATATTTTGAAAAGTATAGAACTATACCTTTGGTTATTAGATTACATACTCCATTAAAAATATGGCTTGAATATAATAATAATGATTTTGGAGAGTCTAAAGATTTAATTTTAAATTGGGAAGGCCAAATGCTAAATAATGCTAATGTTATAACTGCTTGCTCAAAATTAATAAAGAATGCTGTTGTTAAACAATACAATATTAATAATAATATTATTGTAATTCCTAATCCCTACAATGGAGCAGATTTCAGAGTTGATTCTACGAAAGAAAATACTAATTTGATATATGTGGGAAGTTTGGAACAGCGGAAAGGAGTTTTACTACTTGCACAAGCATTGAATGAAGTAATGGATAAATTTCGTGATAATATTATATATATAGTTGGAAAAGATACGAAACGCAATATTAGAAATATTTCTAGTAAAAAATGCATGCTAGAAATGATAGATAAAAAGTATCATTATAGAGTCAAGTTTATTGGACAAGTTGATAATGATAGAGTTAATTATTACTTAAATAAATCTTGTGTAGCGATATTTCCTTCTATATTTGATAATTATCCATATACGATTTTAGAGGCAATGGCTTCTGGAAAGCATATTGTATGCAGTGATAATATTGGAAGTGTAGATTTAGTAAGCAAAAACAATTATGTTTTTAAGAGCAATAATTATAATGATTTGTCAAAGAAAATCATGCAACTGCTTAGTGATAAAAAAGACTATATTAATTATGATAATATTAAGATTGTTAAGTTCAATTGTAATCAGAATCGTATATGTAATAGAATGAAAAAAATATATGAAAAGGCTATATTAGATTATAAAGAAATCCAAGGGAAAACCGAAGCAATTCAAGCATTTAATAGGCTTTTTAAAAATATTAATATTAAGTCTATCAAAAAATTGAACAGAAATTTAGCTAATATTGTATATGTGGCTACAACCCAAACCGCTAAATATATAATTAAAAAATATAATTACAATTATGATTTTGATCTTTGCAATGAATTATATGATATATATGAAAAAAATGACATAAAAATAATTCGTCCTATAAATGATAATGTGATTATTATAAATAACAATAAATATAATATTTTTCACTATGTTAACCATGGCGATGGAATAATAATCGATGATTTTATAGTTAAATTAGTTAATCTCGATAGAAAAACCACAAAAAAGCCCAATCTTTTAGCAAAGTGTGACAAATATTATAATTATCTGACAGGTTTAGCAAATAGAAATTATATTACTGCAAAAGACGAAATTTTTGTAATAAATGAGTATAAACGCTTGAAGAATATGTCACTATTCAACGAACAATATCTTAATCATGGTGACTTGTCATATGCGAATATAATATTTAATCGTGGGACACCATACATAATTGATTTTGATGAAACTTTAATTACAACAAAATTGTATGATTTTGCCGTAATGTTTATAAAAGTAAAAATTAATGATAAAAATATTGATAGTAAAGAAATGCTATCTGTTGTAAAAAGGCTTCTTCCAGATTATAATTATGATATTAATGATTATTTAAATACAATTAAACTTTATCTGTGTAAAATATTACTTGAAAAATTTTATTTATTTGAAAAGAATAAAATTGATTTGTTTTCAAGAATACAGTTAAATGATAATTATCAGAAATATATTAAGATGCTAAAAGAAATTAAAAAATGTAGGAGACAAAAATGGAAAAAATAATAATTGCAATTACAGGTCCATCTGGTGCTGGTAAAACCACATTAGGCAATCGATTGATAAGTATGGATGATTTTTTAACTCCAGTACACACCACAACCAGGGAGCCTAGGAACGATGATGAAATTGGATTTTATAGGTATCTTGATCATTTGCAATTTAGACAAAAAGTGGAATTAAATGATTTTCTCTTTTGGTCTGGTGATAGTGATAAAGTAGATAAAAAATATGGAAATTATTATGGAATGCTTAATGAAGATTATATGCATCTTTCTTATCATAATAGGCTGATATTTTTTGTTTCATATAAAGATATTGATTATCTTTTAAGACTAAAAAGTGAAGGGTATAACATAAGGCTTGTTAACTTGACATATCAAAATATTGATGAAACCATGAGAGAACGCTTATTACTTGGGGAAAGAAATCATACACAAGCTGATATTGAAAAAAGAATTGCTTGTGCTAAAAATTATGAACAAGTATATTCAAAAAAAATTGAAAGTTATAATATTTTAAGAATATATACTGATTTATATAATAGTGATGAAACGTATAATATTGTTAAGAAAAAAATAATTAGATGAGGTGATTTAAATGGAGTATTGGGATTTATATAGTTATGATGGCAAAAAGAAAAATAAAATTGCAATAAGGGGAGATAAATTAGGTAATGATGATTTTCATTTGGTTGTAAATGCTTGGATTATGAATGAAAATGGAGAATTTTTAATAACACAAAGGGCATCAACAAAAAGTCATCCTTTAATGTGGGAATGTACAGGTGGCTCAGCAATTCTTGGAGAAAATTCATTGCAAGCAGCAATTCGTGAAGTTAAAGAGGAACTTGGAATAGATATATCTGCTGATAATGGAATCTTTATTGGTGCATCAAGGAGATTTTATGAATCTTGTCCAGATATATTGCATGTGTGGTTATTCAAGATAGATGGAAAAAACATAAATTTTAAAATTCAGAAAGAAGAAGTTAATGATGTAATGTGGGCATCAAGAGATAAAATATTACAGCTTTTTGATGAACATAAATTTGAGCCTAATTCATTTTTTGACAAAATTATGAATATCAATTTTGACAGAAAAGTATATTATATTGGATTTAATGCTAATAATGCAATATGCAATGAAAATTTTATTGATGGAGCAATTACATTAAATCCCAATAAAGAAAAAGGAAATATTTATTATACAAAGAAAGTAGTAAAGGATAGAACAAGTGTAGACTTTATAAATAAATATCGCGATTTTCTTATACAATCAATGGAAAACATTACACGTAATCATGAAAATGTATTGTTTTTGGCCTTTAATAAAAAGATTAAGAAGATGCTAGAATCCAAGAATGACTTCAATATTATTGGGGAGAAAAATTATCTTTTGCTTGATAAATTAAATGATAAAAGGTTTACAAGAGAAATGTTGAATCGGAAAATTCCAATTATTGATGTGCATTGGATTAATAATAAAATAGGTTATAGTGAAGCAATTAAACTAACTAATTCTAACAAATTGGTGATTCAAGGTAAAACAGGTGCGGGTGGTAATAATACGTTTTATATAGAAAATGAACATTCTTTTAACAAATATTCTACTATTTGTAATAATGAATATTATGTTTCCAAATATATGGAACACCTTCCTATTAATATTACAATTGTGATTGGCAAGTGTGATACGGTTATTTTTCCTCCCTCTATTCAGCTTATAAAGTTAGAGGATGATAAGTTTAAATATATGGGGGCAGATTTTATTTATTATCAAAATTTAAGTAATAGAATTCATGATCAGGTTAAAGCTTATTCAGATATAATAGTAAAGGAACTTAGAAAAATGGATTATAGAGGAATTCTGGGAATAGATTTTATTGCTGATAGTAATGACAATGTTTATTTTATGGAAATTAATCCTCGCTTTCAATCATCATCATTTATTATCAGCCAATATTTATCTAAGTATTGTTCAACTTCCATTGCTGAATTACATTACTTGGCAATAACTGATAACTACATCGGTAATATATATTTAGATAAAATAGATAATAGTTTTGTAAATTGCACTAATCTTGCTGATTTTAGTAATCTTAAATATTATAAAATAATAAAAAATGGATATTATTCCAGAAATAAAACGTCAAATTTTAGAAAAGTATTTAATTATTCAATTATTAATCATAATGAATTTGAAAAGAGAAGAATAGACTCAAATTGATTTTATGAAAGGTAAGTGTAGAATAATTACATAATTACTTCTTTATACAAGAGGGGGATGAAATTAATATGAAGGAAAATGAAATTGTTGAAGAAAAAGAGTATTTAGAACATGCCTTGAAAATTATTCAAGAAAAAATACAAATTGAGCAAGAAGAACTAAAGACATTATTTAATGATTTTATTGGCAATAGGGATGAGTTATGGAATGTTGCAGATAAAAAGAAGAATCATATAAAAAACTTAACTACCTCACTTGATAAACCATATTTTGCTAGAATCGATTTTGCTTCTAATGACAATGATAAAGTTAATAAAATATATATTGGTAAAAATGGGGTTTCAAATAATACAAATATTATTATTACTGATTGGAGAGCACCAATTAGTTCATTGTATTATGATGCTCAAATAGGTCAATGTAGTTATGAAGCACCTAATGGTATTATAAGTGGTAACATGTCATTAAAACGCCAATTTGAAATAGAAAAGGGTAAAATGATAAGGTATTTTGATGTTGATTTAGTATCTAACGATACATTACTTCAAAAATATTTAAATGAAAACAATGATTCTAGATTAAAGAATATTGTATCCACAATTCAAAAAGAACAAAATAATGTGATTAGGAGAAAAATAGAAAACAACTTAATAATACAGGGGGTTGCAGGTTCGGGGAAAACCACGGTCGCATTACATCGAATAGCATATTTGGCTTATAATTATATTAAAAATATAAAACAAAGTCAATATTTAGTAATAGGGCCAAATCCAGTATTTTTAAAATACATTCAATCGGTTTTACCAGAATTGGATGTTTCTGGTATTACTCAATATACATTTGAAGATTTTACGCAAGAATACTTGGAGGAAATCATAAAAATTAGTTCTTCTAGTAAAAAGGCAAAAGATAATATTTCTGGTCAACGAAATAACAGTATTGATAAATTCAAGTGTTCAATGAAGTATAAAGAAATGTTAAATAAATTTTTGCAGCTTTATTTTTATAGTATTACTTCAAAACCATTAATGATTGGAAATTTTGAAGTTTTATCTTCAAAAGAAATTACAGAGGTTTTTAAAAGTACTGAGGGATATAATTTCAGTTGTTTAAATAGAAGGATTGAAATGACTATTGAAAGGTTATGCAAATTAATTGAAAATCGTTATAGGACTATCTTATCAAGATATAATAGTTATGCATATGAAGTATTTAAAACTGCAAATACTGATGATGAAAAGAACAAACTTAGAAATATTTTTGCTAAAGAGAAAATGGAATTAAGTAAGAACTGCAGAACTACATTAAGAAAATATTTTAATAAATCTAGGTTAAATGCCACTAAATTATATAAATTGTTTATTTCTAGTATTGAAGAATTTGATAGTCATAATTATGAAGAAATTAAACAATTAAAAAAAGAAACCATGTTAAATATAAGAAAAGGTATTTATGATTTTGAAGATTTAGCAGCATTAATATATATTAAATCAGAAATTGCACCTGTTAAATATTATACTAAAATACGTCACGTTGTTATAGATGAGGCACAAGATTTGGGAGAGTTTAATTTTTGGGTTTTAAAGAAAACACTTCCATCTGCAACATTTAGTATTTTTGGGGATATAGCTCAATCTATTTATGATTATAGAGGAATCAATAATTGGGAAGAAGTTAATAAAACGATGTTTAACAGCAACGCTGAAATTATTAAGTTTAATAAAAGTTATCGGACAACGTCTGAAATTATGACAATAGCTGATGATGTTGCGGAAAGTATTGGACTATCTAGGTCTGATTTAGTTATTAGACATGGATCACCTGTAGAGTTAACAATGCTTTCCCAAGAAAATGATATTCCAAAATATATTATGAAAAAAATAGCAGACTATAAACAAAAGGGATACAAAACTATAGCTGTAATAAGTAAAACAGATATTCAGTCAAAAGAAATTAATAGTGAATTATTAAAACTAGGTATAAACATTCCAAATGTTTCACCTAATGATGATTTGACTGATGACAAATTTAAAATTTGTACAATATCAAATCAGTTGGCAAAGGGATTAGAATTTGATGCTGTTGTTATTAATAATGCAAGTGATGCAGTTTATTCATCGCATAGTGTTTTAGATATGAAATTGTTGTATGTTGCTATTACTAGAGCATTACATGAGCTCAATATTGTATACACTGGTGAGTTGACTAAATCATTGGATGTGTATTCTCAATTAAACGATAATCCTAAAATATTGATAAAATCAGGTAATTAAGTAAGTTAACTTGATTTGGATGAAACATTTATTGCAAAAAATAAAATATAAATTTATACTATGGATTAATTATAATTTATTTTGACGATAAGAATAATTTTATAATATAATACATTGCTAATTAGAAAATGCTTGATAATGCATTGACCTAACTGGTTGAATCGAAGTATAAAATAATAATGACAAAATCTGTGAAAATTGGTTTTTAAGTATAGTAATAGTAAACAAAATATTCAAATATTAAATAAAAAGTGTTGATTTATTTTGATATTTAATGTATATTAAGGTTACTGCGATATCTTGGTATTTGGAGTTTTCCGACCAATACCCAGATGTTGTGAATTTATATAAGGAGGAAATTTTAAAATGGCTTTAACTAAAGAAGTAAAACAAAGTATCATTAAAGATTTCGCAAGAGATGAAAAAGATACTGGTTCAGCTGAGGTTCAAATAGCAATTCTAACTGAAGAAATTAGAATTCTTACAGAACACTTAAAAGAACATAAACATGATTTCCATTCAAGACGTGGACTTTTAAAGAAAGTTGGTCAAAGAAGAAACATGTTAAATTACTTAGCAAAGAAAGATGTCAATAGATATCGTGAAGTAATTAAAAAATTAGGATTAAGAAAGTAGACACTATTTTTTGGTGTCTTTATTTTTTGCAGGAGGTTAATACATGAGAACAAATAATTTATATTTAGGAACTATGAAATCTTTATATGGTAATGATAGATTGGTTCTAAAGAAAAAAAGTAACTTATATTACAATATAGAAGATAAAAATATGTATGATATTGTAAATTTTGACTATATTGTACCAATTGAAGTTAATAAACCATTTATGTCTAAAAATAAAATATTAAAGTTAGTTAATGGTACAAAATAATAATGGAGGTTAAAATGGCTAAAAGAGTATTTGAATTTGATTTTAGGGGAAGAAAAATAGTTGTAGAACATGGTGAACTTGCTAAACAAGCACATGGGTCTGTATTGGTTAGATATGGTGATACTGTTATATTATCAACAACGGTAGTATCAAAGACAGCTAATATTTTATCTGACTTTTTTCCACTTATGGTTTTATATCAAGAAAAACTATATTCAGTAGGAAAAATTCCAGGAGGATTTATTAAAAGGGAAGGTAGACCAACAGAGGCTGCTACTTTGGCTGCTAGAATGATTGATAGGCCAATGAGACCAATGTTCCCAGAAGATTTTAGAAATGAGGTACAGGTTGTAAATACAGTATTATCTGTTGATAATGATAATTCACCAGAACTTACTGCAATGTTTGGATCAAGCTTAGCTACTTGTATTTCAAAGGTTCCATTTGATGGACCTATTGCTGGAGTGAAAGTTGGTAGAGTTAATGGAGAATTTATAATTAATCCAACACCTGATGAACTTGAAGTATCAGATATCGATTTAACAGTTGCTGGTACAAAATATGCAATTAACATGGTTGAAGCAGGAGCTCGTGAAGTAAGTGAAGAAGATATGTTGGAAGCATTAATGTTTGGGCATGAGGCTGTAAAAGAATTATGTGCATTCCAAGAAGAGATAATTGAAGAAGTCGGAGTAGGAAAGATGGAATATGAACATCTTGAAATATCTGATGAATTAAGAAATGAAATTAGAACTCTTGCAAGTGATAAGTTGGATGCAGCACTAAGAATAAAAGGTAAACTTGAAAAATATGCCGCAATAGATGCAGTAAAAGAAGAAGTTGTAAACAAATATGAAGAAGAAAATTCTTCACTGGATAAAGATGAATTAAATGAACTTTTAACTAAAGTTAAATTGGTTTTAGAATCTATTGAATATGATATATTCAGATCAATTACGGTTAATGAAAAAACAAGAGCAGATGGAAGAAGTATGACTGAAATTAGACCTCTATCTACCGATATAGATATGTTGCCTAGAACTCATGGGTCGGCTTTATTTACAAGAGGTGAAACTCAAGCTCTTGCTGTTACTACACTTGGAGCTTTAAATGAATATCAAGCGTTAGATGGAATAAGTTTAGAAGCTGAAAAACATTTTATGCTTCATTATAATTTTCCACAATTTTCTGTTGGAGAAACTGGTAGATATGGTTCTCCTGGTAGAAGAGAAATAGGTCATGGTGCATTAGGTGAAAGATGTTTAAAACAAGTTATGCCTAGCGAAGAGGAATTTCCTTATACAGTACGTGTAGTAAGCGAAATATTAGAAAGTAATGGTTCTAGTTCTCAAGCTACTATATGTGCTGGATGTATGTCATTAATGGCTGCAGGTGTTCCAATAAAAGCACCAGTTGCCGGAATTGCAATGGGACTTATTACTTCAAAAGATGGTAGTGATTATACAATTTTAACAGATATTCAAGGTATGGAAGACCATTTAGGTGATATGGACTTTAAAGTTGGTGGTACAAGAAGTGGTATATGTTCTTTACAAATGGATATCAAAATTAAAGGAATTACTAAAGAAATATTAAAAGAGGCATTAGCACAAGCAAAAGATGCTCGTATGGAAATACTTGATGTAATGGAAAAACAAATTAGTAAACCAAGGGAAGAAGTTTCTAAGTATGCTCCTAAGACTATGATTTTCTACATTAAACCAGAAAAAATTAAAGATGTAATTGGTCGTGGTGGAGAAATGATTACTAAAATTATCTTAGAAGCAAGTGGCGTTACTGCAGTTAATGATGTTAATGCAGTTAAGGTTGATTTAGAGGATGATGGCAAAGTAATTATTTATCATACAGATAAAGATATTATTAACAAAACAGCTGAAATGATTCAAGATGTTGTAAAAGAAGTAGAAGAAGGAAAAATATACACTGCAAAAGTAGTTAAAATTGAAGAATTTGGATGCTTTGTACAACTATGGCCTGGTTGTGAAGGACTAGTTCATATTTCTAAATTATCAAAAGATAGAGTAGAAAAGGTTGAAGATGTTGTAAAACTTGGTGATGAAATTTTGGTTAAAGCAATAGGTACTGATAAAAAGGGAAGATTAAATTTCTCAAGACGTGATGTGTAATGTTAAAAGAGTATTGGTGAATACTCTTTTTTGGAGGTTAAGATGAATGGAAATAGAATAATTGTTCACGCTTTAATTAAAAGCAATAAGGGATATTTACTTACTAAACGTTCTAAGCTAGAGTTAACATATCCAGAATACTGGGATATACCTGGCGGACTTGTTGATTATGGTGAACTACCAAGACAGGCTTTGATTAGGGAAACACTAGAGGAAGTTGGTTTAAATATAATTCCTACTAAGATTATTCATGAGGATAGTAATTATGATAAAGAAAAAGATATGATTTTTATAAGGCTTGTTTATTTATGCGAGTTAAAAAGTAGTATAGATGATATTGTTTTACAAGAAGAGGAACATACTGAGTATAAGATGATTAGATCTTTAAATGAATTACAAGGCGATAAGATATCTCCATTTTTATATGATGTTTTTAATAATATTGAGTAGTATTTTTCCTAATTTTTTTTGTATTTGTTGAATAAAATTCCTTTTGCATATATATATAAATATATGTTTATAAGTAGGTGGTAACAAGATGATAAAAGGTAAACCATTTGTCGGTGGAGGAGCATTATTATTTGAGCTGGTTATAAAAAAGATGTCGATTATTTTAAAGAAATATATTTAAAAGATATTGAGAAAAAATGGAACCTTGATTTAAGTGAAATGTCTGGATATAATACATCAACTAAAAGATTTGATTTTGTTATTAAAACAGATAAACAAGTATATGTGATAGAAACTAATTTTTATTCTAGTGGTGGTTCAAAATTAAATGAAACTGCTAGAAGTTATAAAATGTTAGCACAAGAATCTAAAAAAGTTGATGGTGTAACCTTCATGTGGTTTACTGATGGAACTGGTTAGAATAGTGCTAAAAAAAATCTGGAAGAAACATTTAATGAACTTGAAACAATGTATAATATTAATGACTTGGAGAATGGAATTTTAAATGAACTTTAATATGCTTTAAGTAATCTAATTATTGATAAGCCTAAAGAGAAAGTATTCTAATATTAAAATTAATAGTGATATACTTTTTCTTTTTTTGTGAATTTTAGATTTAATATTAAAAATTTAGGACTTTATTAATAAAATTTTCTATGTTATAATCTAATATAGAATAGGGTTGATAGTATGATAGGTAGAATAATAGATATATATGACAATATTGTTATGGTAAAGTTGGAAATTGATATTTCTAAACAAACTAATTTAGTAAATGTACATGTTGTTTTTGAAGATGGTGATCAAAAAATAGTTGGAGAAATAAGAAGTGTTTCTCTTGATAAAGCAAAGATTGCGGTTGTTGGTGAAATAAATAACAATCGTTTTATGCCTGGATTTAATAAGAAACCATCATTCAGATCAAAAGTTAGAATTATAGTTATGGATGAGCTTGAGCTTATTTTAGGTAAGCAAACAATTTCTGGCAATGATCAAATTAATTTAGGATATTCGACCGTTTATAATAATTATAAAATTAATATAGGTATTAATGATTTCTTTAGTAACCATTTTGCTATACTAGGTAATACTGGTTCTGGTAAAAGTTTTACTGTATCACGTCTTATTCAAAATATATTTACTAGTAACAATTATCTTCCAATAAATGCTAATATATTCATATTTGATGCATATGGGGAATATAAAAATGCATTTTCTGCGTTAAATGATATTTCACCTATGTTAAATACTAAATATTATACAACTAATACATTATATCCAGAAGGAGATATTCTTAGAATTCCTTTATGGCTTTTAAAAACAGATGATATTGCTCTTTTACTAGAGGCAACTGAACCAGCACAACTATCAATTATAGATAAAGCATTAAGACTTGTTCCTATTATTAAGGGAGATGATCCTAACTCTATAAAACATTGTAATGATATAATCGCAAGAGCAATACTTGATTTGCTAAAGAGTGGTAAGGATACTATTAAAATCAGTGACCAAATAAAGGCAATTTTATCTACAGTATCAACTCCTGAATTGAATCTTGAAACTTTAGTTGTACAACCTGGATATAATAGACCATTGAAACAATGCTTATATGTTGATGGTAATGGAAAAATGCTTGAAATGGAACTTGTTACTAACTTTATAAATACATTTGTAATTGATGGGTTAGAAATGCCTGAATCTAGAGAAGATGTTATGTATACATTAAAAGATTTAGAAAAAGCGTTGGAATTCTCATTAATTTCAGAGGGTATTCTAAAAAGTGATAAAGTATTTGACTATGCTAATATTCTTAGCGTTAGACTTCACTCATTAGTAAATAGTACATATGCTGAATATTTTAATTATGATACTATGGTAGGAAGAGAAAGCTATATAAATAGTTTACTTACTACATCATTTGATGGTAAAAAAGCTCAAATAGTTAATTTTAATATTAACTATGTAAATGATAGAATGGCTAAATCGTTAGTTAAAATAATTTCAAAGTTGTTATTTGATTTTGCAGCTGAGAATAGAAATCGTGCTAGTATGCCATTTCATATATTACTAGAAGAAGCACATAGATATGTACAAGATGATATAGATAAAGATTTACTTGGATATAATATCTTCGATAGAATTACAAAAGAAGGTAGAAAGTATGGGGTTTTATTAGGACTTATTACTCAAAGACCTAGCGAACTTAGTGAAACAAGTATTTCTCAATGTTCAAATTTTATAATACTTAGAACATTACATCCTAAGGATCTAAATTATATCAAGGAAATGGTTCCTAATATGAGTGAAGAAATAATGGCTATGCTTAAAACTTTACAAGCAGGTCATGCAATAGGATTTGGAAGTGCTTTTAAAGTTCCAGTTAGTGTTAGAATTGAAAAGCCAAACCCAGAACCATTAAGTAATAACTGTGATATAGTTAGAACTTGGTATTCAAATAATAATTAAAAAGTATTTTACTTTAAAATAAAATGTGATACAATTTAATTGTATTGTATTAAATATAAGATAATAGGAGGAGTAAGAATATGGCATTAGATAAATTTAAGAATTTTTTATCTGGTAAAGATGATAGCGTAAATGATAGTGATGAAGAATATTATAATGAAGAGGTAGCAACTGATAGTGAAAATAAAATGATTTTATTGGAGCCTCGTGCTTATTCTGAGTCTCAACAAATCGCAGATTATTTAAAGAATAGAAGTGCAGTTGTTGTTAACTTGAAGAGAGTTACACCTGATCAAGCAAAGAGAATTGTTGATTTCTTGAGTGGAACTTTATATGCAATTGGTGGAGATTTACAAAAACTAGGTGGAGGAATATTTTTATGTACTCCTAATAATATTAATGTAGAAGGGAAAATAAGCGATGAAAATGCTCCTAAAGCTACTAAGAGTAAAAAAGCAACAGATGATGATGAGGAGTTTGATTGGTAATAAATATTAAGTAAGTTAGTGGGTGATAACATGAGATTTAGTATTGAAGAAAATGGTTATAATAAAGCTGAAGTAAACAAACTTATTGATGATGTTATCGTGCAAACTGAAGGCATTATTGAGAGAGTAAAAAAACAATCTAAGGAAATAAAAGAATTAAAAGAGGAACTTGAAAAATATAAGAGAATGGAAGATACATTAAAAAGTTCTATGTATAAAGCAGAAGTTGCAAGTAACAACATAAAAAAGCAAGCAATTGATGAAGGAAAAATGATTGTTGAAGACGCTAAAAGAAATGCTTCAAGAATTGTTAACGATGCTCTTATAAGAAGTGAAAAGATTGAACTAAAAGCGGATACTCTTGAAAGAAATGTAAGAATATTTAAGAAAAAATTAAAGCTTATTGTTGAACAACAACTAGCTGTTGTTGATGAGATTGAAGAACTTGATTTAGAATAAGAATTCATGTGTTAATTCTTATTTTTTTTGAATAAATGATTTGATTAAAATTATAATATAAAGTATACTAAAACATGAAGAGGTGATATAGATGAGTACTACAATACTACCTGCAGATACATATGTAGTTGTTAATAAAACTATTATTAATGATTCTGATAAAAAATTAGTTACAATGCTATATCAACCTATTATAGGATATACTGCTGTTAGCTTATATTTTACACTTTTGGATGATTTGTTAAAAGCTGAAATTATGAGTGATGAACTTACTCATCATCATTTAATGTCTACTATGCAATTAAAACTTGAAGATATTGTAATTGCTAGGGAAAAATTAGAGGCAGTAGGACTTATTAAAACATATTTTAAAAAAGAACATGTTAATAATTATGTTTATGTTATATATGGACCTTTATCTGCAAATGAATTTTTGAATCATCCTGTGTTAAATGTTGTTTTATATAATAATTTAGGTAAGAAGGAATATGATAAGATTGTTAATTGTTTTAAAATACCTAAAGTAAGTTTAAAAGATTATGAAGATATAACTAAAACATTTAATAAGGTATTTACTAGTGTTTCTGGAAATGTGTTTGTTGAAAATAATAATATAATTGAATCTAAAAAGGGAAATATTAAATTCACTAATACAATTGATTTTAATATGCTTGCTTCGTCTATTCCTAAAAGTATGATAAATGAAAAATGCTTTAATGAAGAAGTTAAAAACTTAATTCTTTCTCTTGCTTTTGTTTATAATATAGATGAATTAAATATGCAGGGGTTAGTTAGAAATAGTATAAATGAACGTGGTATGATAGATAAAACTGAACTTAGAAAACTATGCAGGAACTTTTATCAGTTTGAACAAGGTGGAAAACTTCCTACACTTATTTATTCTAAACAACCGGATTATTTAAAGAGTCCTACAGGAGATACATCAAATTGGGCAAAACAAGTATATACTTTTGAGAATATAACACCATATGATTTTATAAGAAGTAAATATAAACATGGGGAACCAACTCCTAGAGAATTAAAAATTATAGAAGAATTAATGGTTGATTTTAAAATGAAGCCAGGAGTAGTTAATGTATTAATAGATTATGTACTTAGAGTTAATAACCAGAAATTTACAAAGAGTTATGTAGAAACTGTCGCATCTCAATGGAGTAGATTAAATATAGAAACAGTTGAAGAAGCAATGAAAGCTGCGGAAAAGGAACATAAAAAGATTAAGAAACTTACTGAAAAGAAAAATACATCTACAAAGACAACTTTCAAACCAAAGGAAGAAAATGTTCCTTCTTGGTTTGATAAGGAACTAGATAAAAAGGAAATAAGTAAAGAAGAACAAGAAGAGTTAGATAATTTATTAAAAGAATTTGTATAATTTATTTAACTATGATATATTATATATATAAGAAATTGATGATTGAGATTAGTATGTAGAGTGCTGTTAACAAGAGACTTAGTGGTTGGTGTAAACTAAGAATAGTTCTGCAGAATCAACTCAGGAGAGAAATAGGGAAATTAAGTATCTATTTACGGGAGACCGTTATCAAAATTAAGACTTCTATAGGATGGTACCGCGTAATATTCGCTCCTATAGTGGTCTTTTTATATATAATTTTATAAGGAGGAAATTATGTTAGATAAAGAAAATTTTGAATTTATCAAAAATATTGATGATTTAGTAAAAAAAGCTACAATGCTTGTTAATATCTTTTTTAGAGATAAAAAGGATAAGGGAGGATATGCTTATTTAGGACATTTACAATTTGTTTCTAATGCATTTGATGATGAGGATAGGAAAGTGGTTGGACTTTTACACGATGTTATAGAAAATACAGTTGTTTCCAAAACTATTTTGCTAGAATTAGGATTTCCACAACATATAGTTGATGCGGTATGTATATTAACTAGAAGTGATGATGTTAGTTATGATAAGTATATAGATGATATCGTAGATAGTAATAATTTAATCGCAATTGATGTTAAAATGAAGGATTTAGAACATAATATGGATATTTCAAGAATTCCTAATCCAACTGATGAGGATTATGAAAGAATGGAAAAATATAAAAAATCATATAAGAAATTACAAGATAAAAGGAGTAAATTATGTTAGATATTAAATTTATAAGAGAAAATAAAGAGTTAGTAAAACAAAATATTAGGAATAAGTTTCAAGAACAAAAATTACCACTTGTTGATGAGGTTGTTGAATTAGATGAGAAGATAAGAAGTTTAAAGCTTGAGGGTGATAATTTAAGAGGAAATAGAAATTCAACAAGTGCTTTAATTGGGCAATTAATGAGAGAAGGAAAAAGGGAAGAAGCAAATCAAACTAAGCAAAAAGTTGTAGAAATAAATGAAAAACTTGTAACTATCGAAAAAGAGGAAGAAGAATTAAGCAAGTTATTAAGAGAAAAAATGCTTGTTATTCCTAATATTATAGATAAATCAGTTCCAATTGGTAAGGATGATAGTGAAAATGTAGAAATAGAAAAATTTGGTGAACCAGTAGTTCCTGATTATGAAGTTCCATATCACGCAGATATATTGGAAAAGATGGCTGGACTTGATAAAGATTCTGCTGGTAGAACTAGTGGTAATGGTTTTTATTATTTAGTTGGAGATGCTGCTAGAATTCATTCTGCGATGCTTGCATATGCAAGAGATTTTATGATTGATAAAGGTTTTACTTATTGTATTCCTCCATTTATGATAAGAAGTGATGTAGTAAATGGCGTTATGAGTTTTGCTGAGATGGAAGCTATGATGTATAAGATTGAGGGAGAGGATTTGTATTTAATTGGTACTTCTGAACATTCTATGATTGGTAGGTTCAAAGGACAGTTAGTAGATGAGGCTAAACTTCCTATTACACTTACCTCATATTCACCATGCTTTAGAAAGGAAGTTGGTGCTCATGGTATAGAAGAACGTGGAATATATCGTGTTCATCAATTTGAAAAACAAGAAATGGTTGTATTATGTAAACCAGAGGAGAGTATGGATTGGTACAATAAAATGTGGCAATTTACTGTTGAATTTTTTAGAAGTTTGGATATTCCTGTTAGAACTTTGGAATGTTGTAGTGGTGATTTAGCGGATTTAAAAGTTAAATCTTGCGATGTTGAGGCTTGGAGTCCAAGGCAAAAGAAGTATTTTGAAGTTGGTAGTTGTTCTAATTTAACAGATGCTCAGGCTAGAAGACTTGGAATACGTGCTAGAGGTAGTGATGGTAATTATTTAGTTCATACATTAAATAATACAGTTCTTGCAACTCCTCGTGCTTTAATTGCATTCTTAGAAAATAATTATAATGAAGATGGAAGTGTTAGTATTCCTAAGGCATTACAACCATATATGGGTGGTAAAACAAGAGTATAAATATTAAAGAATCAAAGAAATTTGATTTTTTTTTTAAACTTTTTTAGGAAAAAATAAATATATGTGTAATATTTATAATAGAAGAGGAGGTGAGAAGAATAAATTGTGGAGTAGATAATTACTCATATACTCTGTTAAGTGATTTAACGAAAACAAGAAAGAATAGAGTAGACCTAAATAAAAATAAGGGTGCATCGATGTTATCTGATACAATGTTTAAAACAATGTTTTTAAAAGAATCAAGATTAGACTATTGTGCAAAACTATTATCTTGTTTTTTAAATAGATCCTATGAAGAGATTAGAAGCAATATAAGTTTTGGAAAGAATGAATTATCAAAAGGCAAAAGGTACCAAAAAAATCAAAGATGTGATTTAGTGTTAACTCTAGATAATAGTATATTAAATGTAGAAATAAACTCAAATGAGAGTCCATATATAATGGAAAGAAATATAGAATATGCATATAAATTATATAGTGATGTAAGTAGAAGTGGAGGAAGATATAATTACAAACAGGTAATACAGATAAATATAAATAATTATGCATATGAAGGATGCAGTAAAATAATGGATACATTTGCATTAGGTAATAGGGAGAATGTATTACTAACAGATAAAATACTTATAATGCAGTTATATGTACCAAACTTATATAGTAAAGATATAAAAAAGTTAAATGAAAAAGAGAGATGTTTGCTTGCACTTGTAGAACCAGACACACATAAAGCAAGAATTTATGCGAAGGGAGATAAAATAATGGAAAGATATGTCAAGGAAAGAGAGGAAGCACTAATAGATACAGGGTATGGAGAAAGTTATGATAAAGAATGGGCAATAAAAGATCAATGTAGAAGAGAAGGAATAGAAGTGGGTACCAAAAGAGGAGTTCAAAAAGGAATAAGAAAAACTGCTTTAAATATGCTTAAAAATAATATAAATTTAGATGTAATAGCCAAATGTACTAATCTTACGCCAAGTCAAATAGAGTCGCTTAGGGGATAATTAACTTATATATCTGAAATAGAACTATCTATTCTTTTTTTCTGTTTTTTCTTTATATTTAATGGTATAATTAATTTAGGATAAGGGGCTGTTGATATGAAAGAAAAAGAATGGTACAAAATAAGCGTTCATGAGATTTTTGATGAATTAAAAACTAGCGTTGATGGTCTTAGTATGAAGGAAGCATTACGTCGTCAAGATAAATTTGGAAAGAATATTATACCTAGAAGAAAGAATAAAAGTGTTTTTTCTATATTCTTAGGTGAATTTTTTGAACCAATCATAATAGTACTTTTAATTGCAGTAGTATTGTCATTTGTAACTGGTGAGGTGATAGATGCTTTTGCAATACTATTTATAATATTAGTTGATGTAATTATATCTACTTGTGAAGAATATAAAGCAACTAAGAGTGCAGAAGCACTTCAACAATTAATAAAAGTTGATGCGAAAGTAATTAGAGATTCTAAAGAATTAATTGTGGATTCATCTAATTTAGTTGTAGGTGATATTATTGTTTTAGAACCAGGTTCTAAAATACCTGCGGATGCTAGAATAATAGAGTCTAAAAATTTAACTATTGATGAGTCATCTCTTACAGGAGAAAGCGTAGCTGTTTTAAAAAATAAAACAACTTTAAAAAGAATTTGTCCAATATATAAAAGAAGTAATATGGTGTATGCTTCAACTTCTGTTTTAACTGGTAGGGCATTAGGCGTTGTAACAGCAATTGCTTCTAATACAGAAATAGGGCATATTGCAAAAGAGGTAAATAATTTAAAAGAGGAAAAGTCTCCACTTACTATAAGAATGGAAAAATTTTCAAAACAGATAAGTTTATTTATAGTAATTATTTCTTTTATAATAATGTTTATCTTGAAATCAAAAGGCTTTCCAAATAGTGAAATATTCTTGTCTGTAATAGCTCTTATAGTATCCGCAATGCCTGAAGGCATGCCACTTGCACTAACCCTAGCACTTTCTATCGCAACTAATAGGATGTATAAAAAGAATGTAATAGTTAAAAGATTAAATGCAGTGGAATCTTTGGGTAGTTGTACTGTAATAGCTAGTGATAAAACTGGTACTTTAACTGTTAATGAACAAACTGCTAAAAAAATATTATTACCTGATGATAGTATATTTAATATAAGTGGGTCTGGATATAATGATAATGGTACTATAAAATCAAGTGAATCTTTAGAAAAAATAAGTTTACTAGTAGAGTCTGGTTGTATAAATAATGAAGCAACATTAGGAAAAAAGAATAATAAATGGATAAAAACTGGTGATATGATTGATGTTGCTTTTCTTGCACTAGGATTAAAATATAAAATGGATATTAATAATTTATCAAAAGTAGATTTTGTTCCATATGAGTGTGAAAATAAATATTCTGCGGTTAAGTATATTAAGAATGGTAAAACATATTGTAGTGTTAAAGGTTCAACTGAGGTTATATTATCATTTTGTGATAAGATGATAGTAAATGGAAAAAAGGTAAATATAGATAAGGAAAAAATCAGTAGGCAAAATGAACAACTTGCTAGAGAGGGTTATCGTGTAATAGCACTTGCAACTTCAAAAGTTAAATCGTCATATGATATAGAAAATATATCATCCCTAGATTTTCTTGGGCTTGTTGCTTTTATAGACCCTATAAGGGAAGATGCGGTTTGGTCAATCCGAAAATGTAAGAATGCTGGAATAAAAGTTGTAATGATTACAGGGGATCATCCACATACATCATTTAAAATTGCTAAAGAACTAGAAATAGCTGAATATTTTAATGATGTTGCGACTGGTGATGATATTGATTATTATTTAAAAAAAGGTAAAAATACGTTTGATAATTTTGTTAGAAATAAAACTGTTTTTAGTAGAATTACACCAATTCAAAAATTAAAAATAGTAGAATCTTATAAAAGGCAGGGAGAATTTATTGCGGTAACTGGTGATGGAGTAAATGATGCTCCTGCATTAAAGTGTGCTAACGTAGGAATATCTATGGGTAGTGGTTGTGATGTTGCCAAAGATAATTCTGATATGATTTTGATAAATGATGATTTTTCATCTATAGTAAATGGTATAGAAGAGGGACGTGTTGCTTATAGCAATATAAGAAAGATATGCTACTTATTAATTTCATGTGGTATATCTGAAGTACTTTTCTTTATGTTATCGATTATGTGTAATATGAAAACTCCACTAGTTGCAATACAACTTTTATGGATTAATGTAGTAATAGATGGCCTACAGGATATTTCATTATCTTTTGAAACTGGTGAAGATGGAATTATGACTAAACCACCTAGACCTGTTGGAGAATCATTGTTTGATAAGAATTTAATTCTTGAAGTGTTAATATCTGGTTTGTTCTGTGCTTTTTTAATATTCTTCTGTTGGTATTATTTAATAAATATAAGAAATTGCAATATAGTAATAGCTAGAGGTTATATACTTACATTAATGGTATTTATTCAAAATTTACATGTACTTAATTGTATGAGTGAAGAAAAATCTATTTTCAAGATTTCATTAAAAAAGAATCCATTTATTATATTTAGTATATTAATTTCTATTATACTTCATGTATTATTTATGAGGGTACCTATACTTAGTAGAATACTTCAAACTGAGCCAATTTCATTTAATAATTTACTTGGATTATTTATTATTGTTATTCCTATATTAATAGTGATGGAGTTGTATAAAACAATTAGATTTTATAGGTCTAAGTAATAATTTTAATTGATTTTGTGAAATAATTATGTTATACTCTCTTTACTTTGATGGGGGAAAATTAATATGAAAAGAATTGTTGGAAAAAATAATGAAAAATATTATGGAGATAATATGACATTAGGTTTAGGAGAAACTTTGTCTTGTTTTTTAAAAAATTCAAGAGCTGTTGAACCTTATCTTGATGATGCATCAATTTATATAATGGAAAGAGATGAAGAGAAAAAAGAAAATAACGAAGAATATTTCTTTTTAGTAAGTAAAAAAGATTCTATAGATGATATGATTGCTGTAGGAGATATAATATTTGCTGAGGGTAGATTTTTTGTTAATGCCGCAATAGGTGTTGGAATGTATTTAAATGACTCTTTTCTTGTTAAAGGTGATAAAGTTATTTCTACTTACTTTGATAATGATATTCCTGTAAATAATGAAATTCCTTTTGAAGAATTCTTTAAATCAATGGATTCTTGTGAAGATGCTAAAGTCAAAACTATTTAATTGAATAAAAATTCTTCTTTTATATCTTAATAGATATGAAAGGAGATTTTTTTTATGGCACGTCACAAAGTTGAAATTAGTGGCGTGAATACAGCAAATATAAAGGTGTTAACCACCGAAGAGATGAATGAATTATTTAAGAGAGTTAAGAATGGTGATACAAAAGCAAGGGAAGAATTGGTAAATGGTAATTTGAAACTTGTTTTAAGTATCTTAAAGAAATTTAGTAAACACGTAGATAATATGGATGATTTATTTCAAATTGGTTGTATTGGTCTACTTAAGGCAATTGATAACTTTGATTTGTCTTATGGAGTTAAATTCTCAACATATTGTGTACCAATGATTCAGGGTGAGGTAAAGAGATATTTAAGGGATAATAATAGTATTAGGGTAAGCAGATCTGTTAAGGATTTGGCGTATAAAGCATTAAAGCTCAAAGAAGAGTTGACTATGGAAGACAATAGTGAACCAACTACTGAACGTTTAGCTGAGTTATTGGAAGTAGAGCCTTACAATATTGTTAATGCATTAGAATCAATGAGAGATCCAATTAGTATTTTTGAGCCTATTTATAATGATGGTGGAGATACAATATATTTATTTGATCAAATAGAAGATAGAAAGACTGATAATAGTAATATAGATACAAAAATGTCTGTTCGTGAAGCTATTTCTAATTTAAGCAGGAGAGAGCAACTTGTTTTGGAAGAGCGGTTTGTGATTGGAAAAACTCAGATGGAAATATCTGAGGAATTAGGTATATCACAGGCACAGGTTTCTAGAATAGAAAAGGGTATAATAGATAGTTTAAGAGAGAAATTAAGATAGCTTGTGAGTTTGTAAAAATGTAAAATGAGTATCTTTTTTTTCTTTCTCAAATTGACAAATCGACAAATGAATTGTATCATAGTAATAGATAAAATAGTGGAAGGGGCATAAAAATGGTGGATAAAAAAAAGAAAAAAATGGTTATAACTACTTTAGTATGTGTTTTGGTGTTTATAGCTGTAGGTTATGCCCTATTAACACAAGCCATTAAAGTAGGAGTAGAAGGAACGCTTAATGGTGTTTGGGACGTTTATATAAGTGACATTAAGCTTAAGAATTCAACTGGTAGGGCTCAGGAAGTAAATCCTGCTTCTGTTTCTAATAAGGTTAATGCTAATTTTGAAGTCGATTTATATATGCCAGGAGATTCAGTAGAATATGAAGTTACTGTAAAAAATGATGGTAATATAGATGCAACTCTTAGAACTGTTACAACTAATGCAACTAATACAAATGAAGATATTAGATTTACTCATACTATTAAACAGGGTGAAGTACTAAAAAAAGAAAGTGAGACTAAATTTACTTTTAAAATTGTGTTTGATGAGAGGGCAACAACATTACCTACAAATTCTGATCCAATAGAAGTTACTATGAAGTTAGATTATTTACAAAATACTGGTAATTCGCTTTATGTACCTACAAACATTACTACTGATAATACATGCTTTTCATATAATGCTAGTGGGGTAATTACTAAATATGATTATTCATGTGGAAATGAAGTATCAATTCCAGAAAGCATAGATGGTGTAAACATAAAGAGCATAGCAAATAATGCATTTGTTGCTAGTGATAATACTAAACCATTACAGAGTATAAATATGGAAAATGCAAGTTATTTAACAACATTTAGTTTTTCTGATTTTACAAACTTGAAACATGCAACATTACCAAGAACTTTGGTTGAAATTCCACAAAAAGCATTCTTTAATTGTCCACTTACTACTATTAATTTGCCCGGTACTGTAGAAAAGATTGGTAACTATGCGTTTAAAGGAACTAGTCTTAGTGGGTCACTTTATTTGCCAAACTCATTAAAAACAATCGGTATAAGTGCATTTGAGGGTCTTAAATTAACTGGGACTTTAACTATTCCTGATTCTGTTACTACTATTTCAAGTGAAGCTTTTTATAATAATAAATTTACAAAATTAGTAATAGGACAAAATTCTAGTCTTACAACAATTGGGAATAATGCTTTTAGAAATAATCAGATTTCAAATGCGATAGCACTACCTAAATCACTTACAACAGTTGGATATAATGCGTTTAGAGCCAATTCAATTTCTAAACTTGCATTAAATTACGGATTAAAGAGTATTGGATATGAAGCGTTTGAGTCTAATAAAATAACTGGTACTATTAATATTCCAGTTACTGTTGAAAAAATTGATGCTCAAGCATTTCGATTAAATCAGATAGAAGCAGTTATATTTAATAAAAATTCGGCATTAACTACACTTGGCTATTATGCATTTGCACAGAATAAAATATCAAATGTTATAATGATACCAAAAAATCTTAAGGCAATACAAGAATTTACATTTTGGTCTAATATAATATCAGGTGTAACCTTTGAAGAGGGGAGCCAATTAAAATCTATTGGTAAGCGTGCATTTCAATTTAATTATGATTCAAATGGTGCTACTATTACAGGATCTTTAAACATTCCACCTTCTGTAGAAAGTATAGGATTTATGGCTTTTAAAGAAGCTTTGAAAAATATAGATGAATTGAACTTTGGAGAAAATTCACAACTTAAAACAATATATAGTGCAGCTTTTGCTTCTTCTCATATAAAGAAAGTTACAATTCCTAAATCGGTTACTACTATTGAAAAAACTCAGAGTCAAGGTGCAGCTTTTGAATCTGCGGGTATAGAAGAGTTAATATTTGAAGAGGGCTCACAATTAGAAACAATTGATAATGCAGTTTTTAGTCAAAATTCAATAAGTAAAGTAGTTATACCAAAAAGCGTTAAGACTATAAATCCTCTTGCCTTTTATCGAAACAGAATTTCATCTCTTACTTTTGAAGAAGGCTCACAACTAACCACTATTGGGAATGGGGCATTTAATAATAATTCACTTACAAATGATGGCTTAGGAAAATTGCCAAGTACACTTACTACTTTGGCAACTAATGCATTTATATCAAATCCTAGTTTAACGAAGATTACTCTTACATCTCCTATAGATATTGATGGATGGGCAGATGGTTCTACTGTTGATGGTAAAACAGTTACATATGAAAGATAATTAACTTTTCTCTTATTAGGGAAAAGTTTTCTTTTTTTAATTATTGTGATATAGTATAACTATAATATTAATAGAGGTGAATGATGAAGGTTTTATTATATACAGAAGGATTAAAGACAGTAGGTAAGAGTGGACTTGGTAAGGCTATTAAACATCAAATGAAAGCACTTGATTATGCAAAGATTCCATATACATTAGATCCACATGATGATTATGATATTTTACATATTAATACATACTTTTTAAAATCATATTTTCTTGCTAAAAAGGCTAAAAGAAAAGGAAAAAAAATTGTATATCATGCTCATTCTACAGAAGAAGACTATAAAAACGGATTTATATTTGCTAAACAGACTTCAAAGCTTTTTAAAAAATGGCTTATTAAATGTTATAGTTTAGGAGATGTTATCGTTACTCCAACCCCATATTCTAAAAAATTATTAGAGGGATATAGGGGATTAGAAAATAAAAAAATATATGCTATATCAAATGGTATAGAAATTGATTTCTTTAAACGTGATATAGAATCTGGTAAGAAATTTAGAAAAGATTATAATATAGCCGATAATGAAAAGGTAATTATAGGAATTGGCTTATATATAGAGAGAAAAGGAATTGTTGATTTTGTTGAACTTGCCAAAAGAATGAAGGAGTATAAATTTATTTGGTTTGGTTATAGTCCTTTAGCGGCTTCTACTAAAAAGGTGAGGGATGCGGTTAATACCAAATTAGATAATTTAACTTTTGCTGGCTATGTAGAACCAAGTGTTATAAAAGCGGCCATGAGTGGTTGCGATCTTTATTTGTTTCCAACACTTGAGGAAACTGAAGGAATTCCAATAATAGAGGCATGTGCTTGTAAGTGTCCAGCACTTATTAGAGATATTGGTGTTTTTGATGGTTGGTTGGTTGATGGTAAGAATGTATACAAAGCTAAGAATTTGGATGAATTCCAAGAAAAAATTACAAAAATATTGGACGGAACATTACCTGATTTAACAGAGGAAGCATATAAAGTAGCATTAGAAAAAGACATTAAAAATGTCTCTAAAGAGTTAAAAAAGGTTTATGAAGAGGTTACTTTGAATTAGATATTATTTTTATCTAATTCTTTTTCATTGTATATTGATATTACAAACCCAATTAAAATCATATATGATAAGAGACTACTTCCACCATAACTTATAAATGGTAATGTAATCCCAGTTATTGGTAATAATCCTAGAGTCATTGATATATTTTGTATTTGCTGGTAAATGAAAATTCCCAGTATACCTGATATTATGTATTTATAAATGCTTTTTGAACTCATACCAACTTTTATTAGGTGTATGTCAAAAAGCACAACTAGCAATATAAAAATACAAGATCCAATTAATCCAAAATTTGATGCATAAACACTAAATATAAAATCTGTACCTGCTTCTGGAAAATATAGTGGAGTTTTATTAAAACCATGTCCTAGTATACCACTAGAACCTATTGCGGCTAGTGAGTTTTCTAACTGCATTCCACTACCATTTTGCCAATTTATAACTCTGTCTATTCTATAAAAAAAGTCACTGCCAAATATTTTTATAAACATATCTTGTTTTAAAAAGAAGAAAGCTAAAAAACTAGCTACTATTATAATTAACATACTTATTCCGATTATGAACCATCTAAGTCTTATACCACTTATGAAAAGCATAAGTAAGGTAATTATAAAATATATTATAACTGCGCCTGTATCTGGTTCTAGGAATGTTAATATAGATGGTATTAAAAACACAATAAATATTAATGAGATTAATTTAAATTCATTTTTTGCGTTTTTTTCTTTACTACTAAATTTATCTATTATATAAGCTTCTATTAATACTAAACTTATTTTCATAAATTCACTTGGTTGAAAGCTTCCTATCCCTTCAATTATATACCAACATCTACTTCCATTTATAACTGGTCCAACAAATAATAAACCTAGTAATAATATAACGTTAAATAAATATATATAGGGTGATATCTTAATAAAAAAACTAATTTTAAATTTATATATAATAAATATAAATATAATACCAACTGCGTACCACATTGCCTGCTTTAAAACTAAGTTACCTAATGTCTTTGATAAATACATAGATGCAGAATAAATCGATATTAAACTTATTATAGCGAAAATACTTACATATAATATTAATGTCTTATCAAGATTTATTTTCTTTTTTAACATAGTAATCACCAGTATTATTA
>ULWF01015006.1_pt1 | contig 46986 bp, 47 predicted proteins | sample 1960081 | NCBI WGS metagenome assembly ULWF01 (sample SAMEA4835805, study PRJEB28245) | human gut metagenome | biome: gut microbiome; material: fecal sample | place: Denmark | collected 2008
AATAATGGTTTTAAAGAGAGCTTATATAAGTCGTTCTTTACCACGAAATGGAAACTTTTGAAAAACTTTCTTGATTGTCATTATTTTTCTTTTCTTGTCTCATTTTTCTCTTTTGATACATATCCATTTTAATCACTTCCTTTTTATTTTAATTTTTTACCATAATATTCAACATCTATTTCTGTTCCATCTGGATATACTTCTTTAGCATTTTTAATATGTTCTACAAATCCATAATGTTTATATATCTCTTTGTTTCTTATTTCTTCTGGTTCTACTCCTAATGTTAATACAGTATAACCTTTATTTTTTAAATCTTCTTCCATAAATTTATACAATATAGAAAAATATCCTTTTCCTTCGTATTCTTTGTTAGTTCTAAAAGCAGTCAAGTATGCAGTTGTATCATCTACTAATTTATTACTATTTTGAACAATATCACTAGTTAATACAGCAGTGGCCTCACATATTATTTGGTCATTAATTATTCCATAGTAAGGAATAATTTTACCATTTTTATAATTTTTAATGTTTTGTTCTTTCCAAATAATCCAATTTTCTTTTTTGGTTGCCACCGATATTTCATAATCCCATTTTTTATTCATTTCTTCAATAGTAGCAATTTTACATATATAGTTTTTCATCACTTTTACCTCCCTACACTATCAGATGGATTCATCATTTTTCTCTTTATTTTCACTTAAATATTTATTATAAAATTCATCCATTGAAGAAATGTATTTTTGATCTTGTATAACTCTAAATTTTTCATATTCTTTTTCTGCTTTTTCTAATGCTTCTTTATGAGATATACTGCCACTATTATTTAACACTTCTTTTCTTCTAAACTTTAATAAATCATCAGTTGCATCTATCCAATCCTTCATTGTCATTACATGTCTTTGTTTTGCTTCATCTTCAGCAAATACCAAAAATAAATTTGTTAAATCTTTTAAATTATTCATTTCTTCTTCGTTTAAATAATTTTTTGCAATAATTACATCATATTTATATATTAAACCATCAGGAGAATTTTTCCAATTAGTTAGTCCCATATGTTCTTTATCTGAGTTTGATCTACTATATATTAATTCGGCAGCAGTATGTCCACTTATAGCGAAATGCAATTTATTTTGAACTATTTTAAAGAAAGTATATGCTTCTTCTGACTTAGGGTTGTAATCAGTTGCTGTAGCAATAAATAAATCAGTGATCTTTTGGTATGCCATTCTTTCACTTACTCTAATTGTTTTGATACGTTCTAATAATTCATCAAAATATTTTGTATCATATTTATTTCCATTTATAAAACGTTCATCATTTAAAGCAAAACCTTTTGTCATATATTCTTTTAATATTTTTGTTGCCCATATTCTAAATTCTGTTGCTTTTTTAGAATTAATTCTATAACCCACAGCAATTATAGCATCTAAACTATAAATAGTTGTGTTATAGTTTTTTCTGTCATCGGCAGTTAACGAGCATTTCTCGGTAACTGATTTTTTATCTAACTCATCATCTCCAAATATATGCTTCAAGTGTAAACTTATATTATCTGTAGAACATTCAAAAACTTTTGACATTCCTTTTTGTGATAACCATAAAGTTTCATCTTTATAAATAGCATCTACTATAATATTACCTTCCCTATTTTTATATATAATTAATTTATTGTCTTCCATTAATAATCTCCTTTCCTTTAATTTTTCATAAGTCATACACTTATCAATTTATGTTTGTCTTATTTTCATTCATTTGGTTCAATTCCTTTATATTCTAAATAATTCAACTATTACTTTAGGAATAACTTCATCTCTTATTTTATGTCTATATTCATTTTCTTCTTCAGTTCTACCACTATATAATGACTTATTTAACACTGCGTTATCAGATATACAAAAAAGTGCAGTTACATTTATATTTAATAATTCATTGCATTTAAATAGATTAGCTGTTTCCATTTCTATAGTTTTTGAACCTAACTCTATAATTTTATCAATATGATAAAATTGTGCAAACACTGTATCAACACTAAAATTAGGAACATTATGATATTTAATATTTTCCTTTTTTAAAATATCAATCAATTTATTAGTAAAGTCTTTAGATGGATACTTTTTCTTTAAAAATTCATCTTCTAAATTTCTATTTAAGTATCTTGAAGCCCCGTCTCCACATATTGAATATTCAGGAACGACAATGTCTCCTATTCTAATGTTTTCATCTAGTGATCCTGCAGATCCTAAGAATACTAAGTTCTTACATTTCGTTACACCTAAAGATAATATAAAATCCATTATACCAGGAGCACCTATACTTTTTAATTCTATATATGAAAAGGAAAGATCATCTTTATAAAAATTATAAACTTTTTCAGATACTTGTTCTATTTTAAAATTCATATTATCAAATATATCATGACTCCACCATGGTGCTATTACAACATTTTCTTGAATTTTTTCATATCCTTTTCGAATCTTTATATTTTCTTCAGTTGTACCATACTTTAAATGAGAATTTATTAAATCACTATAATTCATTATTTCACCTCTTCTTTATAAGTGTTGCAAAAAGTGTCGCCACCATATTTGCCACGTTTCGAATATATACCAATTGTATTTGTTTTATCTCACCACTCATTAACACTAAGTGTAAACGTATGAAGTTCAGCCATATTTTTAACACCTGCAGAAGATGCAACTTTTTGTAAAGTATAATTACCTTGTTTTGTTAGCTTTCTTTGATAAAATCTTTTTTCATCATCCGATAACGAATCGTATTCTTGTTCTGTTATTTCTTGCTTTCTTGTTTGAATTGCAAAATATGTTTGTCCTAAAGCAACAACCTCTTTGCTTGGATCAGCATTTTGTACTATTAAATAACATATGTATCTTGATAATTTAAAGTCTTTAACAATTTCTTCTTTCCCTTTGACAGTTTTTATTGGCTTGTTGACTTCAACAACCCAATCTTCTGCAACTGAAATACTATTTCATGCAGAGGTTATAGCCTTATTAATTACTTTTTGAAAGTTTCTCCAGTCTTTATATTCTAATACTTTCTGTAATTCGCGAGCAAGCCAAAATTCATTGTCATATTCATCTATGTGTTTTATGCTTTCAAAAATATTATTATATTTATTTTCTATTTCCTTCATTATTGCCTCCGTTTCTATTTATTGTTTGATTTTGTATTCTTCCACTACTCTTCATTTTAATATTTTTATGAAAGCCATTTTAAAAGTGCAAAAATAAATTAATAGTTTTTCCTTTATTTATAAGTATTATAGTTAACTTTGTTTCTTTCTTTTTAAAACCTTTACCAATAACATTATAACATAAAAGAGTGGATTATCATCCACTCATATAATATAAATTCATGATTTTTAAATAAAGCTATACTTGTTTTAAAATATTTTTATTTCTGTTCTATATAATACATAATTTCTTTGTCAAGTTTTTTTGCGTATTCTATTTCAAAATTTGTACTTTCACCAATATAATTATTTACATTCACTACTAATATAGCATCTGATAGCTCTATTCTTTTAAGGTGTTCTTCTTTTAACTTAAGTAATTGTTTGTCTGTTATATTAATAACGTTTGATGTTAAATAAACAGGGGTAAGAATACAATACCCTTCTAATGCCATATCCTGTGCAATTTTCATCATTTCATTTTGAAATTTAAGACTTCCACATAATGTTACTATCTTCATTTTCTAAGTCCTCCTGCATGATACAAATCTTGCTTTTTTTGCCAAATAGGCAGGATTATATCATTTTCATCATCATTAATTTACCACTTGGATCAATAAATATACCAATACTTCCAATTACTGCTTCTATACCGCAAATAAACACCAAAATATTAAAAACTTTTCAGTTATTTTATATCGCACTTCACATCACTCTCTTTTGTTCTATTTATACTCTTTTAAATATGATCTTTAATAAATTCAATCGTTGAATCTTCATTAAAGTCTATTATTTCTTTTTCTTCTTCTGATATTTTATCAGTGAAATATTTATCTATTTTTTTATATTTGGAAATCGTATTTAATGGGTATCCAGGATTTATAATATCAGATGAAATATCAGTCATATAAAAATCATCTTTATACCAAGTGTATGTGCTTTCACAACCAGATTTATCTATAACTGCAAGTCCATATACCCATTTACAATTTAATTTGTTATCCACTCCATACTTTTTAACAAGTGAGGTATAATATTCAATCATTTCTTCATCATTTAGGGCTTTACCATTTACTCTTCTTACAAATAAACCTGGTTGTAGTTCGTCTGGGACACCTTCTAAATACAATGTATCATCCATTCCGATTGTTGGCATTGAAGTTTTTTTAAAACATTCTCTAGCTTTAATAAGTGCATTTGATATTGCATCTTTTCCATTTTCTTCTACATCTAGGGTTAAATTCAAATCTTTTAATGTTATAACTCTAATATCATATTTAGCTAGTCCTTTAGAAAATCTTTTTCCTTTACTTGAGTTTCCAGTAGCAAATACTATTTTTTTCATATTTCCTCCTATTTTGACATTTTAATATCAGATTTTACTTCTTTATTAAATTCAATATTACTGCATCTTTTAATCTCAATCATTTTTAACTGTAGGTCTTCATCTCCATTTAATTTTTTTATATCAATTGGTCTATTATGCATTTGAATTAAGTAACAAATCTTATTAACATATGATTCTGTGTAACCAATTCTACTTAGTACATGCTTAGCTATTATTGAGGAGGCGGTTGCATGACCTTTAAAGCTTTCTACCCCATCATTATTACTATAAGTATATGGTTTACTCATATCATTAAAAAGAAGTGCTAATCTAACATCCAAATCTTTTTCGGATAATCTTAGTGAACATAAAGTATTTTTCCAAACGCTTTGTCCTTGATGTGTTTTATCAAAAGATATAAGGTTCTCTATTTCTGGAAGTATCTTCAAAAACAAATCCATATTTTCGTTTATAGAGTTTACAACATTATCACTTAAAAGTATAGATTCCAAAATTTCTGTCTTGCTATATCCATTATACTCATTCATAATACTCGCCTTTCTTATATAAATTTTAATATATTTTATAAATTCGGACTACTTAGTTATTAAACATTTCAATAATTGCTTCTTTATAAATAAGCTTAGCTATCATGTAACCATTTTCATTTTGTTTGATAAAGTTTTGCATCATAACTCCACTATTTATTTCCATTACATAAAAATTACTATCTTTAGTTTTTATTATATCTACACTACAAAACCCATCATTAATAATAGGCTTTAGTAATTTTATTATATTATCTATATTTTCCTTATCATTATAATCAATATCTAAAGAAGAAATTGCTCCTTTGGATAAATTAAATTTCCAATCATATTCAAAAGTTTCATTTAATGGTAGTACATCATCTTTATTATCATCATCATAATTTTTAAAATACTCATTATTGAAATCCATAAGTAGTTCTTTAATAGTTTTTATTGAGTCTCCTGTAACAACGGGTTTTATTTTTTTATATAGTAGTTTAACCTCACCATTTAGAATGATCGCCCTATATTCATTTTCAATTTCATAAAAAGGGCAAACACTTAGTGAGTAATTCTTAGAAATAAGTAGGTTGTATTTGTCTTTTAAATCATTAATATTTGTTATGTGGTAAACATCAATTCCACATGTACCATTATTTACTTTTAAAACTATATTTCTCTTATACTTATTAAACAGTTCAATTAAGTATTCAAGTCCCTTGCAATCAGTAGCATAACTATTTTTATTGGTAGCTCTATATATAATATCGTGTTTAACAGTACTTACTCCAATGGAATTTAGAACTTCATATGTTGCATATTTATCATCAAAGCATATACCACTCGCATGATTTAGTAAATCAAATTTATACCCACTAATGAATCTAATTTTTTCATCTTTGCTTAGTTTTATTATCCAGTCTTTTGATAGAAATTCATAATTGATATCTAATTCATTACAGATTTCTTTAATTATTCTAGGAAAATAATTATTTGATTTAATCATAGTAATCACCTACAAATTATTTTATCAAAATATAAAGAAAATAGATACAAAAATGTATCTATTTGCTTCCAAACCTATTAAGTGGAAAAATTGTATATCTAGCATGACCCTCTATATTTTCAATTGGAATAAGTCCAATCATTCTACTATCTGCGGACTCACCTCTATTATCACCCATAACAAAGTAATATCCTTCGGGAACTTTTTCGTAACCAGTTAATTCCTTTAAATTAAAATCTTCTGTAGTAACGCCCTTGGATAAGTAAGGTTCATCTTTTTCTTTTCCATTTAATATTAATGTATTGTTACCATATTCAAGTGTATCTCCAGGTATTGCAATTACTCTTTTAATTATGAGATTTTTGTTGGTTTTAATAACTACTATATCGGATCTTTTAATCTTATTAAATCTATAAGATATTTTATCGAGTATCATTATGTCACCATTTAATAATGTATTATTCATTGAAGGTCCAACAACACGTATTGGTGAGAATAAAAATTTCTTTATTAAAAGTGCAACTACAATTATTATCACATATGGATATATTTCTTTAATAAACTTTTTCATATATAAAGAAAAATAAGGCAATTACCTTATTCTTGTCCTCTTTCTTTAATTCTGTATTGACCAACTATGTTTCTTAAGAAATTTAATTTAGCACGTCTTACTTTACCTTTCTTAACTACAACAATGTTAGCTATGCTTGGTGAATGAACAGGGAATATTCTTTCTACACCAACACCGTAAGATACTTTTCTTACAGTAAATGTTTCAGAAATTCCAGCACCTTTACGTGCTATTACAACACCTTCAAAAGCTTGGATTCTTTCTCTTTTTCCTTCGACGATTTTAACGTCAACCCTAACAGTATCTCCTACTCTAAATTCAGGAACATTAGGATTCATTTGTTTTTCAGTAATTTTATCAATTACGTTTGCCATGATATCTCTCCTTTTTTATTTTTTTTAATCATAAAATATAGTATTTCAACATTTAAATTTCAGCGGATTAAGTTTTTCAACTAGTAAATAGTACCACATTTAAATGTAGAATGCAAGTATTTTAAGAAAAAAAGAAGCTATCTGCTTCTCCCTTCTGTTAGATTGGCTTCTTTTGATGATTTTATTATCTCATTTAAATCTCTAGTTTTACACTTATAATGTTTATCAGTGACAGCATATGACTTTGGATCTGTAATATTCCATTGTTCTTCAGTTGTATAACCGGCTGCTAAAAACATATATGCTTCATACGCATTTTTTATTACTTCTGTTCTATCCTTATTGTACCCAAATACATCACTTTCTTTACTTTCACCACGTCTTGCACTTTGTACCGCTCCAATAGAACTAGCAACCTGCAATACATATCCACCATTAAATTCATAATAAAGATTTCTCTCTTCCATACTTATATAGGCTTCTTTTAGAGAATCAGATGGGACTTTAACCTTTATTTCGCTTAGTTTTAAACCTTCGATGTTTGAATGCTTACGAAAATCTTCTTTTAGTAGTCGTAATGTTTCTTCCCCTAAATCATAACCATATTTTCTTAATTTTTCATTAGCATCTTGAGCACATTTAGCTATTGTAATAGCCGATTTTAGTTTTTCTTCTTTTTCTTTTACTGTTGAAGGATCTTTTATATCATTAAATTTTTTTACCGCTGATTCATATTCCTCTAGACTACCTGTAGGTAATTCATCTAATTCATAATCAATGTTATCTTTTATAACCTTTACTACTTCATCTTCATATTTAATTGAATCTTCAGATATTTCAAGCCAATCTTTAATATCTTCTATTTTTATTTGTTTTAATTGCTCATACTCTGAAATTGATTCGGATACTGAAATACCACTCAAATAAGAATTAACATTTTCCTTATCTTTTTCTCTTGAAAAATGTATACCCATTCCACTACCAATCACAATAACAGTTCCCACTATTGCAACTGCTCGTTTTAATTTATATTGGAAATTCTTTTTAACATTTTCTTGATTTACTTTAACATTTTTAACACTTTTATTCTTTTCTTCCATATTATAACCTCCTATTATCTAAGTTGATTATATCACTTTAAAAAAATGATATCAATTTTTGATATCACTTGTTTACATATATTTACATTAAATTATCATATTTAATAGACTTTTACTTTTTAGATATAATCCACTATATCTATCATAATACTCTTCTAAAAAGTCACTTATTTCTTTTATGGTAATATTTGATAGTTCAAGTTTACTTATTTTTGATATATCTACATGATAAAAAAGTCTTATTACTTTTAGTGTTTTTTCATCTACAATTTTTTCATTTTCATAACATTCTTTACAGACATATCCACCTTTTTCACTGTTTAATGTTACTATATCATTAGTAGAACCACAGTTGGTGCATGCATCAACCATTATATCAATACCAAGATATTTTAGGCATTGTACCTCATGAATTAAAGTTATAATTTTGGGGTCTAACCCTTCATTTATCTTTTTTAATGAAGAAATTAAAAGTGTAAAAATCTCACTATCGCTATTTTGTTTAGCTACCTGTGTAGAAAGTTCTAGTATATAAGTAGCATAACTAACATTTTTTATATCAAATAAAATATTTTTAAAACTATCTAATATATCAACAGATACTAAAGTAGATAATCCTTCACTTTTATATGAAATGATATATTCACCATATGCAAGTTTAGAGCTTCCAACTCTTAGTGGACTTTTTAATCTTTTACAGCCTTTAGATATAACACTAATAAGCCCCAATTCTTTAGTATAAAGTCCTAAAATTTTACTAGATTCACTATAGTTAGTTTCATTTACTACTATTGCCTCTACTTTTCTTGTCTGCATTACTATCACCTTCAAGATTTTTAGAAAGGAGATAATATCTTATATCTCCTGTTTTCTTAAATATTTCCCAGACTAATTCTTTCATATTATCACCATTAATATAATGTGAAATAATAATCTATTTTAATCAAAATTCTAATTCATTAAGTCCAAATTCTTTTAAATATTTTTCTCTATCTCTCCAATTATTAATAACTTTTACATATGTTGTTAGATATACTTTTTTGCCTAAGAAGTTTTCTATATCAATTCTAGCTTCTTGCCCTATTTCTTTTATCATCTTACCTTGTTTACCAATTAAGATTTTCTTTAGGTTTTCTCTATCAACAATTATTAATACTCCAACATTTATGATGTTATCCTCTTCTTCATATTCTTCAGTTAAACATGTAACTGTATGAGGAACTTCTTCTTTAGTTAATCTAAGTACTTTTTCTCTAACCATTTCAGCAATTATAAAATTACGACTAACATTAGTGATTGTATCATCCTCATAATATTTAACATCACTATTTAAATATTTTTTCAAAGTAGTAATAAGTTCTCCTACATTATCTCCATTTAATGCTGAAAGAGGAATTATTTCATCAAAGTCATATAAATCTTTATACTTATCTATTATACCAAGTAATTCATCTTTTCTTACTTGATCAACTTTATTAAGAACTAAAAATACTGTTTTATTCATCTCTTTAATTCTTTCTAAAATAAATTTATCTCCTTTACCAAAACCACTTTTTGCATCTACTAAGAACAAAATAATATCAACATCATCTGCCATAGTATAGGCTTTTCTATTAAGGTAAGTGCCAAGTTTGTTTTTAGGTTTATGAATTCCGGGAGTATCTATAAATATAATTTGACTATCTTCATCATTATAAATTCCTTGTATTACATTTCTAGTAGTACCTGCGACATTGGAAGTAATAGCAATTTTATAACCAAGGATGTTGTTAAGAAGTGTACTTTTCCCTACATTTGGTCTTCCGACTAAGCTAACAAATCCACTTTTCATTTTAAATCCTCACTATCAAATGGATATGGGCATAAATCTTTAACACTTAATGTTATTTCATCTTCATAGGGATTCATACATGTGATGGTACTATCTTTATCGAAAAGTTCTAATATTACTTGTCTACATGCAAAACAAGGCATACCAACTTTTTCATTATCACACATTACATATAGTTTATCAAAATCATTCTTTTTATATCCATTTGATATAGCAGCAAGTATAGCGCTACGTTCTGCGCATATTGAAGAACCATATGCAGCGTTTTCAACATTAACTCCGTTAAATGATGTTCCATCTTTCATAACTACAACTGCAGAAACTCTAAAATTAGAGTATGGTGCATAACTATTATTAAGTAATTCTTTTAATCTATCTCTCATATTATAAACTCCTTGATATAAAATCTAATATTTTAGGTAAAAATATAACAACACCTATTACTGCAGATATTATAGCACTTACTAAAACAGCACCAGCTGCGGAATCTTTAGCGACTTTAGCAAGTGGATTATCATTAGTAGTTATTAAATCTACAACTGATTCAATAGCTGTATTTAAAAGTTCTAATGATATAACAAGCGCAATTAGGATTAAGCATACTAACCATTCTTCATATGAAATTTGAAATATAGCGCCACCTAGTATTACAAGTAGTGCCATTATAATGTGTATATGCATATTTCTTTCTCTTATAACGGTATAACAAATACCTTCATATGCATGATAAAAGCTATCCTTAAGGCTCTTATTCTTTTTATTTATATATTTCATAATAGTTAAGAACCTCCTCTTGCTTTTTGAACATTACTTCCTCATCACTTTTTTCCATGTGATCATATCCTAATAAGTGAAGTAATCCATGAACTGCAAGGAAACTAAGTTCTCTTTTAAATGAATGGCCATATTCTAAAGCTTGTTCATGTACTTTATCAATTGATATATATATATCGCCAAGTATTCTAACTCCATCTGGTTCTATTACTGTTTTATCATCTTCTAATGCAAAGCTAATTACATCAGTAGGAGCATCCTTATCTCTATATTCTTTATTAATTTTATGAATTGTAGGATTATCAATAATTATAATATTAAATATTACATTACCAAGGTCTTCTCTTTTACAGAAGTCACTCAACATATCCTTTAATTCATCTAATTCTTTATCAACCTTTTCATTTGTTTGATTAAATATTCCTATTTCCATGTTACCTCCATAATATATATGCTGAAAACGCTATAAAGCATATTATTGTTATAATATCTAAAAATATTTGAGATTTAAATATCTTAGGGCAAGTATCTGCAAGTTTATTAAAAAACTTATACATAAAGTAGCCAACCATCCCTCCTACTACATTTAGAATAATATCGTCAACATCAAATACTCTACCAATCGCAAGTTGAGTAGATTCAATAACTAATGATGCAATTAATACTAAACAAAATGAATGTTTCCAGTCATCAATTTTGCTATAATATGCAACAAAGAATCCATATGGGATAAACATAAGCATATTACCAATTATATTTTTTATAAATAATCTACTGCCAAAAGTATACCTTGTAATTTCTCTAAATGGTATAAAGTTATTACTGCCAAAACTATTAATGTCTTGAAATGTCACAACTTGGAACAAACATAGTATATAGATTATAAAGAAAAGAGTTAATAATTCTTTATGTAATACAAAAGGTTTTTTACTTTTTAAAAGATAAGACAACCTAATTGATGAAAGTAACACAACAGATATAAGTATCATAGGCCATGTCATTTCTAAAACATCAGTAAAAGTATTATCTAATGATTTCCACATTTCACTTGCCATACAAAATCTCCTCTTCTGTAATTATTGTACTACTTTTATATGCTTTTTACAATTAAAGTTTTCTTTTAAAAAAAGAAAAAACACTTAAAAGTGTTTGAGTAATATTCTTTTTTAAGTTTTTTATTATTCAAATGTTGTTGTTATTTCATCTGACATTAAGTTATAATCATTTAACCATTTTATAAAATAATTCATTACCCTAAATTTTGTTAATTTAGACATTTTTGTTCCATCTGCATATGAAACACAACTTAATTTACTCTCATTATTAGCAAAAGCAATTTTTCCATTGTTATCGATTTTGTATTTGATATTAACTAATTTATTCTTGTAATATAGTTTGAAATTTGCTAATGAATTCTCACTTTCAAATTCAATGTAATAATTATTTTTGTTTTGAGTATATGGATTTATCAATATAATATACATTAATCCAAATATTCCACATCCACATGCTAATATAAGATCAAGATTTAAACTTAGTAAAGCATAGATAAGTCCTATTGATGTTCCCCCTAGTAGTATAAAAAGTAAGACTGTAACTACAATTGAAAATTTATTAAATTTAGGTCTAAATTTCCCACTAGCTAGTTTAGCATTTGAAAAACTTAATACAATATTTTTAAAATCCATTTTATTTTCCTTCTTATTTTATATAAATCTTTTCAAATATATTTTATCATAGAATTTTTAACTTCACTATTACTTTTAAATAATATGAATACATAAATTCAATATTTACGTAAACGTGAAAAAAAGAACTTATGACAAGTTCTTTTTTGTAACAAGTTCAAAAGCTTGATTAAATTCATAATTGGTGCGGGTAACAGGAGTTGAACCTGCAAGCCTTGCGGCGCTAGATCCTAAGTCTAGTGCGTCTGCCAATTCCGCCATACCCGCAAAAATGGTGGACCCTATAGGACTCGAACCTATGACCGTCCGGTTATGAGCCGGATGCTCTAACCAACTGAGCTAAGGGTCCATGACCATTTAATAATAACACAAATTTTCTAGCAGTGCAATAACTAAATTACTTTTTTATTTAATTTTTTGATTTTGTCTGTTATAATTTAATTGAGGTGACGCTTTATGGCAAATAATAACAACAAAAATAATTACGTTGTATTAAAAGTAGATGATGAAACTCATAAAAAAATGATTAACTTTTACAAAGAATTCGCAAGGAATAAACAAATTCCTTATGTAGCTATGCAAGCAGTTAATGAAGATGTTGTAATAACTATTTATGAGAAAAACAAAAAAGGTGAAAACAAAGTTATGTTTCAAGGAACGGGTGCTGATATAGAAGCTTCAGTTTGGGCTATGGAAAAAACTGCTATTGAAACTTCAAAAAAAGAAAAACAAATTGATTATTCAAAATATTATAATTGTTCTTCTATAGGTTCTGATGAAGTTGGTACTGGAGATTACTTTGGACCAATAGTTGTTACTAGTTGCTATGTAAATAAAAAAGATATTCCCCTACTAGAATCTTTAGGAATACGTGATTCAAAGAAAATGAATGATGAAAAAATTCTAAAAGTTGCACCTGCAATTGCAAAAGCTATTAAATATAAAAGTATTATTTTATCTAATAAAGAATATAATGAAAAATATAATAATGTAGATAATAATATAAATAAAATAAAGGCTATAATGCATAATAAAGCATTATGGAAAATGGTTCATGAAGAAGATTTAGAATATGATTATATAATAGTAGATGAATTTGCAAGAGAAGCTAGATATTATGATTACATAAAAGATTCAACAAACATTCAAAAAGGAATAACTTTTATGACTAAAGCTGAGGATAAGAATTTAGCTGTTGCTTGTGCATCAGTAATAAGCAGATATATTTTTATAAAAGAATTTGATAAGATGTGTGATGAATTACATATTCCTCTACCAAAGGGTGCAGGACCGCAAGTTGATGAAGCTGGTAAAGAAGTAGTTGAAACTTATGGTAAGGAAAAATTAGAAGATGTTGCAAAATTAAACTTTAGAAATACACAAAGAATACTTGGTACATTAATATATTAAAAAGGCACTTCATATTGCTATGAGGTGCTTTTTTAATTTCCTGTATTTGCTGAGACTGATGACGTTTTAGCGTCTTCAAGGCATTTTTTGTAGTCTTCTTCTTTATTTTTACGCTCATTGATACATTTTTGTCTTTCTTCTAACTGATGACTAATCTCTTCTCCCAATTCTTTACTATTGTTACTTCCTGTTCTATTGACTTGAAATATAAGAACAAGAATCAATATAGTTAGAGTTAATAAGCCATATAAAGCAGTCGAAATAGCAAATCCTCTATTATTTAATTTATTACGTTTCATAGTATCACCTATAAACATTATAAAGCACTTTTCAAGTCTTTACAATGTTTTTTTAAATACAATTATATACTTATCTCCATATTTTTTTTCTTTGATTCTTGTTAGATTATTATAATCCTTTAGATAATCATTTCCTACTTCACAAACTATAATTCCATTATCATTTAAAAGATTCTTGCTAAGAGCAAATTCTATTACATCAGATAGTACTTCCATTGCATATGGTGGATCTAGAAAAATTATATCAAAACTTTTTTTATTGTTTGAAAGTATCTTTAAGCATTCCATATAATCAAGATTGTATACTAGAGCTTTATCTTTAATCTTAAAGTTATCTAGGTTTTTATTAATTACTTTAACCGCCTCACTATTTTTATCGCAAAAATATACAAAATCACTTCCATTACTTATTGCTTCTATTCCTAAATTTCCACTACCCGCAAATAAATCTAAGATGGTTGCACCTTCTATATAATTTTGAATAGATGCGAATAAAGATTCTTTTACCCTATCCATTGTTGGTCTTGTTCCATCTAGATTAAATCCTTCAATATTTCTTCCTTTTAATGTGCCACTTATTACTCTCACACTAACACTTCCTCTTACCAGTTAAACTATTTAACTTTCTATTAATATCAAGTACAGTAAAATATAATTCATTTTCTAAAGCTTTATATTCCTTAACATATTGATTATCTAAGATTTCTTTTTTTAAATTAACATACTCTTCTGAATATTCATTTTTCCAAACTTCATGAAACTTATCAAGTTTATTTTTTAGATCAACATCATTTTCAATTTTCTTTTTTAACTCTTTCATTCTAATAACTTTTTTGTTGTTTCTAATAGTAAGAAGTACCTCATCAAGTTTATCATATATTATATCATTCATAACTTTTTATTACCCTCTCTATTAATTCTTTAGCCTCATTGTAATCTTCATCAAATAAATTTATTCTGAAGTTATTAATTCTATCTTTTAGACTAGGAATTTTATTAATTAAATCAATACTTTTAGAATCATATATAACCATTAAATGTCCCTCATGTCTTATTGGATAAATCTTATTCTTTTCATCTTTTAAATAATAATTGTTGTTTTTACAAATAAAACATTTTTTATTATCATTGTTAAGTAACATATTTAACATACAATATTTGCTTATCATAAGTTCCATTCTTCCATAAACAATTAATTCAGTATTATACTTAGATACTCTACTAGATATATTACCTATCTTAACTTCAGGTGAGAAACAAATTCTATTTACTCCTAAATCATTTAGAAGTGAGATACTGTCAGCATTTACAACATTAAGTGTATAATCACTAATTATGTTATTAGAATCTTTATATTTTTTAATACTACCAAGTTCCCTTATTAACAAGTTTTCACCATTTAACTCGGTATAATTCGATACTACTCTTGGCATAGAATAGTATACATTACTAGCTTTATATTTTTTATATAGCTTATAATCAGTAACATATATGTTATTAACATGTAACTCCAAACTTGCCTTTAGTTGGTCCTCATTTCTTACAAGAATATTAATTCCAAATGATTCTTTTTTTGTTTTTTTTGATTTAATATTAAATGGTGGATTATCCACTTTTACAATTTTGTTTTCTCTTAATTCTATTAGCTTTTCTGTTGCATTTCTTCTTAATTCATTTAAGCCTTTTATTGGAACAAATATATTTTCATCAACTTTTGCATCTATTTTATTTATAGAAAATGGAGTATCTCCCATTCTAGATATTTGTTTAATTATTTCTTCTTTTGTGGTTGGTCTATTAATTGCTTTATCTACTATATCTTTACTAACCGTAACACTATTAACTCCATCAGTAATCTTTAGGCTTAATGGCTGGTTTTCTAATACTTCTATAGATAAATCAACTTTTATTTTTAATTCGGTCACATTTGATAATTTAGATATTAATTCTCTATCTATAGTTTTATTAACTGCACCCTTACTTTTTAGACCTATTTTATTATCGAAAAGTGCAATATTTCCTTTTGAAACTTTATTTACTAAAAGTCCTTTTTCATTATAAAGTCTATTTAAAATCATTCCTTTATTTTCATCTACAAATCTAATTCCATCTTCTTGATTTACATCATCATCTAATCTAACTTTGATATATTTGTTGTTTGTAGAAATAATATTTCCTAGATGAACTCCTTGATGGTTAGGAGATGAAATATTCATAAGATCCTTTCCATAATCACCGAATAGATATCCTTTAGTAAACTTTCTATTAAAAAGTGAAAGTAAAGCTTTTTCATCACTACTATCCAGTGAAAAACTCTTCTTATTATAATAGTTATCTATTGCATTTCTATAAAGTCTTGTGACTAATCCTACATATTCAGGGCTTTTCATTCTACCCTCAATTTTAAAACTATCAATTCCAGAGTTTATTAACTTATCTACATAATTTATAGTATTTAATTCTTTTGGACTAAGTAGATATTTACTATCCTGTACTAAATTTCCATTATCATCTAACAATTTATAAGGAAGTCTACAAGAAGCAATACATTCTCCCCTATTACCACTTCTATTAGTATTCATACTGCTGAAAAGACAACAACCAGAATAACATACACATATTGCACCATATACAAAAACTTCTTTTTCCATTGTAGTATTTATTTCTTTTATTTCGTTTATTGACATTTCTCTTGCCATAACTACTCTTTTGATACCAAGACTTTCTAATAGTTTGATACCATAACTATTATGGTTATGCATTTGAGTTGAAGCATGAACCTCAAGGTTTGGATAAGTCTCTCTTACTCTTTTTATAGCGCCTAAATCTTGCATAATAACAGCATCAACATTGTTTTCATGTAAGAATCCTATGTACTTAATAACATCATCCATTTCATCATCAAATATAATAGTATTTACAGTAACATAAATTTTAACTCCATAAAGATGAGCATATTTAATAGCCTTAACCATTTCTTCATCATCGAAATTAGCTGCATAACTTCTGGCACCAAATCTCTTTCCACCTAAATAAACTGCATCTGCACCATTATGAATGGCATAATATAATGATTTAAAATCTCCCGCTGGAGATAAAAGTTCAACTTTGTGCATACCTCTTCACCTGATATTATTATATCAAAAAATCTTACTAAATAATAGTAAGATTACTTCATCACATTTAAAAACATTTGTAACATCTCTAATTTTTCTGTCATATCATTAATTTTATCACTTGTAGTTAATTTAAATTCTTTTTTCATTTCTTCTTCTAGTAAAGTAATACTTGCAGGATTTCTAATAAGTTCTTTATACCAATAAGAGTTATACTTTAAATACATATTAAGTCTTGGATCACTTCTTATTAAAATTAATGTATCAGCTTGCATATTACATATTAATCCTCAAAGTGTTTATATATTGGACGTCTTTCATATTCTTTTGGAGTAGTATTATTACTACTACCTAGTTCTTGAACAAGTGATATGGTTTTTTGAAGACTATTAATTCCTTTTTGAACTTTTTCTAAATTAATTGTTTTAACTGTGTTAACAAGTTCTCTAAAAGCATTTTCACTTGATGATAATGTATTAGTTTTAACTATGTTGTTACTAGTAGTATTTAAGTAGTTATTCCAAATATCATTAGATTCTCCATACATATCATACATCTCATAAAATTTTTGCCATGTCATTGAATTATTATTAACATATTTTATCAAACTAGGATTTTTTCTAACAAAAGATTTAAATTCTTCCTTTGACATACATCTCACCTAATTAATTGTATGTAATAAAATGTAGTTTATTTACTCTTTAATTAATTTTTCTAATGTGACTATTTTATATCCTTTTTGATTTATATAGTTAATAATATATTTTAATTCTCTTAATGTATGTGTATTATTTTTTAATGTTATTATAGATCCATTTTCTAATTTAGTCTTAACATCATTATATGGAAAATTACTAGTTGGTATATTAGGAACTATTGTATATAATTTTCTACTACTACAATTAGTTAATATTGTTAAATTTTCTTTTTCACTATAACAAAACTTCATATCTTTATTAGTTATATTAGATAATTCTCTACTAGCTTTTCTAATTCCATCTATATTGTAATCGCTAGATTTTAGTTCTATTTCATGGGAAGATGAATTAATTAATTTAACTAAATCTGGTGAATCTAATACTATATCTTTATCTATAAAAAATGTTGCTTTTATCTGTTTTGAATCTAATACTTGTACTATATTTTCAACATAGGAATAATCATCAATTATAATTATTAATGCTATATTGTTGTTTCTATCATTTCCTCTGGTGATATATTTATCATATATATTAGAAACACTAACCAAAGGTGTAACTGATTTTAACACTACTAAGTCTTCATTAAAAGAACCATATTTTTTCATAGACTCATAGCTTTTATCTAGATCAACCTCTAATCCACTAACACCAGGAATAATACTGTTATTTGAAAAAGTCGCATTAACGGGTTTTTGGGTATAAGTTTTACTAACATTAATAATTTTCTTCATTATAGGATCATTATTTTTAACTACTACAGTTGCAAGATGTGTATAATAAAAACTAAAACATATAAGTCCCATAACTCCTACTATAGAAAAAAATTTCTTAAACATATTCTTCACCTACGTAATTATATGTATAAGAAATCATTAATTTTCATTAATTTAGAGATTTAGCAAAAATAAATCAAAACCATAGTTATTAGGCGATACTCCCATCTTAGTATTAATATCTATTTGACCAAGGGCTTTAATATATCTTATTAGTTCCATATTAGTAAAGTTATATGATGCTTCCATCGCAAGTTTTACTCTATAAGGATGTATTTTTAGTATAGATGTAATCATATCTTTACTTTTACCTTCATTTATTAGTAGTTTTACTTTGTAAATAAGTCTAAACTGATCAGTAGTCATTATTACTATCTTATTAATATCTTCTCCTCTAGAGGTTAATTCTTCATATATTTCAAAAGATTTTTTAATATTCTTTTTTACTATTGAATCTATCAGTGAAAAAACGTTATCATCAAATTCTTTTAAAACTATTTCATCTATATCAGGAATAGTAATAACTTTTTCATCATATTTGTACATTTTTAGTTTTCTTAATTCAGTAATAATTCTTTGATTATCATTATTTAAATACCCTATAAGATAGTTAATTGTTTTAAAATCCATCTTATAATCTTCTAATTCTTTTTTTATCTTATCTTCTATAGAAAGATTGCTTTCTATAACAGTACATTTTTCTTTTAACAACTTATTAATCTTTTTTCTTTCATCTAATTTATCACAGATTATAATAAGTATATTTAGTGGATTTGGATTATTTATATAATCTTCAAGTAATTTTTCATCTTGTGGTAACTGACTCTTTTTATTAGAACCAGTTAAAAATTCACAAGAAGATGCAATTACAACTTTATTATCAGTAAATAATCCATATGTATTTAATTCTTCTATAACATTGTCTAAAAGTGTTTCCGACAAATCATATCTAATTACATTTTCTTCAGTAAGTTTAGCATCATTTAATATTTTCTTTATCTCTTCATCTATTGTGACTGAATCATTAGTTATTATTAAGTAATTTTTCATATGTTTCACCTACTTGTATTTATTGTATCAAAATATAGAAAAAAAAGATAGAAAAATTGTAGTTGTTGTAGTTATACCTCTTTTAAACAATTTTTTGTTTTTTGCTTTTTTAGAAATATTACATATATTTAATCTAAAAAAAGAATCAAATTTGATTCTAATTTAATTATCTTTCATATACTACTGTTATATCTCCAACCATTTCACCATTTGGCCAACCTTCTAAATCAGTTGGTGACGTTAATGTTATTTGAGTTAAATCGGGATTATCACTAAATGCAGTTGTAGATAAACTAGTTAATGAACTAGGAAGTTTACCAAGTCCTGTGTTTGTTAGTTGATTGTTTCTAAAAGCATTACTACCTACGTATTTAAGTTTTGAGTCTGTTTCAAAGACTACTGATTTTAAATTGTTATAATTAAATGTGTCATTACCAATATATTGTACCGTTTTTGGAATTTTTAAAGTTGTCAACTTATTATTGGCAAATGAACCCCTTTCACTACCAGTAGATGTATCATGTGTTCCATATAATGCAACTAAACTGGATTTCGTTTCAAAAGAAAGTGAAGTTAACTCTGAATTATTAAATGCATCATGTCCAATTCTAACAACAGATTGAGGAATGGTAATTGATTCAACCTTTGTTTTTGTAAAGAGTCCATTTCCTATTACTTTTAGTGTGCTAGGAAAATCAATTGGTTTTATGATAGTATTACCACCATCATCAGTATATCCAACAATTACCTCTGTTTTTGAATTTTTTGGAAATACAATTTGTTCTGCGGTTGGAAGCATTAAATTTTTTATATTTGGTGGAAGCACTAATTTCTTTAGTATGTTAGAACCTACAATTAAAGATAAGATATTTAAATCTTCCATATATATAGCATTTGAATAGTCAAGCGTTATTATTGATTCATTAGCTAATACATCCCCTTGATATTGATATTTTATATAATCTTGCGTATCTAACATTAAAAAATCAAGTGTACTTGCAGGTACTCCCACATCATCATTTGAAAATGCGCTGTTATATAAATATTCATAATATGAGCTATCAGTTACCCCATAATTCCTTGCAGGATCTTTACTTCTATAATATTCTTTTAATAATTCACAATCAGCATTTGTAACACAATAACACAAAGAATTTACCCTTGAATAAGCAGGATCAAAATCTTGATAATATATTATATTATAATCACTAGATGTTGCTTTTTCAAACTTTATATGTCCTGTCGAATCTTTTGTTACTTTGTATTTTTTGCCTTCTTCTATAATATAATCTTTTTTGGTTTTTAATTTTAATGCATTTAATTCAGCGCTTCCATATATATATGATGTTTGCATTATTTCATTTATTTCTTCATCAGTACTGCCTTCTTTTCTCATATTTTCAATATATTTAGTCTTGGCTTCTTCATTTTTAAATATGTTTATATATTCTCCGGTTGATGTTTGTGCACTACTAGCACCTGTATAAATAAGCGCATAGACCGCTACTCTTTTTACTGGTATATTATTAATTTTAGCTGGTATTACTACATTATCAGTTCCACAACTTTTATCATACGAAAGTAATGTTCCATCATCGCTTATCCAGAAACAATCCTCTTCTGTTGTTTCTACAGCTGGTGTGTATTCTCCTCCATTATATTGAACATATACAAGTTCCAAATTATATTTAACATTCTCTACTTTTGGAATTGAAGTAGCATCTTCTAAGAACTCTACTTTCATAGTAAATGTTATCTTCTTTCCTGCAGTGAGTATTGTATTATCTATTTCGCTATGACTAAACTTTATTCCTTCACTTCTATTAGTAGTAGTTGGTATAATACTTTTTAATAGAGCATCTATATTTCCTTGGTTTTCTACTGTAACTCTATACTCAATTGAGTCTCCTGGCATATAAAGGTCTGCGGTAAAGGTTGCAGTTGTATCAGTAAATGAATGTGACACTTCTACTGCTCTACCTGTTTTATTCTCGCTTAATAACTCCATATTAGTTATTTTTACGTTCCAATTTCCCCTCATATTTGCTATTCCACTTATATTTAGAGTCTGTGATAATATCGCATAACCAATACCCATAAATACTAATAGACAGCACAATGATCCAATTATAATATTTCTTTTCTTTCTATCTCTCATTTTATATTCGTACCTTCCTTATTTTAATCTATACTCAGTATACACCCCCCCCCCATTGAAAAATCAAGATAGAATGTTTGTTCGACAAAATGACAAACAAAAAACAACCATAAGGTTGTTTTGGTTTATTAAATGGTGACCAGTACGGGATTCGGACCCGTGAATGCCGCCGTGAAAGGGCGGTGTGTTAAGCCACTTCACCAACTGGCCAAAAAAATGGCGCTCGATGCAGGACTCGGACCTGCGACCCAACGGTTAACAGCCGTTTGCTCTACCAACTGAGCTAATCGAGCACTCATGTAAGTCTTAACTAACTAAGACTTACTTAGTATATAATATTTTTTTAGTTCTGGCAATACTTTTTTTGAAGTTTTTGGCAATTTTTTTCTTTTCCTTCAATTATTTCATGTAAATAAGGTACATTCCTTATTATACCCTCACTACTTTTTATGTCAAAAACCACTTCTTTAATATCTTTTAATACATCATGTTCTTCTATTTTTTTATCATAATTATATTCTCTTATACTTAATATATTATCTTCAAGTAAAATTCCAGCAAATTGCATTATAAGGGAGATTTTATCATATTCTTCTATTGCTTTATCTGGGATAAGAATTCCTTTTTTTCTCAAATAATATGCACTTAGTGATGATATTGCCCCTATTGTACCATCTAAGCTTGCACTATCAAAATCACTAAAATAGTATTCTAGGTTTTTATCAACTAAGATATTTGAAAAATTAAAGTCTGGCAACAATATACCTGCTTCATGTACTTCTTTTAGAGTTTTTGATATATTTATACACATATTAATATATACTTGTTCATCTTCATTATATTCTTTTAATCTATAAAATGAAATTGCATTATCTATATACTCCATTGTATTTCCAACTGTTTGATACTCAGTGTGATTAAATATATGTTTTTTGCTTAATACAATTTCATCTTTTGGCCAAATTACATTTTTTATTGGCTTCATTAATGATAATTTTTCTAGTGTATTGCCTCTTTTTTCTTTTTCATTATCATTTAATCCTGTATATATTTTATATGCAGTAACACCATCATGATATATAGTTGATTCTCTACTATCGCTTTTTATTTTGTATAGTGTATCTATCTTAAGTTTCCTAAGTTCAAGTTTTTTAATACTACCTACCCCCCTTAGGTCTTATTATCTATTAGATAACTCCTCAGTTAATATACTTCTTGTAAGTTCTGGATTAGCCTGTCCTCTTGTTTGTTTCATTACTTGTCCTACAAAGAAGTCTAATACATTAGTTCTTCCACTTTTATATTTATTTACATTATCTAAATTATTATCCAAAATTTCTATAATTATTTTGCGAATTTCACCATCATCTGAATTTTGTTTCATTCCACCTTCTTCTACTATTGCTTTTGGATCTTTTCTATTATCTAACGCTTCATAGAAAACATCTTTTGCTTGTTTAGAAGAAATTTCCTTATTATCTACCATATCTATTAACTCTTTTAACATTTTAGGTGTTAAGTAAACATCGTTTATAGATATAATTAATTTGTTTATGTATCCTAAAAGCCTTGTAGTTATCCAGTTTGATGCACTTTTTGGATTTGCACCTTCTTCAACTACTTTATCGAAGTAATCTGAAACCATCTTTTCTTTTACTAATATATTTGCTTCTTTTTCTGTTAATTCATATTCTTTTATATATTTTTCTTTTCTTTCACTTGCTAGTTGTGGGATAGTTTTTCTTATTTCTTCTATCCATGAAGTAGGAATTCTAAATTTTGGGATGTTTGGCTCAACAAAGTATTTATAGTCAATTGCATCTACTTTGCTTCTCATATAAATAGTTGTTCCAGATTCTTCATCCCATCTACGTGTTTGTTGAACTAATTTATCATATTCTCCAGTCTCTTTTAATTCTATTTGACGAGATATTTCGTATTCGATTGCATCTCTTACTCCACTAAATGAATTAACGTTCTTAATTTCTACTTTTACTCCCCAGTTTTTTGGATCGTTTATGTCTAAGTCTTTATCCATTATTGATATATTTACATCACATCTTATTTGTCCTTTTTTACTATCTGCTTCACTTATTCCTGCATATTGATAGATTGATCTCATTACTTCAAGGAAAGCTACAGCTTCTTTTGAAGAAGTGAACGTTGGTTCAGTTACAAGTTCTAGAAGTGGAACTCCTGCCCTATTATAGTCTATCGTTGAAACATTAGTATAGTGATCCATTCCTGCGGAATCTTCTTCTAAGTGTAGATTATTTATCTTAGCTATTTTTTCTTCACCATCACAAGTATATTTTAATTCTCCATATATACCAATAGGATTTGGTTTTGTCTCTTGAGTAATTTGATATCCCTTTGGTAAATCTGGATAATAATAGTTCTTTCTTTCAAAACATAAAAATTCTGGTTGTTTACAATTTAATATTATACTTGCCATTAGTGCTTTTCTTACTGCTTCTTTATTTACAACTGGAAGTGTTCCAGGAAATGCCATATCTACTGGAGATACATTTGAATTAGGAAGTCCATTATATGAATTTCTTGCACTTGAGAATACTTTTGTATTAGTTTGACTAATCTCGCAATGCATTTCAAGTCCAATTAGTGCTTTATACTTATCCATTGTTTACCTCCTTAGCAGTTTGGTTTTTATATCCTAGCATAGATTCAATATGATATGCGATATTTAAAACGTTTTCGTCGTCATAACAATTACCTGTGATATTTAGCGCTACTGGTAGATCATTTATAAATCCATCTGGGATAGTAATTGATGGGAATCCACCAAAGTTACCTATTTGAAGATGTTCTTCTAATACTGTTGTTGCTTCATCTAATGAATCATCATTATTTTCTAATTTCTTTGCTGGTCCACTACTAACTGGTAATATTACTCCATCATATTCTTTAAATAATTCCTTCCATTTATCTACAAGTAATCTTCTTACTCTTTGTGCATTATGGAAATATCTATCTTTATTCTCTGCTTGTAATACATAAGATCCTATTACAAATCTTCTTTTAATTAGTGGAGAAAAGCCTTTAGTACGATAGTTTTTCATCATTTCTACATAGTTTTTGCCTTCAGCACGTGGTCCAAATATAATACCTGTTAGGTTTGACATATTTGATGTTGCTTCTGCACATGATATTACTACATAAACTGATGCAACTGCGTTAAGTAATTTTTGTTCTACTGATACTTCTTCTATTTCAAGACCTAACTTTCTACATTTATCAATTACTTGCATAAAGTTTTTTAAATGGCTTTTTAACTCCTCGCTTGGATTTTCATACATTGATATATCACATATTTCTTTTATATAACATAGTTTTTTACCTTTTATATCTTTACTTAGTGACTCATATAATTTTATGTCTTTTGAATCCCAGCTTGTCATATCGCGACTATCAATGCCTTTCATATTATCAACTACTATTGCGGCATCTTCAACACTTCTTGTTAAAACTCCTAAGTGGTCTAATGAAGAAGCAAATGGAAATAGTCCATATCTAGAAATCATTCCATATGTTGGTTTATATCCAACTATTCCACAGAATGCGGCTGGCTTTCTTATTGAATCTCCTGTATCTGATCCTGTTGCGAATGGATATACTCCTGCTGAGACTGCACATGCACTACCTGCAGATGAACCTGCAGTCATTCTTGTTTTGTCCCATGGGTTTTTTACAATTCCTGTATGTCCAGTTGTTCCTGTTCCTCCCATACCAAATTCATCCATAACTGTTTTATTTACACATACTGCACCTGCAGATTTTAACTTTTCAACTGCGGTTGCATCAAAAAATGGTACATAATCTTTTAATGTATTAGATGAACCAGTTGATAGAACTCCCTTTGTAGAATAATTGTCCTTAAGTCCATAAGGTATTCCAGATAAAAAGTTATCAGTTACAGGGCACTCAGCTGCATCATCTAATATAGTTACAAATGCATTACATTCTTCTTGTAACTCATGACTCTTTTTTAAAGCTTCATTTATTAATTCTTTTGATGTTACCTTTCCTTCTTTTAGGCTTTTATGAATTTCTATTATTCCTTTATCCATATATGTCATTATTCTTCCACCACCTTTGGAACTTCTATTTCACGATCTGTATAAGAATCACAATTTTGTAATAGTTCTTCAATTGGTGTTGAAGGTAGTACTACATCATCTCTTAATTCACAAACAAAATCATCTAAAGCATGAGTCATTGGTTCAACATTTTCTATATTTGGAATTTTATTTATTATATCAATATTTTTATCAATGATATCAAATTCTTTTAATACCATATCTTGTTCTTCTTCAGTTAATCCGATTAATAATTTATCTGCGTAATCATTAACCATTTCTTTAGTAAACTTACCCATTTATAATGTCCTCCTAATAAATAAAAAAGTCATTCAACACTAGGGCATGAATAACTTTATAATTAAATTTTTGCTCTTCCCTAATCAATTGAAAGTATAGAATAATAAAGGGAAAATGTCAAGTCGCACTATAGTGATTTACGCCTATATTTGTAGCTTTTTTTACTTACTGACTCGCTACTTATAAATCCATTTTCTACAAGAGTATCTAAACTACTTTTTAATGTTTTATCCACTGATTTATCAAGGATCTCATCACCATCTATATATTTTAATAAAATTTCTTTTGAAGATGTAATATCTTTTGATATATCAATATTGCATTTTTGTGCTTCTTTATATAAGTCTATTATTTGATTAAACCTATTTTCTAATCCAGTTCTATATATTTCTAATTGTCTATTTAATATTTTATCATCATACTTAATACCACTTAGTGATACAAGTTTTTCTAATATATCAGTTAGTGAATTACTTCTTAATACTTCTATATTTATTGTACCTCTTATGTATTTATATGCATCTAATTTATTCTCTTCATCACTACTATTATTAATATAGTCAGATACTGAATCAATTATTAGTAGTATAGATTTTCTTGTACCATCTTCATTATATTCATATTTAAGTACACTATATTCTTCTATGTAAGTTGGATCATTTTTCATAAGATTATCTACCATATCAAAAAAGTTATCTTCTTTTTCATTTGTTTTTCTTTTTGAATCTAATAGAGTTTTATTTAGTTTTCTTATTTTTACTGAAGCTTTAGTATAAAACTCTTTTGCCTTATCTTTATCTATTTTAGAAAGTAAGTTCAACGTTTCTATAACTCCAGTCATTTTAGCATATTTTTCAATTATTAAACTTTTATAATTTTTATGGTAGAATTCTTCATCATCTGACATTAATAATAATTCTTTTGTAATTAATGAGTTTTCAAATGATAGTTTGTTGTGATCTACGTTATTATCATCTATTACATGTCTTGTTTCATGAAGAAGTGTTGTAAGTATTCCTTCTAAATAAGATTCTGCGGTTTTATCAGTATAAAAAGCATCAAATCTTAATAATGATAGTCCAATTAGTGATTTAGATAGATATGCTTGTCCTACAGTTGTACCTTTTTTTTGCTTATTTTTAATTTCTCCAAATACATATTTCCAGTTGTTTATTCCTTCTTTTCTTAAGATGTTATTTGCATAGCTTATCATCGCAACTTTAAGAGCCGGTTTACTTACTGTATTCTCATCATTCATAATATGTGATGCAATTATTCTTAGTGCTAGGGGCTCATCTATTTCTTGTGCTAAGTAGTAAGCTTTAGAAGCATATTTATCAAGCTCTTTTATATCGGTTTCATCTATTTGCTTTAGCTTTCGTTTATTTATAGTTCTTTCATTATTTATTTTTTTCATTATTCCTGAACTTGTTAGTAAATTCATTATTCTACTTTTGGAATCTTTTTTTATTCCATTAGAATCAAGTATAGTAAGTATTTTTGTAAAGTCTTCATCTTCTAAAGTGCTTATTATAGTCTTCTTGTCTAACTTTGGTATTACAACACATCTTATATAGTCTTCACAATAGTTTGGATTATTTATTATATCATCAATATACTCAAGTCTTTTTCTTGTGTCTTCTTTATAGATTTCTTTTGCCATATCAATTTCTAGTTTTGTAAGTAGAGATATATCTAATTTCTTTATATCTAATGTCATTAACCTTTTTAAAATGTTATTTGATAATAGAATGTCATTTTTATCAGTACTCATATAAAAAAACAATATTTTTTCAACATATTTTTCAAATAGTTTATTTAAAGTATCTTCTTCTACTTCTCCATTTGAAATTCTATCAAAGTAATCCAATAATGTTATTTCTACATTCTGTTTAAAACTTACACTTGCATCAAATAGTTCTAGTGCTTCTTTATTTAATACTGAATAAAACATTTTATCAATTACCTTAGTCATAAAAGCTGGTTCTAGAACTCCGCTTTCATTTACTAAGTCCATTATTACCTCACTATCAATATAGGCATTTTCTAATGTTGATATAAAACTTATTGTTTCTTTTAACTCATCAAAGCCTATTTCTTCATCAGATAATATTTTCTCCATTACTTTTTTTAAATCTTTTTCTATTTCTTCTTTTATATTATTATTTTCTAGAATTTGTTCTAGCTTTTCAAGTGAAGAGTTATCATAAAGTTTAAAAAAGAAAAGCGCATTTGTGATAATGCTAAGTCTAGTTCTTTCATATTTATATATGTATTTGAAATAGTTTATTATTTTTTCATTATCTAGTTCATCAGTAAATTCTCCATTAATACTATTTTTAAAGCTATTATTAATTCTATTAAATAATTCATTCTCATCATTTAATCTTTTTTCTTTTGGAAGAATTTTAAATAGTTTTTCTATAAATTTAGTGCCTTCTTCGCTTTCTAATAACCCTAGTATGCTTTCAATTGGTAGTATCTTCATTTTCTGTTTCCTTTTTATTTAATAATTCTAGTATTATATTTTTTGTATATAACTCCTCTAAATCTTCTATTTGTTTTAAAGTTTCTTCTTCCATATTATCGCACCTTTGCTGATATACCAGTTACATCAAAATTTGTATCTACTGTATTTCCTTTTATTCCTTCAAGTGTTGCATTTTGTGTTACTTGAATTACACTTACATTTCCTATTTCACTAACATCTGGAATATGATCTTTTGTTACTTCATCGTACCCTCTTTTATTGTCATATTTATATCTTGCTACCCATTTTTCATAATCTTTTAGTGTTGGATCTACATTAACCATATCTTTTAATAAAGAGTATGATGCATATATTCCAGAAGAATATCCGGCTTCATCAATCTCTTTACAGAATGCTTTCGCAAGGTTTGCGGAAAGTTCTGGATTATCAAAATGTTTTTTCATTTCTATATCATAATATATTGGAAGGTCTAGATTTTTGTCTATACCTGTACCTTTAAGGCGGTTTATTAAAGCGTTAGCTTCAGCTTTTGCTTCTGCTTCTGACTCTGCCTTGGTATAGCAATATATTCCATATGGAATTCCTAATCTTGTACATTCAGCAACATTTTCATAAAACTTATCATCTATATTAAGGTTACCATTTTCATGGAATCCTGAAAAAGCAGTAAATCTTATTATTGCGTAATTAACGCCTTCTTCTTTTACTTTTTCCCAGTCAATATCTCCTTGGTATTGTGAAACATCTATTCCTTTTATTGCTGTTTGTGTTTCTTTACTTGAAGTAACTTCTTCATTTATATATACCGAATTATTTTGTTGCTTTTCTACTTCTTTACCATATGCTTCTTCTGAAAAATACTTACCAACTCTTTCAAAATAACATATAGAATAATCTTCTGAATTATTTATTTCCTTTCCATCTGAAATGGCCATTAGCTTTAACTCATTAGGAAGATCCTCTTTTATTTTATCTAATGTATCCTCTTTTGCACCTATTCCTACAGATGCTCCTCTACACATTTCATAAAATGCAGTACATATTTCTATTAATTTTTCATCTGATACTTTTCCAACTATTCCATCAATATTATAATAAATTGGACATTCTATTTTATCGCCTTCTGTTAAGGCTAGTATACAAGCGGCATCTGCGGTTGCCTCTTTTTCTGTTGTTGCATCAGAATTTAGAAGTATTCCACATGGTACTCCTTTTTCATTACATTTTTTAATATTTTCTATAGATTTTTCACTTATTCCTTTTTTCCAACTATTAACTTCAATTAGTACAAAATCATCATTTATTTCATCTGGTAAGCTACTTGTAGAACTAATACTTGTTCCACTATAATCAAATCCAACTGGTATTTTAACATCACGATATATCTTTGTTGCGATTGCACCTGCTCCACTTAATACAAGAGCCGCTAAGGTAGCTGTTGCGACTCTTTTTAATGCAAGGCGTGGATTTTTATTCTTTTTATTTTTCTTGGTTGCTTTTTTTACATTTTCTTCACGTATTTTAAGGTTTTCTATATTTTTATTTTTAGAAGTTTGATTTGTTTTATTACGTTTAAAGGAATCTAATATAATTTCATCATCATATGCCATAATTATCACACCTATTCTATATAATATAGTATAACTTTTTTTATAGCTTTTTTAAAGTAAAAAACAAAAAAACTTCGAATAATCGAAGTTAATTTACATATGGCGGAGCAGAAGGGATTTGAACCCTTGCGCCAGTTGCCCGACCTACACCCTTAGCAGGGGCGCCTCTTCAGCCTCTTGAGTACTGCTCCACAGCCGACTACTACATTATAGCAATTCATAAAGTAATAGTCAAGAAATAAAATTTATTTTGTTCTAAAATCAAGATATGTTATAAATCCTGAAATGATTTGCTTATATTCTTCATTTATAAAAGTAATATTTGCTAATGTTTTTCTTGTTTCGTTAAACATCGATTTCATCATGTCAGTTGCATATTTTCTAGCACCTGTTCTTGTAAATATATCTTTTACGTTATTCATTTCTTCTTCTTTTAGGCCCTCTACTCCATAATATTTGTGTAGATTTTCTAATTCTTCAGGATTATTTTGCGCTATATATGAATAAAGTATAGTTTGCTTAAATTCACTAACATCTGAGGAAGCTGATTTCCCTAATTCTTTTTCATCGCCAAATATTCCTAATATGTCATCTTTAATTTGAAAACCTATTCCAAGGTTATATAGTAGTTCTTGCATTTTTTTAATTTCTTCATCACTATAATTGGCAAGTACCATTCCAAGGCTGAATGGTCCAATTATTGAATACCATGCAGTTTTTAATCTATAGATTTCCATTACATCATCTTCTGTAGTTCTAGGAACATTACAATATTGTTCATTAAATGGAAGTAATACATCTATAATCTCACCTTTTATTGTATTAATTACTATTGTATTATATAGATTTAATAATCTATCAAAATTAGGATTATCTCTATAATTTGAAATAAGTATCTTACTCGCTAGATAAAAGCCTAAATCTCCAATGCATATTCCAAGTGAATTTGCGATATGAGTTTTTCTTTGATGAAAATCTTTAGAGTTGTTATTACTTTTTTCAAATTCATTTGAATATGACTTAGGTATAGTAATTTTACCTCTTCTTAAGTCTGCATTATCAATTATATCATCATGTATAAGAATAGAAGTTTGAAATGTTTCGTATGCAGTTGCTAGTGGCAAGTATTCTTTATTATCGTTACTTAGATTTTTACTGTAATATCCTAACGCAATTAATGCCGCTCTTATAAATTTCCCATCTTTATTCATTCGTATTAATTCTTTAGTGGCATCTACTACTAATTTGTTATCTGTATTATCTATAAAATTATTATTAACATCTGTGATACTTTCTTTACATTCTTCTAATATTTCAAAATAGAATTTGAAAAACGCAAATAAGTCTTCTGCTTCTTTATTTCCTTCTACTCTTGTATTATTAAGTGTTGTACTATTTTCATTTTTAATCCATTTATATAATTCATTAATATTTTCTACTTCTATTTTATTTTTATCATTTATTATAGTTATCAAGTTAAATACCTCCATTCAACTGTATTACTATAGTATCAAATTTTGTCGATTTAATCAACAGTATTGGCTTTTTTGTAATTTAAAGTACTATTATTTCATTATCACTATAATTATAATAATTAAAAAATTGTAAAATAAAAACATAATTTTGCTTGGATTTATACCTTGCTTAAATTATGCTAAAAAGGATTTAAAAAGAAATCTCCCTTTGCTAATAGCGCCGTGTGTTACTAAAATGAAATTTTTAGGTAATTACTTTGTAAAAGCAGTTGTGCAAAGAACAAGCATTTGCTATAATTGCACATAGGAGCACTTGATAGTTGGGTGGAGCCAAACTTCTTGAAAGAAGGGAGGCGGGAATATGAACAAGAAGGATTTTTTAATTCTATCTCTAGTAATAATTATCTTCCTTTTACTATTCTTACTATTTATAGTATTAATATAAAAGAAATCCACCTAACTCAGCAATGATTTAGGTGGAACCAACTAAATTGGCAACACTCAACATGCGACATTAAGTGTTCCTTTAATATTTTATGAAGATTTCTTCATCTATATACATAGTAACATAAAAACGACTTTTTAGCAAGTCGTTTTATTTTACGCTCGAAAAATTCGAGTATTAATCAATCTGGTGGACCGCTAGGGATTCGAACCCTAGACCCACTGATTAAGAGTCAGTTGCTCTACCAACTGAGCTAGCGGTCCAAAAAATGTTAAATAGTCAACATGACCATTATAACATATTTTAAAGATTTGTGAATACTAAATTTTGTTTTTTTCTTCACTATTTACTATTTATTACAATTTGGACAAGTTTCACTGCCATTTTTTTCAACTAATGGTTCTCCACATTCCTTACAAAGATTACCTGTTGGCTTATCCCACGATGCATACTTACACTTTGGATAATTGTTACATCCATAGAATATTTTCCCTCTTTTTGTCTTTTTCTCTATAATCTTTCCGCCACATTTTGGACAATCCATTATTTCTTTTACTTGTTTTTCTTCTTTTTTTATGTATTTACATTCAGGATAATTACTACATGCAGTAAATTCACCATATCTTCCTTTTCTAATTACTAAACTACTCCCACAATTAGGACAAACCTCACCAGTTTCTTTAGGTGCTTTCTTTTCCATTTGACCAAATGCTTTTTCTACCTCTGGTTCAAACTTATCATAAAATTTTCTTAATACTTTTATTTCATCTAATTTACCAAGTGCGATTGTATCTAGGTCTGTTTCCATTGCGGCTGTATATTTAACGTTTATTAAATCACTAAAGAATTCTTGTAATCTATCTGTAGTTTCTATTCCTATTTCTGTTGGAACAAATTTTTTCTCTTCTATAGTTACATATCCTCTTTCTTTTATTGTATCCATTATTTTAGCATATGTAGAAGGTCTACCTATTCCTAATTCTTCTAGTTCTTTAATTAGTTTTGCTTCTGTATATCTTGGTGGTGGTGATGTGAAGTGTTGTTTTTTAGTTACATCTGTAGTTGTTAATATGCTTCCCTCATTTTTAAATTCATCCGGTAATACTTTATCTTCACTTGTTTCATATAAAGCATACGCTTTTAAATATCCATCATAAATAAGTATTTGCCCATTTATTTTAAACTGATAGTTATTATTATCTAATATTACACTAGTTGCTTCTACTTTAGCATCCGCCATTAAAGATGCTAGTGCCTTATAATAAATTATTTTGTAAAGTTTATATTCATCAGTTGATAAATATTTTTTTATGTCTTCTGGGTTTCTATATACACTTGTAGGTCTTATTGCTTCATGCGCATCTTGTACATTTTCTGTTTTCTTAGATTTTTTTGCATAACCAATATAATCTTTGCCATAGTTTTCTTCTATGTATTTATAACTTGCTCCTATAAATTCATCTGATAGTCTTATTGAATCAGTTCTCATGTATGTAATTAAACCTACTGTTTCACTACCAATATCCATACCTTCATATAGTTTTTGCGCTATAGACATAGTTTTTTTTGCAGTAAATCCTAATTTAGTTGATGCCTCTTGTTGAAGTGTACTTGTAATAAACGGAGGTTTTGACTTTTTAGATTTTTTCTTTCTTTCAACGCTTTCTATTTTATATTTATCACTTAATTTAGATAAAATAGAATCTGCTTCTTCTTCGGTATTTATTTCTATATCTTTATGATTATAGTTAAATAAATCTGCTTCTATTTCATCAAATTTACTTGTTATAGTCCAATATTCTTCACTATTAAAACTAGATATTTCTCTTTCTCTATCTACAATTAGTTTAAGTGCTACGCTTTGTACTCTACCTGCACTTTTTCCACCGGTTTTTGATTGCATTAATTTAGAAAGTCTAAATCCTATAATTCTATCTAATATTCTTCTAGTTTCTTGACTTCTTACTAAATTGTAATCTATTTTAGTTGGATTTTTAATTGCTTCTAATACTTTATCTTTTGTAATTTCATGGAATAGAACTCTTTCATAATTAGTATCTTTTATACCTAATGTATCTAATAGATGCCATGATATAGCTTCTCCTTCACGGTCAGGGTCGGTTGCAAGGATTACTTCATCACTATCTTTTACTAGTTTTTTTAATTCTGAAATCAGCTTTTTTTTGCCAGCAACAGGAATATAATTAGGTTTAAAATCATTATCTACATCTACTCCTAGTCCATATTTTCCGGTTGTTGCTAGATCTCTAATATGTCCTTTAGATGATACTACCTTATAATCTTTTCCTAAATATTTTTCTATTGTTTTACTTTTACTTGGTGATTCAACTATTACTAAATTTTTAGTCATTATATCACACCCCTTCACTTTTATACTTATACTAAATAAATATGATGTTTGTCAAGAAAAAGACATTAAAAAAGGAATGATATACATTCCCTATTTTACTCCATTATAATTAGAGGAGTTTATTGTTCCCACCGTTTTAGCATGTTTTCTTTGAATTGTCCAACGATTTATTTCAGTTATTTCTTTATTTCTATATGGTCTAACTGCAAAACAATAATATTGTCTTTGGTATTTCATATATAGGTTTTCAGTTGTTGAAGTGGTAATTGTTTTTCTATTATTTATTAAATCTTTTGTTAAATTACATTCGTTTGTTTGCGAACTTTGTTTGTTTTCAGTATCATTAGTAGTTACTGCACCCCAATAAATATATTCATATTTACCATTAGTCACTCCGCTTGGATTATTCGGAAGTGTAAATTTAAGTTTGAAATATGTTCCTTCTAGAGCATTTGGCGTTACCCATACCCCATCTTTATTACAATATCCTGTTGCCTCAGAAGTTTCAGATTTTGTTGTTGTACCCTTTACATATGCATATACCCTTCTACTTCCAGTCCAATTTATAAGTAATATATTTCCATTTGGATATTTTACCCAATTCTCTTTGTCAAAACTATAATATAATGTTCCTGTATTGTTTGGATTAGTCAGACTAAACGTTACATCAGAAGATGTTTGGGAAGCCGAACTTAAAGTAATTATAGGTTTTGATAAATCTTCTTTTGGTGAGGTAGTACTATTATTCCCTTTTGTCGTTATTTGACAGATACTTGTATTATTTGCTCCATCCTGTACAGTTAACGTATACATATCCGCTTTTGTATATTTATAGCAAGTTTTTAAATTTAATATATTTAAAGCTCCATCAAAAACGTTCTCAAAAATTGAATTTCCTTCACTGCATTTTTCTTCATTTAAAGAAGGAGTAATTCCTTTTGATGCAATGCCACTTCCACCCAAATCAACAATTGTAGCCTTAAGTTTGTTATTGTTAGAATCATTTGTAATAGAACACTGTGGCTTTAATTTATCAATTTTGACATTAATAGTTTTTTCTGCGGTGTTACCTGCATTATCAGTAGCTTTTATTGTTACAGATGAGGTAGATGAATTAAGTAATGTAGTATATATTCTACTATTATTGTCCCCTTCGTACTCATCAAAATCTCCAAAAAGATTATAGCTTACTTTTTTAATTCCGCTGTGTTTGTCTTCTACCTTTGCCACAAGGACTAGATCCTTATTCGTCCATTTACCTGTTTCATGCTCAATTCCGTTTGTATCATAAATTTTAACTTCTATGGTAGGTTTGATTTTATCAATTTTGACAGAATATTCTAGTGGATTCTCCTTAGAGTGCTCGCTTTTACCACTTGCATCTGCAAACTGATATGTTGTATTTAAAACTTTGTCTTTTTTTACTGTTGCCTTTATACTTTCTGGTATTGATTTTTCTTCTTTCCAATTACCATTTAAACTGGTTCTGTATGCAAGTTTTATGTTTTTTCCTTCTATTTGAAAGTATACATCTTTGCTTATCCATTCTCCGTTGTAATTTGAACCTTTGATACTCCCTATATGTGGTGTAACAGAAAGTTCCGAGGTTGTTAGATTTATTGTATAAATCTCGCTTTCATTACTTATATTACCATAATCTCTTGATCCTGTAAGTCTATAATTTCCAGGTATGTCACTGTCAATAAATCTATATTTAACTTCTAGGGTGCCTGTTTCTCTATATGATATTGTACATTCTTCCTTTTTTGTTCCTTCGCAACTTATATCTTCCCACTTACCATTTACATACTGTTGATATTTAGATGTTGTTAAGGCAAGTTTATTCATTAGGCTTTTGTTATTTTCATTAACTTTTAATGTTACTTTATTTCCCTCAGTTGATACAAGAGGTGCATCATATTTAAACACTTCAAGGTCCCTTGTTCCATTTGAATATTCCAATTTAAACGTTCTTTTTTCATTTAATGCAACTGCGGTTACATTTTCAGGATATACCTTGTTATCTTTTCCATCTGCGATCGTGATTTCTTTTAATGTATTGTCTTCACTATCTGTAACGCTTGCTACTTTGGAGGTTCCTAATTTCTTTCTTAATTCATTAGAATTATTTTCATTCATCTCATAGTCTTCATCAACATATAGGTATACTTGATCAGCTGTAATTGTATTATAATTCACGGTATAATTATTTTTCCATATCTCATTGCAATAATTGTTTATATTGTCAAACACTGTTTCCTTGGATGTATCCCAGCTACTCCAATTTTGGGCATTTTTTATGCATGTTTTATAATCATATTTACCATTACCTACATTAATTATGATAATATACCCTTCAAGACCTTTTTTACTTCTATATTCGGTTACATTCTCTATATGTTTTTTCTTGATTAAATCGTCTAGCATAATATGATCAGACTTTAATAATTCTTTTGGTCTCTTATCAGGATTATCTTTCCAATATGACTTTGCTGCTGCTAAAACGGACTTGTCTAATTTGTCATAATATTCCTTTTCAAATTTTTTACTTAAAGCATTATAACTCGGTACTGCAATTGCTAAAATTATTCCTAATATTACAATAGTTGCTAATATTTCAGTTAATGTAAAACCCTTCTTATTTTTCATATTACATATGCTCCTTTTATTATTAATTACATTATATCACGTATCTTGCTAATCTAAAATAAGGTTTAAAAATAAAATAATTATTTTATGTAAAAAAAAGTAAATGATTTGGTTCATTTACTTTCCAGTTAATTTTGCATTATTAATTTTGTAATCATATGAATCTATAATTCTATAAAGTGTAGTTTCACTAATTGTTTTTTCTTCTTGTTGTTTAAGTGATGGAATAGTTATTATAAATGAACTAATTTCTTCACCTTTTTTATTATAGAATTTAAATTCTAGATTAACGTCTTCTAATGTTGCATCTGAGATATTTTTTACCTTTACACTCATCGATGCTTCATTATAGTTTTTTCTTTCTGATGTTATTTGCATATTTGAAGTTTGCAATCCAACTATTTTATGTGTCTCTTTTATTTTTTTAGAATTATTTGTTCTTTTTCCCAAAAAACTTGTATCACAGACATCACATTTTTTTATATTATTTGTGTCAAACGCATATGTTTTGTCTGAGGTGTAACTGATGTAGTTAATTACTCCTGCGGTTATTAATACTACTAAGGCCACTAAAACTATTATTATCTTAATCTTTTTATTTTTCATATTCATCACTACCAATCTACCCAATCTCCAGGTACCCAACAACTTGTACATACTTTACCTACTCCAAGGGAACCTCCACCACATAAATTACTAGGATTCACATTACCAACAAACCACATTTTTCCTCCAGTATATTGCCAGTTTGTACTGTTATAGTATGCAGCAGTAGAAGTATTAGTTAAAATCATTCCTTTAAAGTTTTGTTTTGCATATGCTTGACCTGCGGCCTTACGACAGTATAATCCATAATCTTCATTTGGAAAAGCATAGAATCTTGTTTTATTAATTTTTACTATAGCGTACAATGTCATATTAGAGGATACTGTAATTGTAGCATTTGGAGAATACTTTGTACCTGTTCCATTAGAATTTGTATACCAGCCACTTACAGTTACTAAATTTGAATAAGGATTATTTCCTTTCTTTTTTACTGCTGAGTTAGTGGATTGGCTTCTTTGATTTCCTCCACTAGGCGCAGTAAGATTTTCAAGTTTTATCTGACATGAATTTCCAGTTGTTTGACAACTTTTTGTTGTGTTTGTCTGACTCATCCAAACAGCTTTTAAATGATCAAATGTAACAGTAAATGTTTTTACACTCTTTTGATTCCAAACAGCATATAATTGGATTGAAGTAGTAACTTTTACTTGAGCACCATCAGCATATTTTACAGTTGATGAGCCAGAACTTGTAGACCATCCTGCAAAGGTATATCCTTCTCTTGTAAATGTATTTTTAGTTAATGTTTTTGTTTCTCCACTTTTAATATTTTTTATTGGTGACATACTTCCTGTACCGCCATTAGAATTAAATGTAATTGAATAAGTTGCGGATGTAGTAGAATCATTTGGTTCACTTGTTTCACTACTGTTACCGGCATTATCTGTACATTTAGCATAATAAGTTTTTACATTTTTATCTCTTGCCAAGATTATATATCTGCTCCAAGAAGCATTTGCTGATGTTTTATAATAAATCTTATCTTTTCCTGAACCCCCTATATTATCAAAACATATTGGTATTACATTAACAGAAGTATATTCTATTACTACACTTGGTGGGGTTTTATCATATTTTATCTTTGTTTCTTCTGAAACTGAATTTCCTGCTTTATCTGTTACTGTTACTGTTATCGTTTCATTATACATATCCGTTTCAATTGGAATAAAGTACCTCTTATATCCATTTTCTGAATATGTTTTATATGCTGAAACTGAACTATATTCATCTGGATCTTGTTCTTGTACTCCAGAAGCATTATATGAAATTGTACCAAACTTCTTTGTTATTTTAACCTCATCAATTCCACTAAGTTCATCTTTTACAAATACATTATAATAAATTCTTGGTGCACTATTTGTCCATTCCATTCCTCCACTTGGCTTCTTAGTGCCAGTAGATGATGTGTATGAATAAAGCTCCTTATAAGATGTTGTTGTGACTTTTATATCTACAAGTGGTTTAGTTTTATCTATTTTTATGTATTGAATATTGGAAAGTCCTAGATTCTTGCCATCTTTATCACGTAATCTAAAATCGTATTCTGTTCCTGTTGACTTTTCGGATACTTTTGTATTTTCATTTACTACTACATCTTTTACTGCCTCGTGATTATCATCTATAGTTACATCTATTAGTTCATTGTTTTTTGATGCGTTAACTATTGAATTATCCGTTGTAATATCCTTTGCCGTTAGCCTTATTGTTACATCCTTATTTGTCCAATTATAATCATATAGCTTATTTGGATCATTATCTATAAATGATTTTATGTCTAATGATGGATCCAATTTTGGAGTTATAGTTATTTCGGTTTCATCTGAAATTCTGCTTGTATTTTCTTCTGTATCGTTCCATCTAAATTGTGCTGTTACTATTCCATTGCAAATATTTGAGCTGTTAACAAATGAGTGAGTATTATTGCCACCTTCAATATCAACCCAAGTATTCCATTTACCACTGCACGTTTTTTCTCTATATTGATATTTAGAAAAACTGGTTTGTAAATTTCCTACTTTTTTTTCGTTGTCATCTGTTTCCCAACTCAATTTTACCATACCATTACTTTGTTCAACATCTGGTGCATCATATCTAACTACATGTAACACTTTTGTATTTGTAACAATATCATTACTATCTCCCGCTTTTATTCGATAAGTTAAATTATATGTTTGATCTCTCTCTTTTGCAGTTCTTAAATCAATCGCAGTAATATTTTCTGGATAATATTTAGTGTCCCCTAAGTCTACGTTTTCTAAAACTGTTCCCGAAGAGGATATTTTGGTGAGTGTTTTTACTACTCCAAGTTTTTCCTTTATAGTTTTCGGATTGTTTGTTTCTGAATAATATAAGTATATAGCTTCAGTATTTCCATATGTTGCAATAAAGGTATTTTTATTATTATTCAACCAGTTGAGATCGCAATTATTAGTATTTATAGTCTCATTTGTACCTAATTTTTTTAATAAATCTTCATCAGCTACTGGTGTTCCTCCCTTTTTTTCATATTCCTTATTATTATCAAAATTATTATCAGGTTCTAAATAACACATTTTATAGTCGTAATCTTTCGCTTTTTTTACTATTATAATGCGTCCTTTTAATTCACTTTCTGATTTATAACCTTTTATGTCATCTATATTTTTGTTGTCTATAAGTTCACTAAAAGTTACTACATTAGAATATAAAAGTTCTGCAGGTCTTGACTCTGCATTTTCTTTATAATATGATTTAGCAGCTGCTAAAACAGAGCCCTCTAGTTTTTCATAATATGCCTTTTCAAATTTTTTACTTAAAGAATTATAGCTTGGTACTGCAATAGCTAGAATCACTCCTAGAATAGCAATAACTGCAAGTATTTCAGTTAGAGTAAAGCCTTTTTTGTTTATCTTTCTATTCATAACTATCCTCCCTACTATCTAATTTATTGTAACAAATTCACTAGTTTTTTTCAAGCATTCAGGTCATATATAGTAGCATTTTTTTATTTTACTAATAAACTATATTAGAAAACGTAAAAAAGGAGGAATGTTTATGTATTATTACGGTGGAGGCAGTTCATGTTGCCAAAACACTGGTTATCCTTCATATGGCTATCCAGCTTATCCTTATTATGGAAATAATACTTCTTCATATGCAATTATATTAGTATTATTTATCCTATTAGTAATTGTAATTGGTTCTAGATGGTCTCACTAACAAAGAGCTAAAAGAGTGTTAGCTCTTTTTCTTTGCAAAAATACATCTTTGTGTTATAATACCCATGTTGGAAGTGATTATATATGTTAAGAAATAAAGACATTTTAGATGAAAAAAATAAATTATTAAGACAAACTAGTAAAGAAGTTACATTTCCTATGGAACAAGACGATCTTGTTGCGATTGATAAAATGATTGAATATTTAAAAAATAGTCAAATTGAAGAAATAGCTGAAAAGTATAACTTAAGACCTGGTATGGGTATGGCCGCTGTACAAATTGGTATACTAAAAAGATTCTTTACTGTTGTATATGAAAAAGATGAGGGAGAATTTGATGTTTATGTTGTTATTAATCCTAAAATAACATCAACTTCTACTGAAAAAATATATGTTGAAGATGGCGAAGGTTGTTTAAGTATTAACCGCCCTACTGAAGGGATTGTTCCAAGATTTGCTAGGATTACAGTTGAAGGATATGATACAAAGGGAAATAAAATTAAACTTCGACTTAGAGAGGATTTAGCAATTGCCTTTCAACATGAAATAGATCATTTAAATGGAATATTATTTATAGATCATATAGATAAAAATAATCCTTTTAAGGATGCTAATAAATATAGAGCAATATAAAAGTAAGTTTGCAAATTACACAAACTTACTTTTTTTCTTTTAATCTAACTTTTATAGTTTCACCTGGTTTAAATTTATCTCCTGCTTTTATACTTTGCTCATATACGTAACCAGTTCCACTAAATTCTACTTTTATATTAAGAAGTTTTTGTAAAACAATTACTTCACTTTTACTATAACCTGTTATATCTGGCATAATATCAGTATTAGAATTAGTTACTAAGAATACCTTATCTATTTCTGAGACAGTTGCACCTGCTTTTGGATATTGAATGGTTATTCTATTTCCATTTCCTATTACTACTACATTTATTTTATTTTTAGTAAGAGTATCTTTTACTGTATCAACATTATTATTTATATATGAATCTAATGTATAATTAGTTAGGTTTTTATTTTCTTCTTTCTTACCATTATATATTCCTAAATAATTACTTGTATTTTTAACTATTTCTTTTACAACTTCTGACATTAATTTAGTACTACTAGGGTTTTTAGCAGCAACATACATTATTACTTCTGGATTATCTTTTGGAAACATACCAGCAAATCCTCTTATTACTTGATTATTGTAGTATCCTTTTCCTGATTCCCTAGCGATTTGTGCAGTACCAGTTTTTGCGATTATATCATATCCATCCATATAATAGTAATATCCAGTTGAGGTTCTACTATTACCATTTATTACACTTTCCATCAAATCTTTTATTTTTGATACTGTCTCAGTAGAGGCAACTTTTTCTAATTCTTTCTTTTTACCTTTATATATAACTTTTCCAGTATTTTGATCTACTATTTTATCAATTATATATGGTTGTAATAAGGTGCCATTATTAGATATTGATGTTAATGCTTTTATATTTTGAATAGGTGTTGTTGTAATTCCTTGTCCAAATCCTGCATTAAATACTTCTGTTTCATATTTGAATGCTAATTTACCACTTACTTCATTTGCTAATTCAATATTTGTTTTAGAACCAAATCCAAGTTTTTTGTAATAATCCATAAGTAAATTTCCATTTAAATGCTTATTTATTAAATTAATTACACCAACATTACTAGAAAGTGCGAATCCTTGATCATAAGTGATTTTACCCCAACCACTTCTCAACCAGTCACCTATTTCTGTACCATCTTTTGTTTTATATACACCTGATGTATATTTTTCGCTTCCATTATACTCTCCATTTTCCATAGTTGCCATATAAGAGAATATTTTCATAGTACTACCAGGTTCATATGCATATGATATGTTATAGTCTAAGTAATTTGTCATATCTCTTAAGTTAGGGTCAAATGTTGGATATGTAGAAGAAGCTAGTATAGCCCCTGTTTTAGCATTAGCAACCATTATTGTCATCCAGTCTGCATCATATTTGTCTAATGCTTTAGATATTGCTTGTTCTACAAATAATTGGATACTTGCATCTATTGTTAAATATATATTATTTCCATCTTTCGCAGGTTCAGTTAATTCTTTTGTTCCTGCTATTTTATATCCATTTCTATCCTTCTGATAATAATTATATCCATCAGTACCGCTTAATTCTTTATCAAACTTAGCTTCTATTCCTAGTTCTCCTACTATTTTTTCTTCTGGTTTACCATTTTCATTTTCTTCAGTTCTAAGTTTTGCATATCCAAGTGTATAAGATAAGAATCTTCCATATGGATAATTTCTTTTTTGTGTTTCAATAAAATCTATTCCAGGAAGTTTTAGCTCTTCTATTTTTTCCTTTGTTAATTCACTTATTCCCTTTGCTTTATTACCAAGTTCAGTTTGATATATATTTTCTTTTGAAAGATATGCTAATGTTTTATCATAGTCCATATCTAATATTTCTGATAACTTCTTTGCAGTATATTCTTTATCAACAACATGTTTTGGATTCTCTGGGTTAGTTGTTCTAGATGGATCAAGATATGCAATTACTGTATATGATGAAACATTTTGTGCAAGTACATTTTCATTTACATCATAAATTGAACCACGTTTAGCGTACAATACATCTGTTTTTGTTGTCCTTTTTTTAGCAAATTCTTGTAGATTAATTCCATCTATATTTTTAGATAGTGATAAATAACTTATTCTTGCAATTATTACAATAAAAAAAAGAATAGCGCCTAATATAACGAAAGCATTTAACTTTATTGTATTAGTACTTTTCTTTTTCATACATGACTCCTTTATTCATCACCAATAGTTTTGATGTTATCATTATTATAACTCAAACCTTTAGAATCTGCAACCTCTTGTATCTTATCAAGAGAGGCAAGTTCATTTATTTTCATTACTAAACTTTCATTTTTCTTTTCTTGTTTAGTTAATTCTTTTTTTGATTTTTCTACTTCATAATTGATTTTTGATAGTGTTGCTTGAGAAAATACAATTACAAATGGTGAAGCAAGCACTAAAACAAAAGTGAATGTATAAATTAACTTTTCAAACTTACCCATTTTAACTTTTTTCTTTAAAAGCTTTTTCTTTTTCATATTTTCCCCTTTCACTACCTTATTTTATTCTTTCTATTACTCTTAGTTTAGATGATCTAGCTCTGTTATTGTTTTCTAGTTCTTCTAAACTAGGAACAATTGCTTTATTATTTACTAGCCTAAAATCTGGTAAATATTCATCTGGTATATTAGGTAGGCCTTTTACTCTTGAATCAATTTTTGTTTTCTCCTTGAATATGTTTTTTACAATTCTATCTTCTAATGAATGGAATGTTATTACCACTACTCTTCCACCTACATCAACTATATCCAATGCTTGATTTAGAGCTTGTTTTAATACTTCTAATTCATTATTTACTTCTATTCTTATTGCTTGAAATACTTTACGTGCTGGATGTTTATCTCTTTTTGCTTTTTCTGGCATAGCAGATTTAATTATTTCAACTAATTCTAATGTAGTTTCAATTTTCTTTTCCGCTCTTGCTTTTACAATTGCACGTGCTATACTTTTTGAATACTTTTCTTCTCCATATTCAAAAAATATCTTAGCTAATTTTGCTTCATCATAGGAATTTACGACTTCATATGCAGATAATTCTTGTTCTGTATTCATTCTCATATCTAATCTTGCATCCAAGTGATAACTAAATCCTCGCTCTTTTTCATCTAATTGAGGACTTGATACTCCAAGATCAAATAATATTCCATCTACTTTAGTTACATTTCGTTTTTTTAATTCTTCTTTTAAATTACAAAAATTACTTTTTATAATTTCATAATTGTTTCCGATACTAGATAGTTTGTTTTTACTAAAATTAATTGCTTCACTATCTTGATCAAAGGCGAAAAGACAACCCCTTCTTACTCGCTTTAATATTTCACTGGAATGTCCAGCATAACCTAATGTAGCGTCTACGTAGATACCGTCTTCTTTCAAATTAAGTGCGGCTATAGACTCTTGTAATAAAACACTTATATGCATATTAATCACCATCTACCCAATTTGAATCAAATAAATTTTCTGCAATGTCTGATAGGTCTTCCTTATTAGTATTATAGAATTTGTTCCAGTTCTCTTCTGACCATATTTCAAGTCGATCTCCCACGCCGACTATAACGCAATTCTTTTCTAAGCCGGCGTAAGAAATCAATGGAGAGGTAATATTGATTCGACCTTGTTTGTCAAATTCCATTGCAGTAGCGCCAGAGAGAAAGAAGCGCATAAAACTACGTGCGTCTTTCTTTGTGAAAGGTAGTTGATTTAATTTATTTACTATTTTATCCCAGTGAGGTTTAGGATATACAAATAGGCACTGTTCTAGGCCGCGGGTTATGATAAATGCACGTCCTAGTTCTTCTCTAAACTTTGCGGGTATTATAATTCTACCCTTGTCATCAATTGTATGGTTATATTCTCCCATCAACATATTAATCCCCCACTTTTCACCACTTTCGTCCACTGCTACCCTAATATTACTATCAAAGTTATATTTTGTAAACATTTTTTTATAAAAAATAAAAAAAGACTGTCAAATTGACAGTCTCAAATTAACTTAGCGTTATTTTTCCTTTTTATTGGAATTTAATACAAATATTAGACCAGCACCAATTAATACACATATAACTCCACAAGTGATTGCTATTACCGAATATGTAGCTGCAGTATTTTTTACACTTACTTTTGTTCCACTTGGTTTTGTATTATTCTTATTATCATTATTTGGAGTATCTGGGTCATCCTCTGGAATATATTCCATTGCTTCTATTATACCTTTTAAAACTTCTGTCGCTTCTTTTCCAGTTTTTGTTAGATTTAATTTTAAACTTTTTAATGTTTCTCCATCTAGTTTTTCTGCTTCTATTCCATTATCATTTATTTTTGAATTATAAATATCAACTGTATCGTAATCAAGTTCTAATTTCATAATATAATGCGTGATAAAGTTTTCTGCGATATATAATGTTAATTTTTCTTTATTGGACTTAGGAGTAATTGTCATTACACCATTTTCTATTTCATATTTAAGCTTAGTACCTTGGTAGTTTATTTCTTGAAATTCTGAGTTAAATACTATTATTGAATCTTGACCAGGGGTATCACCAATACCACCTATGTCTATTCCTTTAACAAGTGCTGTTTTTAATGAGTTCCAACTTTCTTCTTTGTCTCTTCCATTATATGATAAATTAATTTTAAGTAATTTTGGTATCTCGTTATTCTCATCTCCAGTTACTTCTAATGCTAGGCCATCTTTTGAAATATCATATTTATTATAATCCGGATTATACATTAATATATTAAAAGCATTATTACGAGCCCAGATTATTGAATTATTTAATACTTGTGCGGAAAATATTTCACTCTCTTTTGGCTCTTTAAATGTTACCTCAAATATATTATCTTTTATCTCATATGATGTTGTGTAATTTTCACATTCTTCGCAAAATTCTTTACTAGCTATATACGTTATTTCTTTTTTCTCTTCATCAAGTTTAATTTCTGCATTAACATCTACAGCTACAGCAAGAAATAATGTCATAGTCATTAATAGACCAAACAAAATTTTAAATATCTTTTTCATAATATAAGCCTTTCTTGTACTATCTTATCATAATTTAAGTATATTAATTTATATCTTTCTGTGCAAGTTAAATTATGTCTTTTTTATATTTCTTTACGTTTTAAATGTAAAGAAAAAGAAATAGAAGTTGTTGAACTTGTCAATAAAAAGTAGACACTAAAAGAATATTATT
>ULWF01002471.1_pt1 | contig 45911 bp, 38 predicted proteins | sample 1960081 | NCBI WGS metagenome assembly ULWF01 (sample SAMEA4835805, study PRJEB28245) | human gut metagenome | biome: gut microbiome; material: fecal sample | place: Denmark | collected 2008
TCAAATTGATATGTTTTTATTTTAATATTGTCACGTTTTATGTTTTATGTAAAGGACAAAATTAACCCGTCCAAAAATGTCCTTTTTAAAAGTTGACATAATTTATAGAATGTGCTATAATATCATTGCGTTTAAAGAGAGAATAAAAAAATAAACAAGGGATAAAATATAATAAGATACAAGCTTAAGATAAAAATTTAAAAGAATTTTTTATAAAAAGGAGTTTAAATGATGAAAATATCAAAGAGAAAGCTTGGTATTTTATTTATTTTTTTGGCTTTTATTTTTATTGAAACAATTTCATTTGCGACATATCAAACAGCAGTATTAGGAGAAAAAGAAAATAATAATAAAATAAAGTATGAAATTGAAATGGAACAAGAAGAGGTTGTTTTATCTCAAGAAGAACAAGAGACATTAGATTTAATAAATAAATATAGGGAACAAAATGGATTGACAAAACTAAAACCAATTGCTAATTTACAAAAGGTTGCAAAATTAAAAGCAGAAGATTTAATAAATAATAATTATTTTGCACACAATTCTCCAAAATTAGGTACGCCTTTTGAGCTAATGGAATCACAAGGAGTGGAATACAAAATAGCAGGAGAAAACCTGGCGGGAAATGTTACAGCAAAGAAAGCTGTGGAAGCTTGGATAAATTCTAAATCACATAGAGAAAATATATTAGAAGAAAAATTTGATTATACTGGAATATGTGTTATAGATAGCGAAGTGTATGGAAAAATATTCGTACAAGTATTTATAGGAATTTAATTTTGAATAAAATTATACTATAAAGCTAGTTTTAATTTGAACTAGTTTTTTTATATTCTAGGAAAGTTATCATAGTATGATAACTTTCTGTAGAAGATAAATATGGCAGAAATTAGATTTTGTAGCAGTTTGCACTGCGTACAAAATCTTGATTCTGGTTTTTTGTTGCCATTTTATAAGTAATATTATGTATTTCATAAATTACATTTACTTTTAAAAGAAGTTAAGTATGCCTCAAGATAGCAAATTTGATCACAAAATAAAAATAGTGTATAATAGAAGATAGTTAGGGGAATAAATATGATAGAAAATAAAGAAACAGAAGTTATAAATAATGAAAAAACACCAGGACTTAGTGTCGCATCTATGGTATTAGGTATTGTATCAATAGTAACATGGTGTGCTTGGTTTATTTCAATTCCATGCTCAATAATTGCATTAATATTCGGTATTTTAGGAGTGAAAAAGCCAGGAAAAGGCATGGCTATTACAGGTATAGTTACAGGAAGTATTGTACTTGCAATATGGGTACTAGTATTTTTAGGAGCATTTATGACAGGATTTATGGAAGGATTTTCAGAAGCATTTTACTATTAGTAGTATATTATAAAAACAAGAATAAAATAGAAAAACTCTCATAAGATATATAAAGTATATCAATATGGGAGTTTTTTATATGATTATTTTAAGTAAAAAAAGAATATTGTTAGTAGTAGGAACATTAGCAGTAGCAATGTTTGCATTTGTGTTTCAAACAGCAAATGTAAATAAGAGTGTTCAAACAGTGGCACTTCCAGTAAGCAATAAAGTAATTGTATTAGACGCACGGACATGGAAAACCGGATGAAGGGGCACAAAGTAGCACTCGGAACTACAGAAGCTGAAACTAATTTAAAAATAGCATTAAAAGTTCAAAGTCTTCTTGAACAGTCAGGAGCAACAGTTATTTTAACAAGAAGTGATGATGAAGCGATTTACGATTTAGATAGTAAAACATTAAAACAAAAGAAGATATCAGATATACACAATAGGGTAAAAATAGGAAATGAAGCTAAAGCAGATATTTTTGTTTCTATACATTTAAATAAAATACCACAAGAAGAATACTGGGGATGGCAATGTTTTTATAAAACAGGAGATGAGTCTAGTATAAAGCTTGCAAAAAGTTTGCAAGAAAACTTGAATGAAGCAATACAAAGAGAAAATAAAAGAGTAGCAATGAAATTAGAAAATGTATATATAATGAAACATGTAGAAATTCCAATATCAATTGTAGAATGTGGATTTTTATCTAATGCAGAGGAAGAAAAAATGTTATTAGAAGATAGTTACCAAGATAAATTGGCTTGGGGAATATATAATGGAATTATAGATTATTTTTATAATTAATATTTTCGCATAAATTTTCCACTATTGGCAAATAATATGTGCAAAACATATTGCCAAGGAGTGGAATTTTTTAATGGAATATAAAACTTTAAATAAAAGAGGAACAATTTTAGATAAAGAGCAGTTAGAATTGTATTTAGAAAAATTAGCATCAGACCAAATAATGCAGAAAAATAGTAATAAAAATACGTATCCAATACCAAGTGTAAAGGAGAATTTTGCGGTTATAGAAGAGGTATATCATCTGTTAAATGAACATATTAAACTTGGAATACCTATTCATCCAGCTGGAGAATGGCTTTTAGATAACTTTTATATAATAGATGAAACGGTAAAAACAATAATAAAAGAAATGCCATTAAAAAAATATATTAACTTTCTAGGAATTGCAAATGGATTAGATAAAGGTTTTGCGAGAATATATGTGTTAGCATATGAAATAGTTAATTTTACAGATAATAAAATAGATTATAAAAATGTAAGTAGCTTTTTGTGTAGTTATCAAAAAAAGAAATCTTTAAGCATGGAAGAAATATGGAATGTTGGTATTTTTATGCAAATAGCATTAATACAATCAATAAGAGATATTTGTGAAAAAATTTATTTTAGCCAAATGCAAAAATATCGTGTAGAAAATATTTTAGAAAAATATGTAGAAAAGAAAAATGAATTAAAATATAAAAATTTATCAGAGTATAGATCTAGAGTTAAAGGATATGGAGAAATGAAATATCCTTTTATTGAGTATTTATCATATAGATTAAAAAATGAAGGTAGAAGTGCTTACCCTTTTGTTATGGCTTTAGAAGAACAAGTTAATAAAATGGGAACTACAATAGAAGAAGTAGTAAAAAAAGAGCATTTTGATATTGCAATAAAAAAAGTTAGTATGGCAAATTGTATTACAAGTATGAAAGAACTTCTTAGAATGGATTTCTTAACAATATTTGAACAAAGTAATGGCGTTGAAGAAATATTGAGAAGCGATCCTGCAAATGTTTATGGTTTTATGGACTATAGAACAAAAGAATATTATAGAAATTCAATAAAAGAAATTGCTAACAAAACAAAGATTTCAGAGTTTTATATTGCAAGCAAAGCATTAGAATTAGCTAAAGAAAAATTTGAAAAAAGAGAAAATGAAATAACTAAGCAAATGCATATAGGTTATTATTTAATAGATGATGGAATTAATAATTTGTATGAAAAAATACAAGTTAAAAATAAAAAAATAAAAAAGAGTACTAAAGTTTACTGGTATATATTATCAAATTTTGGTATTACAACAATCTTAGATATAATATTAATGATAATGTTATATAGAAAGACAAATTCAATTTTTCTTAATATATTAATAGGAATATTAATGTGGCTTGTTATAGAGCCAATAGTAATAGAATGTATACAATATGTATTAGGAAAAATAGTAAAACCTAAAATGATACCAAGAATAGACTTAAAAAAAGGTATTCCTGAAGAATATGCAACATTTGTAGTAATACCAACAATACTAAAAAGCAAAGAAAAAGTAAAAGAGTTAATGCAAAAATTAGAACAATATTATTTAGCAAATAAAAGTGAAAACTTATATTTTGCATTGCTAGGAGACTGTTCTTCTGGAGCAAATAAGGAAGAAAAATTTGATAAAGAAGTAATAGAAGAGGGCCTTAAACAAGTAGATATATTAAATAACAAGTATAATAATAATTTATATAATATAGAAAATAGTTTTCCAAAATTTCAATTTGTTTATAGAAAAAGATTTTGGAATGGAACAGAAGAATGTTACTTAGGATGGGAGAGAAAAAGAGGGCTATTAAATCAATTTAATGAATATTTATTAGGAAATATAGATGACCCATTTTTAGTAAATACAATAAAAGAAGTTCCAAAAATAAAATATATAATTACATTAGATGCTGATACGGAATTAACTTTAGAATCTGGATTAGAACTAATAGGAGCAATGGCTCATATTTTAAATAAGCCGGTATTAAATAAACAAAAAGATTGTGTTGTAGAAGGTCATGCAATAATGCAACCTAGAGTAGGTGTAAATATTGAAGCGGCAAATAAGACATTATTTACAAAAATTTTTGCAGGAAATGGAGGAGTAGATGCCTATACAAATGCAATTTCAGATATATATCAAGATAATTTTCAAGAGGGAATTTTTACAGGGAAGGGAATATATGACTTAAAAGTTTTCTCTGAAGTTTTATATAATGAAATACCTGAAAATACAGTATTAAGTCATGATTTATTAGAAGGAAGTTATCTAAGATGTGGTTTAGTTTCAGATATCCTACTAATGGATGGTTACCCTACAAATTATAATAGCTTTAAAACAAGACTTCATAGATGGATTAGAGGAGATTATCAAATAAATAAATGGTTACTTAAAAATGTAACAGATAGAAAACAGATAGAAAAAACGAATCCATTAAATATGTTATCTAGATACAAAATATTAGATAATTTAATTAGACCTATTTCGGATGTATTTGCGTTAATTGCAATTATTATAGGTTCTTTAATTAATAATTCTTTTATATTAAGTTTAGCTATTATTTCAATTATTTTCCCAACAATAATCGAAGTTATAAATAAAATTATTTATAAAAAAGAAGGAGAAACATATCAAAAGACATTTGTACCAAGGTTGCCTACTTTTCTAGCATCTATAATAAGAGGAATACTTGCAATAATGGCGCTTCCAGATAAAGCATTATTTAGTTTAAGTGCAATTGTAAAAACTATATATAGACAAACGATTTCTAAAAAACATTTTCTAGAATGGACAACTTCTGAAGATGCTGAGAAGATGGCAAAAACAGATTTGTTATCTTATTATAAAAATATGTACTTAAATGTTATTTTGGGAGTTTTAGGAATAATATATGTTACTTTTATAAAAAATCAAAGTACAAATTTAGCAATATTAATTTTATCTATACTATGGATTATTGGACCAACAGTATTTTGGTATATTAGCAAGAATTTAAAAAGTGAAGATATAATTAAAGAAATAAGTAATAAAGAAAAAGAATATTTGTTAGATATAGGAAAAAGAACATGGGAATATTTTAAAGACACATTAATACCTGAAAATAATTATTTGCCACCAGATAATTATCAAGAAGAGAGAAAATTAAAGTTTGTAAATAGAACATCTTGTACAAATATAGGTTTAGCTTTACTAAGTGTAGTTTCTAGCTACGATTTAGGATATGAAAATTTAGAAGATACATTAAAGCTATTAAAAGAAATGTTAAATACAGTAGAAAATTTGCAAAAATGGAATGGTCATCTTTATAACTGGTATAATATAGAAACTTTAGAGCCATTAATACCTAGGTATATTTCAACTGTAGATAGTGGAAATTTTGTTGGATATATATATGTTTTGAAAGAATTTTATAGAACAATTAGAGAAAAGCTATTAAATGGAGAATTAGAAAAAGATAATAATAAAATAGCTAAATTAATTTCATATATTCCAGAATGGGTAGATAAACCAAATTGTGATAATCCATTAACAAACGCAGATTTTACAAAATTGTATGATGAAGAAAAAGGATTATTTTCTATTGGTTTTAATATAGAAGAAAATAAACTTACAGATTCATATTATGATCTTCTTGCATCTGAAGCAAGACAAGCAAGTTTAATAGCGATAAGTAAAAAAGATGTTCCAGTAAAACATTGGAATAAACTAAGTAGAACACTAACAACAATGGATGGCTATAATGGATTAATTTCGTGGTCTGGTACAGCTTTTGAATATTTAATGCCGAATGTTATTATAAAGCAAGAAGAAGGAAGTTTATTAGACGAATCTTGTAAATTTATGCTTATGAGTCAAAAAAAATATGCAAAAAAATTAGGAATACCATGGGGATTTTCAGAAACGGCATTCTATTTAAAAGATTTAAATAATAATTATCAATATAAAGCGATAGGAATACCATGGCTTGGATTGAAAAGAGGATTAGAAGAAGACATGGTAGTTGCCACATATGCATCAATGATGGCTCTTACAGAAGAACCAAAAGAAGTTATAGAAAACATTAGAAAGTTAGAAAAGCAAAATATGTATAGTAAATATGGCTTTTATGAATCAATTGATTATACACCAATAAGAATGCCAAAGGGAAGTAAATATGAAGTAGTAAAAACATATATGGCACATCATCAAGCCTTAATTTTACTATCTATAAACAATCTTTTTAATAATAAAATACTACAAAAAAGATTTAGCCAAAATCCAGAAATGAGTTCTGTAGAAATATTATTACAAGAAAGAATGCCAGAAAATAGGATAATAACTAAAGAAGAAAAAGTAAAACCAAATAAAATAAAATATGAAGACTACCAAAATTATGCTCAGAGAATATACAATAAAACAAATCAGAGTCTGCCAACGTACAACGTACTTGCAAACGATAATTATAGCATAACTATGGATGTAAAAGGAGAAGGATATAGCAAATATAAAAATTATATTATAAATAGATATAAGAGATTATCTGATGAAAATCAAGGAATATTCTTTTATCTGAAAAATATAAAAAATAAAAGAATATGGACAGTAAATAAAATGAGTTACTTGCGAGAAGCAGATAAATATGAAATAACATTTTCTGAAGATTCAGATAAAATAAAAAGAACAGATGGTTCAATACAAACTACGTGTAAAGTAGCAATAGCATCAGAAAAAGAAGTTGAACTTAGAAGGTTGAAAATAAAAAATAATGGAATAGAAGAAGAAACAATAGAATTAACTATGGCTATAGAACCAGTACTTGCTACATTAGAACAATATACTAGTCACCCTGCATTTCAAAATTTGTTTTTAGTTTATGAATATTTAGAAGAAGAAAATATATTTATAATAAAAAGAAAAAATAGGGAAGATACTAAGCAAGGTTTGTATATGGCGGTATCATTCTATACACAAGATAACTGCATACGGAGACTTAGAGTATGAAATAGACAAAGAGAAGTTTCAAGGAAGAGGAAATTTGTTACTACCGCAAATGGTAGAAAATTCAAAACCATTCTCAAAAAGAATTCAATATGTAACAGATCCAATATTAGCAATAAGAAGAACTATAAGTATAAAACCAGAGCAAAGTATAGTAACTAATTTGATTTTAAGTGTTTCAGAAGATAGGCAAACAGCAATAGAAAATGTAAAAGAATATCAAAGCCAAAAGAAAATAGACAAAGAATATGAATTAGCTATTGCAAAAGCAGATACAGAGTCTAGATATTTAGCACTTAACGCAAAGCAAATAGAAACTTATCAAAAGATGATTGGTTATTTGTTGTTTTCAAATCCAATACAAAGTAAAGAAAAATTTAAAAATGAGTATTATCCAAAGGAAGAACTATGGAAATATGGAATTTCTGGAGATTTACCTATATTGTTAGTAAAAATACAAGATAGTAATGAAAGAGAAATATTAGAAGAAGTATTAAAAGCTTATGAATTCTTTAGAATAAAAAATATAGAAGTTGATATGGTAATTCTAAATGAAGAATCAAACAGTTATGAAAAATATACAAAAGAAGCAATACAAAGTGCAATTTTAAATGTTAATTTAGGTTATATGCAAAATATAAGAGGAGGAATATTTACTATAGAAAGTGATGAAATGAATATAGTAGAATATTATTCAAATCTTATTATAGATACTAAAAATGGTCCAATTGAAAGGCAAATTAATGATTTAGAAGAAATATACTTAGAAAATAAAAAAGAAATAGCTAATAAAAGTAATACTACAAGAATATTATATGAAGAAGATAATGTAAAGAAAGAATCTAATGAAGAATTATTATATAATAATGAATATGGTGGTTTTAATAAAGAAGGAAATGAGTATAAAATAGTAGTAAATAAAGAAAATAGGCTTCCTACTGTATGGAGTCATATTATGGCAAATGATAAATTTGGTTGTTTAGTTACAGAAAGTATGGGAGGATATACTTGGAGCAAAAATAGTAATTTAAACAAAATAACTAGTTGGTCAAATGATCAAGTAATAGACCCACCTTCTGAAATAATATATCTGCAAGATGAAGAAACATCAAAAACATGGTCAATAGGTTTAAACCCTATGCCAGATAATAAAAATTATGAAATAACTTATGGATTTGGGTATGCAAAGTATCAACATACTAGCATGAATGTAGAACAAAATTTAACAGTATTTGTTCCTAAAAAAGATTCTGTAAAACTTTCTGTTTTAGAATTAAAAAACTTAGAACCAAAAAAGAAAAAGTTAAGACTATTTTATTATATAAAACCTGTATTGGGAGAAAACGATATAAAAAATAGTAATAATTTGACTTTACAATATAAAGAAAATAGTAATATGCTTATTGTGAAAAATAAGGTTAATACAACATTTAAACAAATTGTATATATATCTTCAAATGAAAAAATAAAATCTTATACAGGTAGTAGAGAATTCTTCTTAGGTAATAAAAATTTATCAAATCCTGAAGCATTGGAAAAAATAATATTAAATAACAAAAATGTTTTAGGGGAAGACTCTGTAATAGTAAGTCAAATTGACATAGAACTAGAAGCATTTGAAAGAAAGGAAATTTCTTTAATATTAGGAGTAGAGGAAAATTTATTAGAATGTCAAGATAAAGCTTATCAATATACTAAAATACCAAAAATTAAAGAAGAATTAGAAATTGTAAAAAATGAGTGGAAAAATATATTAGAAATAGTACAAGTAAAAACACCATTAGAGTCACTTAATATAATGATGAATGGATGGTTAATTTATCAAACTATAACAAGCCGTCTAAAAGCAAGAACAGCATTTTATCAAGCAGGTGGAGCATTTGGATTTCGTGATCAACTTCAAGATACTATTTGCTTAAAATATTTTTCAACAGATATTATGAAAGAGCAAATTATAAAGCATAGTAAACATCAATTTATAGAAGGAGATGTAGAGCATTGGTGGCATGAAGAAACAAATAGAGGAATTAGAACACTATTTTCAGATGATTTGTTATGGCTTGTATATTTGACAGAAGAATATATTAGTTTTACAGGAGATTATCAAATATTAAATGAAAAAACAAATTATGTAGAAGGAGATGTTTTAGAAGAAGGAGTAGAAGAAAGATATGATGAATATTTAGGAGGAAAAGTAGAAGAAAGTATTTTTATGCACTGCCAAAGAGCTATAAAAAAATCTCTTAATTTTGGACAAAACGGATTACCTAAAATAGGCTCAGGAGATTGGAATGATGGCTTTAGCAAAGTGGGAAATAAAAAAATAGGTGAAAGTGTTTGGCTAGGTTTCTTTTTATATGATGTTTTAAATAAATGGATACCTATTTGTGAAAAAATAAATGAAGAAAAAAATGATGAAATTTTGCAAAGAGATATTGAACAATACAGAAGTATAATAGAAAGATTAAAGAAAAATTTAAATACTAATGGATGGGATGGAAGATGGTATAAAAGAGCTTTTACCGATAATGGAGAAATTTTAGGAACAATGCAAAATGAAGAATGTAAAATTGATGGAATATCACAAAGTTGGTCAATTATTTCAAATGCAGGAGATAATGATAAAAAGTATATATCAATAGAGAGTTTAGAAAATCATTTAGTAGATAAAGAAAGTGGAATAATAAAATTATTAGATCCTCCATTCGAAAAATCAAAATTAGAACCTGGGTATATAAAAGCATATCTTCCAGGCACAAGAGAAAATGGTGGGCAATACACACATGGTGCAATATGGGCAATTATTGCAGAAGCAATGTTAGGATTTGGAAATAAAGCTACAGAATTGTTTAGAATGATTAATCCAATAGAACATTCTAGAACAAAGGAAGCGGTACAAAAGTATAAAGTTGAACCATATGTTGTTGCAGCAGATATATATGGTCAAAAAAACTTAGCAGGTAGAGGTGGATGGACATGGTATACAGGGTCTAGTTCGTGGATGTATGAAGCGGGTATTAAATATATTTTAGGTTTAAATATACAAAATAAGGTATTAACGATAAATCCTTGCATACCAAATGATTGGAAAGCATATAAGATAAGGTATAAATATGGAAATAGCATTTACAATATAAAAGTAAACAATTTGAACAATAAATGTTCAGGTATAGAAAAAATGCTTTTAAATGGAGAAAAAGTAGAAAACAAAAAAATCTATTTACAAGATGATGGAAAGGTATATAACGTAGAAATAATCATGTAATTTGCAAAGTTGTGTAAAATGTGCTATAATTAAAATAGTTATAAATTTTATTAAATTTCTTTTAAGGAGGACAATTATATGCGGAACAACATTAAGGCAATTATTTATGTAGTAGTAGGATTCTCATTAATATTATTAGTAGGAGTTTTAGCTTTTATGATGTGGTTATCACCTACATTTTTACCAGTATATATAAATGGAGAATTTGTAATAGGCAATAGAATTCTTAGAATTTTTCTGTATCTGGTAATGTTTGCTATTATGATTGGGTTGTTTGCACTGGCAAATTACGGACTGGATTTTTTAATAAAAAAAGTTCGGAGAAATTTAAGGAGACGTTAAGACTTAACGTCTCCTTTTTATAAATTTTATATGATATTACTAAAAACAGTAAAAACTTTAAAAAATTACTTGTACAAATAAAAAGAATATGATATAAATAAGGTATTAAATGTCTTAGAAAAAAGAAAGGCGGATTTCTTATGGAAGAAAATTTAAATAAGAAAACAATTCTAATTGTAGATGATGAGAAAACAATAGTAGATATGTTAGTATATAATCTACAAAAGGAAGGGTACAATACTTTAGAAGCTAATGATGGAGAAGAAGCAGTTAATATAGCTTTAAGCCAAAAACCAAATTTAGTATTATTAGATATAATGCTTCCAAAAATGGATGGTTTAGCAGTGTGCAAAAGAATAAGACAATCTTTAGATATTCCTATTTTAATGATATCTGCTAAAGATGAAGAAATAGATAAAATATTAGGATTAGAATTAGGTGCAGATGATTATATTACAAAGCCATTTAGTGTAAGAGAATTAATGGCAAGAGTAAAAGCAAACTTAAGAAAAGCAGAATTGAGTGGAAAATCATCATCAAGCGCAACTACAGATAATAAATTAGAAGAAAATATGATAACAGTAGGAGAATTAAGCTTAGATTTAAACAAATTTGAAGTTAGAGTTAGAGGAGAAGTTATGGATTTAACTCTAAGAGAATTTGAAGTTATAAAATATTTAGCAAGCCAACCGGGACAAGTTGTAACAAGAGAAGTACTATTAGAAAAAGTATGGGGCTATGAATATTATGGAGATATACGTACAGTTGATGTTACAGTTAGAAGAATAAGAGAAAAAATAGAAAAAGATACATCAAATCCAAAAATATTAATTACTAAAAGAGGAGTAGGATACTATATAGCATCAAAATAGAATATAGGTGCACAAAGAGGAGCGGTCCTTTTTGTGCATTTTTTGTATAAAGGAGAGAAAGCAAATGTTAAAAAATGTACAATTAAAAATTATATTAATTTTTAGTATATTAGGAATTGTATTAATTTGGGGAATGGGATCATTATTTATGATAACACTTCAAAATATTTCCGTTGAAGTAGGAGAATATCAAGCATTAATTGAAACACAAGTACACAATATAGAAATAACTACAATTATTCTATCTTCCGTATTTGGACTTATTTCTATATTGGTAGCAATATTTGTAACCAAAGTAATTTTAGATCCAATATCAAGATTAATAGATAGTGCACCTCGTATTGCAGCAGGAGAAAATGTATCAATACAAGAAAATAAAGATAGTAAAAAGAAAACAGAAGTAGATGAACTAACAAATGCATTTACATTAATGACAAATGAATTAAGAGAAAACTTAAATGAAGTAAATAGACAAAAGAAACAAATTGAAACTATTTTGCTTCATATGACAGATGGAATTATAGCATTTGATATGGAAGGAAAGATAATGCATATAAATCCAGCAGCAACAGTTTTATTATGTTTAACGGAAAATGAAAATACCTTTGATAAAATTTTCGGAAAATTAAATATAGACATAAACTTAGAAAAGACAGTATACTTAGAAAATTGGACATCTTCAGAACAAAGAATGCAAGTAAATGACAGATATTTAAATATCTTTTTTGCTTCGTTCAAGGATGAAAAAGATATTCCATCTGGAATAATGGTAGTAATACAAGATATTACAGAACATGTAAAACTAGATAACATGAGAAAAGAATTTGTTGCAGACGTATCACATGAGTTAAAAACACCGATTACTTCTATAATGGGGTATGCAGATACTTTATTAGAAGGAGAATACGATAAAGAAACTCAAGATAGATTTTTAAATGTTATTGCATCAGAAGCAAGGAGAATGGCTAAATTAGTTTCAGATTTATTAATATTATCAAGGTATGACAATAAAAAAGTAAATAAAGAAATAACCGAATTTGATTTAGGTGAATTAGTAAAGAAGAGTCAAGAAAAACTACAATTAGAAATAGATAAAAAAGAACATCATGTTGAATGTTTTGTTACTGCGAATGTACCACCAGTAAAAGCAGATAAAGATGGAATAGAAAGAGTAGTGTTAAATATATTAACAAATAGTATCAAATATACACCAAATGGTGGAAATATAAAAATATATGTTGGATTTGTTTATAATGATGCATATATTAAAGTTATAGATAATGGAATAGGAATTCCAGAGGACGATTTGAATAGAATATTTGACCGTTTCTATCGTGTTGATAAGGCACGTACAAGAGAAATGGGAGGAACAGGACTTGGACTTTCTATTGCAAAAGAAATACTTGATGAAAATAAAGGAAGTATAGATATAAAAAGTAAAAAAGGTGAAGGTACAGAAGTTGTAATAAGAATACCAACTAAATAAAAATTTGAAAAATGGTTGAAAAAATAAGCAAAAGTTTATATAATATATATGTTAGTTTGAAAATGGAGGAATTTTAACAATGTCAGATAAAAAAGCTATATTAAAAGAGGTTTTAGAATGGATATACTGTATAGTAATAGCGATAGTACTTGCATTACTTATAAGATATTTTGTAGGAACACCAACTATTGTTCAGCAACCATCAATGTACCCTACATTAAAACAAAATCAAAGACTAATATTAAACAGAATATCTAGAACTTTTAAAGAAACACCTAAAAGAGGTGATATTATAACTTTCGAAGCTCCAAGTAAATCATATGCTGACAGTACAGTGGCTTCATATGAAAATGAACCTACTGGATGGTTTTCTAAATTTACATATTATGTATTAGAAGTAAATAAAATGAGTTATATAAAAAGAGTAATAGCTCTTCCAGGAGAGCATGTTGAAATTAAAGAAGATAAAGTATTTGTAAATGGAATAGAATTAGAAGAAAAATATTTACAAGATGGAGTTATTACAGAAGCTAAAAATCCATTTTTAACAGACTTTGTAGTACCTGAAGGCTGTGTTTTTGCTATGGGAGACAATAGACTTCAAAGTTCAGATTGTAGAGTATTTGGATGTATTCCTATAAATAAAATTGAAAGTAAGGTTTGGATTCGTTTTTGGCCACTTAATTTATTTGGAAAAGTAGATTAGGATAAAATAAAGGAGTTAATTTATTTTGAGTTTTGAAAGAATTATTGGTAATGATAAAGTAAAGCAATTTTTAAATAAAGCAATAAATGAAAATCATATATTACATAGCTATTTATTTAGTGGAATACAAGGAATTGGTAAAAAATTATTCGCAATAGAATTTGCTAAGAAAATATTGTGCATAGAACAAAATGATGAACAAGAAAATTGTTTATCATGCTTGAAATTTAAATCATCTAATCATCCAGATTTTATGATTTTAGAACCGGAGAATAATGTAATAAAAATAGAACAAATACGTAATATGCAAGAAAAAATATCTGAAAAACCAATTGTTTCAAAGAAAAAAGTATATATAATTGTTGATAGCGATTGTATGACTAAAGAAGCTCAAAATTGTTTATTAAAAACGCTAGAAGAACCACCAGAATATGCAACTATAATATTAACAACAGCAAATGAAAGTAAACTGTTGAATACTATAAAATCTAGGTGTATAAAGGTTAAATTTAATGGATTATTAGAAAATGAAATAAACCAATATTTAAAACAAAATGAAATAGTTGTAAATGAAGAAAATTATATAAAAATTAGTCAAGGAAGTATAGGAAAGTTACTAGATATAAAAGAAGATGAAGATGTTTATAATCAAGTTAATATTGTTTTAGAAAATATAGATAAAAATACTCTAATAGATATATTAAATAAAGCTGAGATATTATATAGTCAAAAGGATAAAATTCAAGAAATATTGGATTATATTAATATTTATTTATACAATACAAAAGATATCAGGAAAATAAACTGCATTGAGTATGTAGAAGATACAAAGAAAAGATTAATTTCTAATGGCAATTATGATATGTGCATAGATTATCTTTTACTTAGAATGTGGGAACGAATTAATTATTATAATGTATAGAAAGGAGTATACACTAATATATATGAAGAATATAGTAGGAGTTAGATTTAAAAAACCGGGCAAAATATATTTTTTTGATCCACAAAATTTAAAAATAAGTAATAAAGATTTTGTAATAGTGGAAACTGCACAGGGCGAGGAATATGGAGAAGTAGCAATAAGCAATAGAGCTATACCTGAAGAAAAAATAGTTAAACCATTAAAAAAGGTATTAAGAATTGCTACATATAAAGATAAAAAGCATTATGAGGAAAACAAAAAGAAAGAAAAAGAAGCATTTGAAATATGCAAACAAAAAATAAAAGAACATAAATTAGAAATGACATTAACAGATGTAGAATTTAAATTTGATAATAGCAAAGTATTATTTTATTTTACTGCAGATGGAAGAATAGATTTTAGAGATTTAGTAAAAGATTTAGCAGCCATTTTTAAAACAAGAATAGAACTTCGTCAAATAGGAGTAAGAGATGAAGTAAAAAGAATTGGTGGAAATGGAGTTTGCGGAAGAGAATTATGTTGTTGTTCTTTTTTAGGCAACTTTGAGACAGTATCTATAAAAATGGCAAAAGAGCAAAATATGTCTTTAAATCCTTCAAAAATTTCAGGTAATTGTGGAAGATTAATGTGTTGTTTAAAATATGAACAAGAAGTATATGAAGAAAAAATGAATAGACTTCCAAGAATCGGAGCTATAGTAAAAACTGAAGATGGAGAAGGAACTGTTGAAGGTGTAGAAACATTAAAAGAAAGAATAAGAGTAAAATTAAAAGACGACAATGGAGAATATTATTTCAAGAAATATGATGCTTCAGATGTAAAAATTATAAAAAATGTACAATCAGATACGGTAGATCCAGAAGAAAAAGAACATTTAAAAGAATTACAAGAATTAGAAAAGTTAGAAAAATTAGATAAGAAAAATGCAAATCAAGAAGATTTATAAGAAAAGATTTAAATTGAAGGGTGGTGAATAAAATGGCATATAAAATAACAGATGCATGTATTAAATGTGGAGCATGTGCAGCAAATTGTCCAGTAGAATGTATTTCAGAAGGTGAAGATAAATATGTTATAGACCCTGAAAGATGTATAGAATGTGGAACATGTGCAGCAGTTTGCCCAGTTTCAGCTCCTGAAATAGACGAATAATTTTACCCTGTTTTTGGTGAATTAAGCAAAAACAGGGTATTTTTTTGCTCTTTTCATAACTTGACTTATGTTAACAAAAGTAGTATAATAAAAATGTTAAAAATTGTATATATTTATAATGGAGATAGAAAATGAAAGGAAAAAATGTGGATTTTAATTTTTATAAAGGTTTATCACATTACCAAAAAAAAGAGTTTATACAAGCAAGAAAGTGCTTTGAGAGATCAATACAAAGCCAAAATTGTAATTGCATGAGAAGTCTCTTATTTTTAGGTAAAATTGATATGCTAGAATTTAATTATAGAGAAGCTAGAAATGAATTTGAAAAGTATATAGAATTAGATGAAGATCAACATCCACATGCATATTTAGAGTTAGGAAAATTAAATGTAAAAGAAGGGAAAAATAAAAGAGCAGAAGAAAGTTTTAAAATGTATATAGAAATAGATGGAGATCAACATCCATATGCATATTTAGAGTTAGGAAAATTATATATAAAACAAGGAAGATATAAAGAAGCTAAACAACAATTTGAAAAATATATACGAATAGACAAAGATGAGACACCACATGCACATTTAGAGTTAGGAAAGTTATATAGAAAACAAAAGAGATACGAACAAGCTGAAAGCCAATTCAAAAAATATATAAAAATAGATGAAGATAAAACACCACACGGACATTTGGAATTAGGAAAGCTATTTGCAAGAGAAGAAAAATATAAAGAAGCAGAAAGTGAGTTTGAAAAGTATATACAAATAGATAATGATAAAACACCACATGCACATTTAGAATTAGGAAAAATGTTTTTAGAGAAAAGAAATTATAAAAAAGCCAAAGAAGAATTAAAGAAATATATAGAAATTGATGAAGATAGAAGACCATATGCACATTATGAATTAGCTAAATTGTATATGGAAGAAAGAAATTATAGAAAAGCACAAAGACAAATATTAATGTGCCAAGAAATAAATAAGAGTAAAAATTATGAAGAAGAGATCGAAAAATTAATCTGTTTGTTAAATGAAAAGAAACAAGAAAATAAAGTAGAAGAGAGAATAGAAGATAATAAAGAGAAAAGTATAGAAGATACTTTAAACATGAAAATAAAACAAGCAGTTCAAGCAATAAATTGTAAATATTACGTAAAAATGCAGCCAAAACAAAATCAAAAAGATGAAGATTATAAAGTTCAAGAAAAATACATAAAAAAATATGATAAATTACAATCAATATTAGTATGTTCAGAAAAAAATAAAAGAGCAAAAATGGAACTTGTACTTGTTTTAATGAATGAAGGATATAGTCAAACTGTACAAGAAGAATTTCCAAAACAATATGAATATATTATTCAATTAGTAGAAGAGTATAAAAAGAAAACAAAAATAGCAAAAGAAGTTAGACAAGAAATAGATGAATATTGCTTATAAGAAATTAAAGAATTACCCCAAAAGTACCAGGTACTTTTGGGGTAATTTTTTTATTCTTTATTTGTCATTTCTTCTAAATCTAGAAGAGCTTGCCATCTTTTATCTACTTCTTTTTGGAATTCTTCTATCATCCATTCATTTCCTGGTTTAAACATATGCTTAAATCTTCTTTGTGGACGTAAAAATTCTTCTATTGGAAGTTTTTTAGCAGGTTTATAAGTGATTTTATATTTACCATCTACAACTTCGTATAAAGGCCAGTAGCAAGTGTCTACTGCTAATTTATTCATTTCCATTAACATATCTGTAGGGTAACCCCATCCTCTAGGGCATGGAGCAAGTACATTTAAAAATGTAGGACCTTCAGTATATATTGCTTTTTCAGCTTTTTCATATAAATCTTTAAAATTCATAACTGCAGCAGTTTGTGCAACATATGGAAGATGATGTGCTTCCATAACTTCTGTTAAATCTTTACGAATTTGCATCTTTCCAGGAATTTTTTCTCCTGCTGGTGATGTTGTTGTGTCTGCAAAGTGTGGTGTTGCAGAAGAACGTTGAATACCAGTATTCATGTATGCACCATTATCGTAGCATACATAAGTCATGTCATGTCCTCTTTCCATTGCACCAGATAAACTTTGAAGACCGATATCGTAAGTTCCGCCGTCTCCACCAAATGTAATGAATTTAAAAGTTTCATTTTCATTTAATTTTCCTGTTCTTTTCATTGCTTTGTATGCTGCTTCTACTCCTGAACAAGTGGCAGATGCACATTCAAAAGCTGTGTGAATATAAGAACAATCCCAAGAAGAATAAGGGTAAATACATGTTGAAACTTCCATACATCCAGTTGCATTAGAAACTACTGCATGATCTCCCTCTTTTAAGGCTCTCATTACCATTCTACCAACTACTGGTGCGCCACAGCCTGCGCACATTCTATGACCTGCATTAAATATGCTAGGTTTGTTTGCAACTACTTCTTTTACATTATAAGCCATTATTTATTCACCCCTCTTACTCCAAGATAACGATAAGGATTATCTATTTTTTCATTTTTTACAATTTCTTGTAAATCTTCGTATACACTTAAAATATCTTTAGTAGTAGTGTCTCTACCACCAATACCATAAATGTAGCTTACAGTAGGAACACTACAGTTATTTACATACATACCAGAAGTAACATCTGTAAATAATGCACCACCACAAGCATTTAAAGAATCTGCTTTGTCAAGAACTGCTACAGCTTTTACATTTTCTAATGCTTTTGCAATTTCTTCAGCAGGGAAAGGTCTAAATACTCTTAATTTTAAAAGACCTGCTTTTATTCCTTTTTCTCTTAGTTCATCTACAACTACTTTAGTTGTACCGGCTGTTGAGTTCATACAAACTATGGCAATTTCAGCATCTTCTAATTTATAACTTTCAAATAATTCATATTTTCTACCTGTCATTTTTTCAAAATCTTTAGCAACTTCTAAAATTACTTTTTTAGCATTTTTCATTGCTTGAGATTGCCCATATTTGTGTTCAAATAAATATGCTTGTAAATCCATTGGACCAACAGCAATTGGCTCTTTTGAATTTAATAAGTAATGTTCAGGTTTATATGTTCCAACAAATTCTTTTACTTTATCATCTTCTATTAATTCAATATTTTCTATTGAGTGTGATGTAATGAATCCATCTTGGCAAACTGCAAGAGGAAGCATAACATCTTTATGTTCTGCGATTCTGTGAGCCATAATTAAATTATCATATGCTTCTTGGTTGTTTTCTGAAAATAACATTATCCAACCACTATCACGAATTCCCATTGCATCTGAATGGTCATTGTGTATATTTAAAGGTCCTGAAAGTGCTCTATTTACTAATGGCATAACTATTGGTAGACGACTAGCAGATGCTATATATATCATTTCCCACATATATGCTAAACCATTAGAAGAAGTTGCTGTCATAGCTCTTGCACCTGCAGCTTCTGCACCAATACAAGCACTCATTGCACTATGTTCACTTTCTACTGCAATAAATTCTGTATCTACTTTTCCATTACTTACAAAAGTAGAAAAGTATTGTGGAATTTCAGTAGATGGAGTTATAGGAAATGCTGCAACTACGTCTGGATTTATTTGTTTCATTGCTATAGCAGATGCTTCATTTCCACTTAAACGTTCTCTTATACTCATTTTTTTCATCCTTCCTACTAAACTAATAGGGACGGGCCTTTTTAGTTTAGCTAACATTAAATCTAAATTATTTAAAATATTTTAATATTTCGATATTCTAATGTTTTAATATTTTTATTTTCTTATTTTTATAATAACTAAACTAAAAAGGCCCGTCCCTATTAGTTTAGTTTTAATTTATTCTTCTTTCATTTCGATTGCGTTAAAAGGACAAACCTTAGCACATACGCCACATCCTTTACAATAATCAAAATTAAAATCTTTTCTTTTTTGATCTTTTCCTACTGGAATAGCATCATCTGGGCAAACTGCAAAACATAAACCACATTGTTTGCATTTTTCTTCTAAAAATACGGGTCTAATGCTTCTCCAGTCACCAGTTTTAAATTCTAAAGAATTTCCAGCATCATATATTGTTCCACCTGGTGTTAAATCTTGCCAAGGTGTTTCTTTATTTATTTCTACTGACATAAAAATCTCCTTCCTAATAAAATTATTTATTATTTTTATATTTTAATGCTAATATTAAAATTGCTAAGCAAAAGAACAATTCTAATAGAGTTTCAAATATTATCATAGCATCATTACTACATATTTATAATATAAGTATATCAGCTTATTTGTAAGACATATAAACTATTTTGAAGAAATAAGTTTAACCTCTTTTAATGCTAAAGTTAATGCTTTCATATTTCCTTCAATAACTTCAGGCTTTTTAGCAAATTTGTGTTTAAAAGAACCTTCCATATCATTTAAAAATTCTTCTTCACTCATTATATTTGAAACTTTAACAATAGCTGCAAGCATAGGAGTATTTGGAAAATATTTTCCAAGTGCTTCTATAGAAACTTTTCTAGCATCTATAGTATAAATTTTTCCTTTGTAACCATGTAGCAAAGGTCTTAAAGTATCAGCATCTTTTGTTGTGTTTATAATAATAGCACCAGTTTCTTTTAAACCAGCAGTAACAGGTACAGACTCTAGCAAACTATCATCTACAACAACTACATAGTCAGGTTCATAAATATTACTATGAATACGAATAGGAGACGAACTAATACGATTGTAAGCTGTAATTGGAGCTCCCATTCTTTCTGGACCATATTCAGGAAAACCTTGAATATATTTTCCTGTATTAAATGCGGCATCTGCAAGAAGAAGTGAAGCTGTTTTAGCACCTTGACCGCCTCTACCATGCCATCTTATTTCTATCATGTTATCCATGCTATTCCTTCCTTTCATTTTATATAAAAATCATATGTTTAGTATATGACTAAAAAGGCATAAAGTCAAGGAGAATAGAACAGAATACATGAAAAGATAAATTCAAAATATAACAGATTTTTTGGCAAAATTCAAAAGTCATTAGGAAAATGTGCAATATATACAAAAAGTCATTACAAAAATGTGATTAGACAATAAAAGAGTTGACTAAGAATGATAAAAAAGTATATTATAAATAATGAATTTGATATAAAATAAAAAGAGGATATTATGAGTATAATAGAAATTGCAAATATAATTAAAGAAAATGGCGGAACTTTATATTTAGTAGGTGGAGCAGTTAGAGATGAAATAATGAATAGAAAAGTTCATGATGAAGATTACTGCGTTACCGGAATAGAAAAAGAAACATTTGAAAAGCTTTTTCCAAATGCATATAAAAGAGGAAAATCATTTGGTGTTTATGATATAGAAAATAAAGAGTTTGCATTAGCAAGAAAAGATAAAAAGATAGGAAAAGGTCATAAAAAATTTGAAGTTCAAAATGGAAAAGACATTACAATTGAAGAAGATTTAGCAAGAAGAGATATTACAATAAATAGCATTGCAAAAAATGTATTAACAGGAAAAATAATAGATTCATATGGAGGAATAAAAGACATACAAAATAAAATAATAAGAGCAACAACAGACAGCTTCATAGAAGATCCTTTGAGGGTATATAGAGTTGCAAGGTTTGCAAGTCAGCTTAATTTTGCAGTTGAAGAAAATACAATAAAAATGATGAGAAAGATAAAGGAAGAATTAAAAACATTATCACCAGAAAGAGTTTTTGCAGAATTTAGAAAAGCATTAAAAAGTGATAAGCCATCTGTATTTTTTGAAGTATTAAAAAAAGCAAATGTATTAGACGTTCATTTTAAAGAAATATATGATTTAATAGGGCAAACACAGCCAGTAGCATACCATCCAGAAGGGGATAGTTATAACCATACAATGGTAGTAGTAGACAAATCAGCTATTTTAACAGATAATGTGGAAATTCGTTTTAGTGCGTTAGTTCATGACTTAGGAAAAGGCATAACTCCAAAAGAAATGTTACCACATCATTATGGACATGACAAAAATGGAGTTAAATTAGTAGAAAATTTAGGAAACAGATTAAAAATCCCCAATTCTTGGATAAAATGTGGAAAAGTATCCGCAAAAGAGCACATGCTTGGAGGAATTTTTAATAGGATGACTCCTAAAAAACAAGTAGATTTTATTACAAGAGTAAATAAATCTTTGTTAGGGTTAGATGGATTAAGAATAGTAGTTATTTGTGATAGATGGAGGAATGAAGATGAGCCAACAGATGTGAATTTTCATAAAATAGGTAAAGAGTGTATTTCAAAAATTAATGGAAGATATATAGAAGAAAAATATAAAATAAAAGATAGAGAGAAAGTGGGAGAATTGCTAAGACAAGAAAGAATAAAATGGATTAAAGAACATTATTAATAAACAAAATTAAATATAAAAATATTGAAAATATATAATTATTAATGTAAAATGAAAGAAAACAAAAGAGAGGAATTATTATATGAAAAAGTTAAATAGTATAATAAAGCTAAAAAGTCAAAGAGGAGGAGCAACTGCATTAGTATTTTTTACATTGTTTGTCTTTTTAATAATAGCGTCAGGAGCATTTATGACTTCTAGTACTTTAAGAAAATCGCAAGCAAAAAGTGATATACAAATACAAGAAATATATGGAAAAGATGTAAAAGATGTGGATTCAGTTTATGAAGAATTAGTAGAAGCTAATAAAAGTGAATTGGAGAAACTTAAAGATACTAGTGAATATGTGACAGAAACAAAAACAATTACAGATAAATATAAAAATAAAGTAGTTATACCACAAGGGTTTAAAGTAGCATCTGATTCAGGATTAGATGTAACAGAAGGTATAGTAATAGAAGATAATGATATAAAAGAAGGAATTGGAAACAATAGAGGAAATCAATATGTATGGGTGCCAGTAGGAGATATAATAAAATCTGATGGAACAAAAACTACAATAACTCTTGGAAGATATACATTTGCAGATGGTATAAATGATAAAGCATCAGATGGAACAACAGTACTTGAAAAAGGAACACCAATATTAAAGCAAAGTGCGGAAAATTATACACAAGAAGTATTAATTAATTCGTATTATAAAGAGTTGGCAACATATAGACAAGGGGGAGCAAGTGGCGATGATAATAGTTTAAATACAACGGCTTTAAATTTAAAAAAATTTGTAGATAGTGTAAAAGCAAATGGTGGATATTATATAGCACGATATGAAGCAAGTTATGGAACAGATGGAAAAGCAAATTCAAAGGTTTCAAATACTTTTACAGATGCTGATACTGCACCAGCAACAAGAACAGAGGGAATGTTATGGAATTATATAACTCAGATAGATGCAGCAAAGGCATGCCATAATATGTATGAAGATAGTTATACAAATGTAACAACAGATTTAATAAACAGTTATGCATGGGATACAGCAATAGTGTATATTGAAGAATTCTCAGGAGATATAACTTACTCATATCAAAGTTCGCAAAATACAAAATTAACAAATACAGGAGTAAATAATGATGAAAAATGTAAAATAAATGATATGGCGTCAAACGACTTAGAGTGGACGACAGAATACTCTACTCGCATTAATAACTCTTATGCTTACCCTTGCACTTCTAGGGGTGGTTATTACGACAATAGCGATATTTACACGAGTTATCGTAACAACGGCAATGCGACTGATAGCGACGAGGGATATACATTCAGATCCATACTTTATATAAAATAGAGTATATTATATGTCGAAAAAATGGAAAAAACGTCGAACGATTTTTATTGATAAACAAGTAAATATATGATATAAAAATACAATAAACTATTAAGTTTATTGTATTTTTGTTTTTGAATTTTAATTTTATCTTAAAAATTTTTTCTAAAAAATTCCATAATTATAATAAAAAAATAGATAGGCAGGTGTTGTGGCAACATACAAAAAACAAAAAAATGAAGGAGGAATTATGCAAAACGAAATAATAGAAAAACTTACGCAAATACAAGAAACAAATAATAAAATTCTAGAAGAAGTAGAATTTATAAAAAAACAAACAGAAGAAAATAGAACAAAGCATATTAAAAATAGTGAAGAATTATCAAAAATAAAAAGAAGTTTAGAAGCTAATTTAGATGATATTGAATATTTATTAAAAAATACATAAATTATATATTATGTATATTAATTTATTTGTCTTTTTTTATGTATTTCATTGACTTTTTGTCCATTTCCGTATATGATATAGATATTAAAAATATGCACTTTTTTATAAAATAAAATTTGCTCAAAATTTTAAATTAAGAACATAAAAATTTCAAGGAGGAAAAAAGATGGGAGAAGTTATAGTTATCACATCAGGAAAAGGTGGAGTTGGAAAGACTACAACAACAGCAAATTTAGGATCTGCTTTAGCTTTAAAAGGTAAAAAAGTAGTTTTAGTAGATACAGATATTGGACTTCGTAACTTAGATGTTGTTATGGGGTTAGAAAATAGAATCGTATATGATATTGTAGATGTTGTAGAAGAAAAATGTAAATTAAGACAAGCTCTTATAAAAGATAAACGTTTTAACGAATTATTTTTGCTTCCAGCAGCCCAAACAAGAGATAAAAGTGCAGTAAATGAAGAACAAATGAAAAATTTAACAAGTAAACTTAAAGAAGAATTTGATTATATATTAATTGATTGCCCAGCAGGTATAGAACAAGGATTTAAAAATGCAATAGCTGGTGCAGATAGAGCAGTTGTTGTTACAACAGCAGAAATATCAGCAATACGTGATGCTGATAGAATTATAGGACTTTTAGAATCTTCAGAAATAAAAAATCCAGAATTAGTTATTAACCGTTTACGTCCAAACATGGTAAAAAAAGGTGAAATGATGGATGTAGAAGATATAGTTGATTTATTATCAATTGATTTAATTGGAGTTGTTCCAGATGATGAATACATTATTACTCAAACAAACAAAGGAGAACCAGTTGTATCGAATCATAAAGCACCTTCAGGAAAGTCTTACATGGAAATAGCAAAAAGAATTTTAGGAGAAAATATTGAAGTTACAATACCTGGAAGGGAAAAAGGTTTTTTCGCAAAACTAAAAAGAATTTTCTCAAAAAAATAGTAAAAACTAAATAGTGGAGGAAGTAGAATGTTCGATAATATAATAAAGTTTTTTAAAAGATTTTCAAAGGAAGAAAATAAAGATTCTAAAGATACTGCAAAAGAGAGATTGCATTTGGTTTTAATGCAAGATAGAGCGAATGTATCTGCAGATTTCTTAGAATTAATGAGACAAGAAATAATAGAAGTAATAAAGAAATATATTGAAGTAGATGAAAGAGCAATAGAAGTAAGACTTACAAACAAAGAAAACTCTGATGGAACAGTTGGAGCACCAGCTTTGTATGCTAATATACCTATTGTTACTATTAAAGATGAAGCTAGAAAAGTAAATATAAATAAAGAAAAAGCTACTTCTGAAGAAGATAAAAAAGAAGATGAAGAAAAAGAAACATCAGTAGAAGAAAGCAAAGAAGATAAAAAAGATGTAGAAGAATCTGAAAAAGAAAATACAGAAAAAGCAGATAAGAAAAATGATACAAAAGAAGAAGTTGAAACTGAAACAGAAGTAAAAGAAGAGCAAGAAAAAGATAATGAAGAGCAAAAAGAAGAAACAGAAAAAGTAATAGAAGAAAGCAAACCTGAAAACGATGATGAGAAAAAAGACATAAAAGAATAACAAATTAGAGGTTAAAAAATGAAAAAGAAAATTTTAAAAAATATTGAATGGGGGATTCTTGTTTGTGCAATATTACTAATACTAATAGGATTAGTTGCTTTATACTCGGCGACTCAAGGAGAAAAAGATCAAGGAGAGCTAAAAAAGCAAATAATATGGCTTGTAGTTAGCATACCAATTGTTATATTAGTAGTATTTGTAGATTATGAAACAATAGTTAAAATTTCTCCAATTCTATATGGAGTTTTTCTATTATTACTTATAGCTGTACTCTTTACAACTCCTGTAAATGGAGCTACGAGCTGGTTTGAAATAGGACCATTTTCATTTCAACCATCAGAATTTACTAAAATATTTGTAATACTTGTATTTTCATATGTTATAACAAAAATTCAAGAAAGAGGAAGAGATGAAATAAGTAGACCAACAAGACTAATGATAGCATTATCTGTGGTATTGGTTCCAGTGTTATTAATTATTAAACAACCAGATTATGGTACGGCACTTGCATTTTTGGTTTCTACAATATTAATCTTGTATACAGCAGGAATAAAAAAGAGATATATTATAACTTCGTTTTTATTAATAATTATATTAGTACCAGTAATGTATTTGTTTGTATTACCAGAACATGCAAAAACAAGAATTGATGTATTTTTAAATCCAAATTTAGATCCTAGAGGAGCAGGGTATAATATTATACAATCAAAATTAGCAATAGGTTCTGGACAATTACTAGGAATGGGAATTTTAAAAGGAAATCAAACACAATTAGGATTTTTATATCCTAAAACAACAGATTTTATTTTTTCTGTTATAGGAGAAGAAATGGGATTTATAGCAGCCGCAGGAATAGTTATTATATATGTTGTTTTAATTACAAAAGCAGTATATGTGGCTAAAACAGCAAAAAATGATTTAGGTTCTTATATAGCAATGGGAATAGCAGGAATATTTTTATTTCACATGGTAGAAAATATAGGAATGACAATCGGACTTTTACCAATAACAGGGGTACCACTTCCATTTGTAAGTTATGGAGGAAGTTCACTTTTAACTAATTTAATATTAATAGCATTATTGCTTAATATTAGTGGTAGAAGACAAAAAACAATGTTTATAGAATAAAAAATGCGTGCTTGCACGCATTTTTAGTATAATAGGAGAAAAAATAGATGTACTTAAAAGAATTAAAAATAGGAAATGTAACAATTCCAAATAATATTATTTTAGCTCCAATGGCGGGAATTACAGACAAAGCATTTAGAAGAGTGTGTAGAGAATATGGAGCAGGATTAGTATGTACAGAAATGGTAAGTAGTAAGGGTCTGTATTACAATGACGAAAAGACGAAATTGTTATTAGATACAACAGACGAAAAAAGACCTATATCTATGCAAATTTTTGGAAGCGATGTAGAAACAATGGGATATGCTGCACAACATGTTTCAAAATTGGCAGACATATTAGATATAAACATGGGATGTCCTGCACCAAAAGTTGTAAAAAATGGAGATGGAAGTAAACTCTTATTAGATTTGGAATTAGTAGGAAGAATAGTAAAAGAAGTAGTAGAAAAATCTGAAGTTCCAGTAACAGTTAAAATAAGAAAAGGTTGGAATGAAGAAAATATAGTAGCAGTAGAGGCAGCAAAAATAATAGAGCAAATGGGAGCATCAGCAATAATAGTGCATGGAAGAACAAGAGAAGAATTTTATTCAGGAAGAGCTGATTGGAATATAATAAAAAAAGTAAAACAGGCTGTAAATATTCCTGTTATAGGAAACGGAGATATAAAGAGTAAAGAAGATGCTTTGAAAATGTTTGAACAAACAGATGTGGATGGAATAATGATAGGTAGAGCAAGCTTAGGTAATCCATGGATATTTGAAGAGATAATTTCGTATTTAAAAGGAGAGCAAATAAGAGACATATCTAAAGAAGAAAAGCTAGATACAATATTGAAACATATAGAATGGGAAGTAGAAGAAAAAGGAGAATTAGTTGGAATAAAAGAACTAAGAAAACATATATCTGCATACATAAAAAATATGCCAGATGCTACTACTATGAGAAATAAAATAAATAAAATAGAGACAAAAAAAGAATTAGAAGATTGTCTAAAAGAATACTTTTTATAGTAAAGAATAAAATAAAATAGAATAGTTTTATAACTATTCTATTTTATTTTAGGAGGAATTTTTATGAAAAATAAAAAAATTATTATACTAACAATAATAATTGCAATTTTAATTTTTATAATAATATTTGCACTTTATTATTATAAAAAAGGAAAAATTGGAAACACTATTATTAACAAATCGGAAGAGCAAATTATAGAAAGTATTTTAAATATAAAATCATATGATGCAAATTTAGAAGTTACAATACAAACAAATAAAAATACTACGCAATATGCATTAAAACAGGAATTAAAAGAAGAAAAATGTATTCAAGAAGTAGTAAAACCAGAAAATATTGCAGGAGTTATTACTGAATATGATGGTAATAGTTTAAAAATAAGAAATAACAAATTGAATTTAGAAACAACTTTTCAAGATTATAAATATATTACAGAAAGTAATTTGTGGTTAAATTCTTTTATAAAAGAGTTTAAAGAAACTAATAATAAGAAAATAAGTACTGCAGAAAAAGAAATAATATTAGAAATTGATAATAGAAAAAACACATATAGTAGTTATAAAAAATTGTATATAGATAAAAAAACAGGAAAACCTACAAAAATGCAAATAGAAGATGTTAACCAAAAAGTACTAGTCTACATATTATATACTGAGATAAAAATCTCTTAAATATTTAAAATATATCTAAAATCAAACTTTCGATATGGAAAAATAGTAGGAGTGATATACAAATGGTAATAAAAAGAGGAGATATGTTTTATGCAGATTTAAGTCCAGTCGTAGGTTCAGAACAAGGTGGAATAAGACCAGTAATTATTATTCAAAATGATATTGGAAATAAACATAGCCCAACAGTAATAGCAGCAGCAATTACATCGCAAATGGGAAAAAATAAATTGCCCACTCATATCGAAATAGGAACTCAAAATAGTGGCTTAAAAGCAGATTCAATAGTTCTTACTGAACAAATTAGAACAATTGACAAAAGTAGATTGAAAGAAAAAATAGGGCATATAAATGAAGGTATTGTAATGGATAAAATAAATAACGCACTAGGTGTAAGTTTTGGTTTAGATTAAAAAATAAAGACGAAGCAAAAATGTTTCGTCTTTATTAAATTCTTAATTTTTTTATTATTTTAATTTCATTATATAGTCTTTCTTTTACATCTTGTCTTGTGACAACAGCTTGCCTATATTCATCTAATACATTTTTATAATTTTCAAAGTTTTCGCCTTGATTAAATAATACTTTCATACCTTCTCTATAATAATCTTTGTCTTTTTGTTTTTTAGCTTTTTGACTCTTTATATCATATTTTTCAATTTTTTCTAAACGTTCAATTTGTTCATGTAAAAAATCTATATATTCCATTACACAACTAATCTCATATAAAGTATCATCAATAACAACTTTAAATAAAGATTTTAAAGCTTTTGCATTTATTTTTCCTACTTTATAATTTTCTTTTAAAGCATCTAAGGCAACAGTTTTTAAATATTCAGCAGGTTGAGCATCTTTGATTAATTCTTTTAATGTTTCAGAAATATTTACGTGAGTTGTATACTGTCTTTTAGTAACAATAGCATCATATTCATCTGCTACACGAATAATTTGAGCAACGTAAGGAATATCTTTTTTAGTTAATCCTTGAGGATAACCAGAGCCATTTAATGCCTCATGGTGATATAAAGGTCCTTCTGCGTAAGGGCGTAGTTTTAAATCTTTCATGCACATTTCGTAACCAAGAGTTGTATGAGTTTTCATTATTTCAAATTCATCATGTGTTAGCGCGCCAGGTTTATTTAAAATTTCTGGTGGAATAAATAATTTTCCTATATCATGTAAATAAGCGCAAATTGTTGCATGAATTGTAAAATATTTGTTGCAATGAAGATATTCACAAATACGGCACACTAAGTTTGCAACATTTTCGCTATGACGTCTTGTAAATATATCTAATCTATCAAGCATAGATAACTGATATTTCATTATAGCATCTAAATTATATGATTTTAGGTTGGTAGAATTATAAAAATCAATTTTCTCACTTTTCATTTGTTAAACCTCTTTCTATTTTATTAATAAAATATTATCATAACATAAATTATAATGCAAGAAAAATTTACCTTGACAAAAATACGCTAAAAATATATAATTTTAGCATATTATAGCTAAAAAAGCGAAAACAGATAGGGTGAAAAAAATGTATTTAAAAAGACTAGAATTACAAGGCTTTAAATCTTTTGCAGATAAAACAGTTTTAGAGTTTAAACCAGGAATAACTTCTGTAATAGGACCAAATGGGTCAGGTAAAAGTAATATTTCTGATAGTATACGTTGGGTGTTAGGAGAACAAAGTATGAAATCCTTAAGAGGAGCATCATCTTCTGACATTATTTTTGCTGGAACTCAAAATAGAAAATCACTTGGTTTTGCAGAAGCATCTATTGTAATAGATAACAGTGATGGAAAATTACCTATTGAATATAACGAAGTAACAGTAACAAGGAAGATTTACAGAAGTGGAGAGACTGGATATTTTATAAATAAAACACCTTGTAGATTAAAAGATATATTAGAACTATTTATGGATACAGGAATAGGAAAAGATGGATATTCTATTATAGGGCAAGGAAAAATAGATGAAATATTAAGTAATAAATCGGAAGATAGAAGACGTATTTTTGAGGAAGCAGCGGGAATTGTAAAATATAGAACTAGAAAGCAAGAATCAGAGAAAAAATTAGAACAAACAAAGCTTAATTTACTTAGAATAAACGATATATTATCTGAAATAGAAGGAACAATTGAACCATTAAAATTACAATCTGAAAAGGCTAAAAAATTCTTAGATTTAAGGGAAGAATTGAAATCTATAGAAGTAGGACTATTTATATACAATATAGAAACATATAAAGTAAAACTACAAGAGATAGAAAAAGATATAGAAATTTTACAAAACCAATATGAAGAAGAAGATTCTAAATTTGAAAAAGTAAAAGAATTAAAAGAAGAATTAAAAAATCAAGTAGATGAAATAACTGTAAAAATAGAAGAGATGCAAAATATTGGATTTGAAAGTACAAATAAAATAGAAAAAATAAATTCAGATATTAATGTTGCGACAGAAAGAAAGGAAAATAATAAACAAAATAGTGAACGATTTGTTACAGAGATAGAAGAAATAAAAACAAGAATTCAAGAATTAGAAGAAGAGAAAAAACAAAAACAAGATAAAAAAATTAACTTAAATCAAAATAGAGAAAAATTTGAAAAAGAATTAGAAGAAAAACAGGATCAATTAAATGAATTAACTAAAAAATTATCTAGTAAAGAACTAGAAATAGAAGCTAAAAAGCAAAAAGTTGAGCAAAATATAGATAGAAAATATGAAATAGCATCAGAGATAAATACACAAGATATTAATTTTGAAAACCTAGAAAAAAGACAAAAAACAGTTAAACAAGAAATACAATCTACAATTTCAGAATTAGACCAAATGCGTATGCAAAAACAAGAAATTTCAAAAGGCTTTTATGAAATAGAATCAAAAAGAAATATCGAACTTAGCAAGATGGAAGAAATAAGAGCTAAAAAAGAAGAAAGCGATAAAAAACTAAAAGAATATGATACAAAAATAACTAATAATTTATATGAAATGAGAATGAAAGATTCTAGATATAAATTTTTAATAGAGACAGAAAAAGAAAAAGAAGGATATACTAAAAGTGTAAAAACCTTACTTCTAGAATGTGAAAAAGATAACTTACTAAAAAAGGGTGTACATGGAGTTTTAGCAAATCTTATTTCTGCACCTCAAGAATATGAAACAGCAATAGAAATGTGTTTGGGTGCTGCACTTCAAAACATTATAACAGATACAGAAGATGATGCAAAAAAATTAATAGAGTTTTTAAGAAAAGGAAACTTAGGAAGAGCATCTTTCTTACCAATATCATCTGTAAAAGGAAAAAAATTAGAAAATATAAAACAAAAAAATGTAAATGGTGTAATTGGAGTAGCATCTGACTTAGTAAAATATCAAAAGAAATATGAACAGATTGTTTTAAATTTACTTGGAAGAACAGTAATAGTAGAAGATATGAATGTTGCAATAAATCTTGCAAAACAAAATAATTATTCATTTAGAATAGTTACATTAAAAGGAGATTTAATTAATCCATCTGGAAGCATTACAGGAGGTAGCGTAGCTAATAAAACTATAAATATTTTAGGAAGAGGAAGAGAAATAGAATCTCTTGAAAAACAAGTAAAAAAATTAGAAAAACAAAGAGAAGATTTAGAAAATGAAAAGAAAGAATATGAGAGTTCTATTCAAAATATTTTAAATAGCTCAGAAGAATTAGAAAAAAAATTACAAGAAATCGAAATTGTATATGCAACTGAAAAACAAAAAATGGTTTCAGTAGAAGAAAATATAAGTAAAATAGAAATAAGACTTAATAAATTAAAAGAAGAAACAGCAAAAATAGATAATGACAAGATAGAAAATAGACAAATAAAGAAACAAAAAGAAGAAGAAATACAAAATTTAACCAAAGAAATAGAAGAATTAAATTCTGTAATAGAAGAATTTGCTAAAACAAATAAAGACAATCAAGCATATATAGATGATTTAAATTTTGATATTACAAATTTAAAAATATCAGTATCTTCATTTGATGAAAGTAATGTTTCAATAGATGAAATGATTGAAAGAATAGAGCAAGATATAAAAAATAGCAATATCAGTATAGAAAATAAAAAAATACAAATAAAAACAATAGAAGATGAAAACAAAGCATTAGAAGAGTCAATAGAAAGTTCTAAAAAAGAAATAGAAAATATAAAACAAGAAGTTTCAAATAGTTCACAAACAATAGAAAATCTAAAGACTACAAGAACACAAAATAATGAAAGATTATCTGAATTAGAAAAAGAAATTTCTGAGAAATTTAAGGTTTTAGAAGACTTAAAAGAGCAATTAGTAAAAATAGATGTAAAGAAAACGAAAATAGAACAAGATGTTGAGCAAATGGTAAATCAATTATGGGAAGAATATGAAATTACGCCAAATAATGCTGAAGAATACGAAAGACCTTCAAACATACAAGTTGCTCAAAAACAAGTACATCAAATTAGAAATCAAATTAAAGATTTAGGAAGTATAAATATCGATTCTATAGAAGAATATAAAAAGACTAAAGAACGTTATGACTTTATGAGTGAACAACGATTGGACTTAGAAAATACAATTGCTAAATTAAGGAAAATGATTTCAGACATGACAGAAACAATGAAGACGCAATTTGCAGAAAAATTTGCAATGATAAATAAAAACTTTAATGAAGTATTTGTAGAATTGTTTGGTGGAGGAAAAGCAGAACTTATTCTAACAGATGAATCTAATATATTAGAGTGTGGAATAGATATACATGTTCAACCAACAGGTAAGAAACTTCAAAATATGATGCTTTTATCTGGTGGAGAAAAAGCATTTACAGCAATTGCATTGCTATTTGCAATATTAAAAATTAATCCAGCTCCATTTTGTATATTGGACGAAATTGAGGCAGCCCTAGATGATGTTAATGTTTATCGTTTTGCAGATTACTTAAAGAAATTTAGTAAGCAAACTCAATTTTTAGTTATAACACATAGAAAAGGTACAATGGAAGCGGCAGATACAGTATATGGTGTTACTATGGAAGAAAACGGTATAAGTAAATTACTTTCTATGAAATTAGCACAACAGTAAAAATTTTAAATGTTACAAAAATGTAATAAAAAAGTAATAAATTGAAAAAAGTTTAATTTACGTAAAAAAGACTATGAAATATATAGAAATTATATATTTTGTGGCCTTTTTTTATAGGAAAAGTATGTAAAAATAATATTAATTATAATGTATAAGATAGGAAAGGAAAATTAGAAGAATGAAGAGGATTAGTTTAAGGGTATTTGTAATTTTAATATTTACAATGGTTTTATCGATGGTGTTTTTGGCAATAAATCCTAATATGACAAAAGCAGAAGTAATAACTTCATCAGATGGAAAATGGAAATATGAAAAATTAGAAGATAACACTATAAAAATAACAGACATAAACCAAATAGATAAGTCACAAACTTTATTGGAAATTCCAGAACAAATAGATGGACTTACAGTAAGTTCAATAGACTTACGTGAAATAGAATGTGCATATGATGCAGGTGGTTCATCTTCTTTTGATTATATTATGAAAATACCAAAAACAATAAATGATATTGGAGTAGATACAACATTTGGTGGTAATAAAGTTTATTATAGGAAAGTTAGAATGTATGATATATCAGAAGAAAATAATACATATAAATCAGTAGATGGAGTAATTTTTTCTAAAGATGGGAAAGAATTAGTAAGATATCCAGGTGGAACAATTAATCGAACATATACAATTCCAGAAGGTGTAGAAACAATAAAAAGAGGTGCTTTTAAAAATGTATATAATACGTATACTCTTATTTTTCCAAGCACAATGAAATCATTAGAAGTGAGTGCTTTAGGAGATTATACTGAATTAAAAACATTAGATATAAAAAATTACAATGGAGAACTTAAGAATAACGTTTTTATGAATAATGCTTATTTAAAAGAGTTTATTGTTGATAGCGAAAATACAGCATATTCAGCAATAGATGGAGTACTATTTAATAAAGAACAAAACCTTATAATAAAATATCCGCATATGAAAGAAGGAGAAACTTATACAATACCCAAAGGAGTAGATATTTCAGAAGGATGTTTTAAATGGAACAAGTATTTAAAATTTATTAATATAGAAAGTAATATAACTAAAATACCAGAAAGTGCTTTTGATAAATCTAATATAACCTCAATAGTATTACCAAATACAGTGAAAAAAATAGGAAGTGGAGCTTTTAACTATTGTGCTGGATTAAAAAGTATAGTACTTCCAGATGGATTAGAAACAATAGAAGACAGGGCTTTTATGTTATGCGAAAATTTAGAAACAATAAATATACCTAATACTATAACAGAAATTGAGGATGCAGCATTTTTAGATTCAGGTGTAAAAACATTTACTTTTCCTGAAAAAATAACAAAAATATCTTTTCAAGTATTAGAAGATTGTAAACAACTAGAAAGTGTATATATACCAGATGGAGTTACACACATAGCAGATTATGCATTTTCAAGCTGTAGTGCTTTAAAAAGTATAAATATACCAGTGAGTGTTGAAGAAATTGGATATAATGCTTTTAATCATTCTTCAAATTTTACAGTAAAATGTGAAAAAAATAGTTATGCATATGAGTGGGCAATGCAAAATAAAGAGTCAAAAAATTTAACATTAGAAGTTACAGATACAATTGCACCTGTATGTAAAAATATAACAGTAAAAACATCAGATGGAAAAAAAGTATATTCTGATACAAAAATAAATAGTAATTTATATTATACAATCACATTTAGTGAAGATGTAGTAGGTTTTACAAAAGATGATATAGAAGTAACAAATGGAACAAAAGGAACTTTCTTTGGAAGTGGAAGTAAGTATACATTAATAGTAACAAACGATACAGAAGGAGAACAAGTAGTAAAAATATCACAAGGAGCATGTACAGATAGTGCAGGGAATGAAATAGCAGAGACAGTAAAAAAAGTAGTAATAGATAGAACAGGACCAGTAGGAAGTGTAAGCTATAGTACAACAGAAAAAACAGGTTCAGCAGTAGTAGCAAAAATAAGTGCAAATGAAGAAATGCAAGAAATAGAAGGATGGACATTATCAGCAGATAAAAAAGAATTAACAAAAAGTTATGAAGACAATACAGAAGAAACAGTAACAATAAAAGATTTATTAGGAAATGAAAGTAGCGTAACAATAAAAATATCTAATATAGATAAAACACTACCAAAAGGAGAAGTAACATATAGTACAGCAGAATACACAAATCAAGATGTAACAGTAACAATAAATGTAGATAAACAAGTACAAGCAATAAATGGATGGACATTATCAGAAAACAAAGCAGGAAATAGAAGTATAGTAACAGTAAAAATAGCAAATATAGATAAAGAAGCTCCTGTAATAGGAGAAATAACATTAAGTACAAAAGAAATAACAAATCAAGATGTAGAAATAACAGTAAATGCAACAGATGCAATATCAGGAATAGAAGGATATTCATGGGATGAAAAACAAACATGGTATACAGTAAATAAAGTAAATGCAAAGACAAATGGAATATATACAATATATGTAAAAGATAAAGCAGGAAATATTTCAAGCAAAACAATAAAAATAACAAATATAAATAAAGAACCAGAAAAATTAGCTATATCAGCAACAAAATATAAAGTAGATGGAAATTATATTATTAATATAAAACCAGCAACAAAAGTATCAGAAGTAAAAAATGATGTAAAATCAAATAGAGAATATGAAATACAAAAGACAGATGGAACAAAATTAACAGAAAATGATATAGTAGCAACAGGATATAAAGTAAAATTTGCAACAGGAGAAACATATGAAATAGTTGTAAATGGAGATGTAAGTGGAGACGGAAAAATAACAATAACAGACGTAGCAAAAATAAAAAAACACATTATAAGTTTAGAAAAACTAACAGGAGCATATTTAAAAGCTGGAGATGTGAATGAAAATGACACAGTAACAGTAACAGATTTAGCTAAAATAAAAAAAGTAATAATAGGTTTAGTAAATTTATAAAAAAGCTATTGAATGTATAAAAAACTTGTGATAGTATAATAATGAATATTAAGGAAGGAGAGTATGATATGTTTTATCATACGAAAGAAAAGATGAAGAAAATATTAACAAGTATAATAATACTAGCTATCATAATAGCAAGTTCAACAGTGGTTTTTGGAGCAGAAAAATCTTTTAATATAAATTTAAATACACAAACAAAAACAGTAAAGCCAGGAAGTGAATTAGAAGTTATATTAAATGTTTCAGATTTTACAGGATTTGAAACAAGTGGTATATTTGCATATGTAGCAAATTTAGAATACGATAAAAATATATTTGAAGAAGTTAAACAAGCTGATTTTACCTCTAAAGGAACATGGTCATCTCCATCTTACAATATAGATAATATGGCTATGGTTTCAGATACAAACACAGAAGTAAAAACTAATGGAGAAGTATTTGGATTAAAATTAAAAGTAAAAGATAGCGTAGCAGAAGGAACAAAAACTACTATAAAAGTAACAAAATTCCAAGCCTCAGATGGAGAAGAAGATATAAATGCTAAAAGTGATGCAAGTATAGAAATAACAGTACTAGCTAAAACAGATGATACAAATAAAGACGATGATACAAATAAGGGTAATGACAATAATAATGGAAGCAACTCAGGAAATCAATCAAATAACAATAATAATAACAACGGAAACAACTCAGGAGATCAATCAAATAACAACAATAACAATGGAAATAACTCAGGAGACCAATCAAATAACAATAATAACAATGGAAACAACTCAGGAAATCAATCAAACAATAACAACAATAGTGGAACAAATAATAATAAAGGAAGTTCAACAAACCAAAATAATAATTCAAATAATAACTCAAATTTAGCATCAGGGAAATTACCACAAACAGGTGAATTTGATTGGATAATATTAATTTCTGGATGTGCAATAGCTATAGTAGGAATAGTATTTCTTATAAAATATAAAAAAGCATATTAATGTTAAAAAATAATAAAAAAGATGAATCAATTTAGATTCATCTTTTTTTGTAGGATAGTAATGCTATGAGTATTTTTTTATAACTCTAAAAATAATGTTACAAACAGCAACAAAACTTTTAGGAGTGATCATATACCCATCTTGAATCTTTTGAATAGAAAGATTATCTTTAGCTATTTTCTTTTTCCGAAGAGAAACAAAACAATCAATTTCGTTTTCTATTTCGTAGATAACCTCTGGTTCAAAAGATAAAATAAAATTTCCACTAAATCCCCTAGAATAAATTCTAAACTTAATATTACTTTTAAGATGAGAATTCATATACTACTCTCCTTTTTTGAAAAAATGTTAATAGTAACAAAAGATAGTATAACATGAATTTACATAAAAATCAATAAATATATTTTATAAAATAAGAATATATAAAAAATATCGGAATATAAATTAATATAAAAAATTAGTTTATGAACAAAGGAGGATTTTTTATGTGGGAAGCAAAAGAAGTAAAGAGAGTGGAGGAAGAGTTTGGGACAAACCAAGAGTATGGAATTACACAAGAAGAAGCCAAAAAAAGGATAGAACACTATGGAAAAAACAAGTTAGCAGATAAGAAAAAAGAAAATATTTTTATTAGATTTATAAAACAGTTTAATGATTTTATGATTATTATTTTAATTGTTGCATCTATTATTTCTGCAGTAGTATCAAAATTTGATGGAAGTGGAGATTATATAGATTCAATAATCATTATAGCAATAGTAGTTTTTAATGCGATAATGGGACTTTTACAAGAAGCAAAAGCTGAAAAATCTTTAGAAGCATTAAAAACAATGACAGCTCCTGTAGCAAAAGTAAAAAGAGAGGGAAAAATAGTAACAATACCAGGAGAAGAGGTCGTACCTGGAGATATTTTATTTTTGGAGGCAGGAAACTATGTACCTGCAGATGCTAGACTAATAATGGCGTCAAATTTGAAAGTAGAAGAGTCTAGTCTAACAGGAGAAAATTTACCAGTGTTAAAAGATGCAAATATAATATTAAACAATTGTCAAGGGATTGGAGATATGGTAAATATGGTGTTTTCTTCAACAGTAATTGTTAATGGACATGGAATAGCAATTGTTACTGAGACAGGTATGAATACAAAAGTTGGCAAAATTGCTAATATGATAATTACAGATGAAGCACCACAAACACCAATTCAAAAGAAATTAGCAAAAGTAGGGAAAAGTTTAGGAATAGGTTGTTTGATAATTTGTTTAGTCATTTTTATTATAGGATTGTTTAAGAAAATTGAACCAATAGAAATGTTTATGACTTCTGTAGGACTTGCTGTTGCAGCAATTCCAGAGGGATTGCCTGCAATAGTAACAATAGTACTTTCAATAGGTGTTACAAAAATGGCTAAGAAGAATAGTATAATAAGAAAATTGCCAGCAGTAGAAACATTGGGAAGTAGCAGTGTAATTTGTTCAGATAAAACAGGCACATTAACTCAAAATAAAATGCAAGTTGTAGAAGAATTTACTTTAGGACTTTCAAAAAATAATTTAATTAAACTTGCTTGTATGTGTACAAATTCAGAAGTACAAATAGAAGGTCAAAAGAAAGTGGCAAAAGGTGAGCCAACAGAAGCAGCTATTGTAAATGAAGCGCTAAATCAAAATATAGATAAAAATGAACTTTATACAAAAATGAGGAGAGTAGCAGATATACCTTTTGATTCTACTAGAAAAATGATGACAACAATACATAAGTTTGAAAATAAATATATGATTATAACTAAAGGCGCTCCTGATATAATTTTAGGTAAATGTAAATACTATAATGAAAATGAAAATTTAAAAGTTATAGACTTAAATATTAATAGAAAGATTAATGAAAATAATGAGATAATGGCTAATAAGGCATTAAGAGTTATAGCTGTAGCATATAAAATAATAGACACAATTCCAAGTAAAATTGAATCAAATCAAATTGAAGATGGACTAACTTTTGTTGGCCTTATAGGAATGATAGATCCTCCAAGAAAAGGAGTAAAAGAAGCTGTTGCAGCATGTAGAAGAGCAGGAATAAAAACAGTTATGATAACAGGTGATCATATTTTAACAGCAAAAGCTATAGCAAAAGAATTAGGAATTTTAAAAATGAGAGATGGAGCAATAACAGGAAAAGAACTAGATCAAATTTCACAAAAAGAATTAGAAAAAAATATTATGAGTTATTCAGTTTTTGCAAGAGTTTCACCAGAGCATAAAGTAAGAATAGTAAAGGCATTTCAATCTGAAGGAGCAGTTGTTGCAATGACTGGTGATGGGGTAAATGATGCACCAGCACTAAAAAATGCAGATATAGGAATTGCTATGGGAAAGAATGGAACAGATGTAGCAAAAAATGCTGCAGATATGGTTTTAGCAGATGATAATTTTGTTACAATAGTAGAAGCGGTAAAACAAGGAAGAAATATTTTTGATAATATAAGAAAAGCTATACATTTTCTTATTGCAACAAATATTGGAGAGATTGTAACAATATTTATGGGATTAATTTTAGGATTAAAATCACCATTACTTGCTATTCAATTATTATGGATTAATTTAGTAACAGATTCATTTCCAGCAATAGCATTGGGATTAGAAAAATCAGATGCTAATATAATGAATAGAAAACCAATAGATTCAAAAAAAGGGTTATTTGCAGATGGATTATGGAGCAAAATTTTTGTAGAAGGTACTATGCTAGGAATGCTTACTTTGTTTGCTTTTAGCATTGGAAACAAAATGTATAGTCTAGAAGTGGGAAGAACAATGGCTTTTGTATGTCTAGGAATGTTAGAACTTGTACACAGTTTTAATATAAAAAGTGAAGAATCTATATTTAAAGTTGGAATTTTTGAAAATAAATATTTAGTAGGGGCATTTTTACTAGGAACGATAATGCAAGTGGGCGTAGTTATTTTTAGTCCAATAGCTAGTATATTTAAATTAGTTCCTTTAAACAGTATACAATGGATTTATACAATTTTAATATCTCTTGTACCTATTGTTATAGTTGAAATACAAAAAAAATGGAATGAAATTAAATTTGGAAAAATTGTATATAAGAGTGAACAAATTTAAATTTTACCCCATACCCCAAAAGGTCCAGGTTATAATGGGGTAACAATTATCTATTACCCCATTATAACCTGGACCTTTTGGGGTACATGAATAAAAAATTTGCAATTGTTTAAAATATATGGTATAATATATCTTGTCGCGTTTAAGAAAAGGAGTGTGAATATATATTTTAAACATTAAGTTACGAAATTGTACCAAAGATGTTTTAAAAGTTGTAAAAATTATATTAATAGCTTTTATTATAATATTTGCTATTATTTTATTAAAATATAAACCAAGTTATAAAGTAACTATTTCTGGAGAAGAAGTAGGTTATATTACAAATAAAGACGAATTTGAAAAATTAATAGATGAGGAAATATTAAATCCAAAAGAGGAAAATATTGCATTTGTTAGTATTTCAGAAATGCCTAAATATGAATTTCTATTTATAAAAAATACTGAAGAAACAGCAGAGGAAGATATTTTTTCTAAAGTACAACAAATGGCTAAAGTAACATATAAAATATATGCAATTACTTTAAACAATGAAAATACAACATATGTAAATACATTAGAAGAAGCTAGTGAAGCTATAGAAAAAATAAAAGAAGAAAAAGCAAATCAAATAGACGAAATACAAATAGGAATGCAAGAAATTTATACAGAAAATATAGAAGAAACGACTAGTACTGTAGAAGTAGCTTCTGCAATTACTAAAACTGAAGAGCAAATTACAACTATATCAAAAGAACAAGAGAAAATAAAAAATTCTACATTAGATGGTGTATATTTTTCAACAAAACCAGTATCAGGAACAATTACATCACGTTTTGGAGCAAATGAAAGTATTCGTGATCATACACATAAAGGAATGGATATAGCAGCACCAAATGGAACTAAAATTAAAGCAGCAGCAGATGGTGAAGTAACATATTCTGGTTGGATGTCTGGATATGGAAATTTAATTATAATTTCTCATGGAAATGGTATTCAAACTTATTATGGACATTGTAGCAAATTATATGTATCAAAAGGTACAAAAGTTTCAGCAGGAGATACAATTGCAGCAGTTGGTTCAACAGGTAATTCAACAGGAAACCATTTGCATTTTGAAATTAGAAAAAATGGAGTGCAAATAAATCCGCAAAAATATTTATATAAATAAAATGAAAAGTGACTAAGATTAATTTCTTAGTCACTTTTAGAAAATAAAAGGGGATGTTTTTCTAAATTAGTTATAAATAGTAAGGGTAAAAAACTATTTATTAACTATGAATATAATATATCAATTTTTTTTGTCCTTTTTGTGAACAAAAAGGAAACATTTTGAAAAGAAAATATTAATATTTTATTGTTCTTGAAGTGTCAATTTAATTTCTTTCTCTTTTCCACTTCTACTAATTTTTAAAGTAATTTCATCACCTATAGAATGAGAGTTTTTTATTTCATTTAATTCATCCATAGTTTTAATGTCTTTTCCATCTATTTGAGTAATAACATCACCATTTTTTATTCCAGCTTTTTCTGCTGCTGAAAATTCTTCAACAGAAAGAACATATACACCTTCTACTAAATTGTTTGCTTTAGCAGTTTCCGCATCTAAATCTCTACCAGAAATTCCAATATAAGGTCTTTTTACTTTATTATACTGAATAAGTTGACTGTAAATATCTTTGGTTGAATTAATAGGAATTGCAAATCCCATACCTTCTATTCCAGAACCTGACATTTTTAATGTATTAATACCTATTACTTGACCTTGGCTGTTTACTAATGCACCACCACTATTTCCAGAGTTTATAGCAGCGTCTGTTTGAATAAGTTTGTAAGTGACATTATCACTTGTTACACTTCTATTTACTGCACTAATTGTACCAGAAGAAACACTACTTTGCATTCCTAAAGGATTTCCTATTGCCATTGCAAATTCTCCTACTTGAACGCTGTCTGAATCGCCAAGCTCAGCAGCTGTTAGACCTGTTTTATCAATTTTTATTACAGCTAAATCTGTTTGCTCATCTGTACCAATAATAGTTCCTTCATATTCTGTTTCATCGTTATATAAATAAACTGTTATTTTGTTAGCCTTTCCAACTTCATAATATGAAGAGCTTGAAGAAGAGTTTATAATGTGGTTGTTGGTTAAGATGTAACCATCTTCACTTATAATAACTCCAGAGCCCTCTGCTGTTGCAGTATTTGATGCACCTTTATAAAATATTGAAGAAACAGAATATTCAACTTTTATACCAACTACAGATGGCAATACTTTTTGAGCTACACCAATACCAGTCTCTGAATAGTTAACAAGTGAAATCTGCGAAGTAGAAGATGGTGTAGAAGATTTAACTGTTTCGTTAGAAGTATTGCTTACATTTTGATTAATAATTTTATCTTTTATACTTGGTACGCCAAAACAAATACCTAAAACAATGGCTGAACCTGCAATACCAGAAATAAAAGGTATAAGAAATTGATTTTTAGAATTAGAATTATTTTTTGTTCCATTTACAGGAATGTAATTAGAATTAATATTATCTTTATTTTCCATTATAAATTTTCCTCCTTAAATATTTATATTATTTTTTACTAAATTTTATAGTATAATACTTCATAAATGTGAAAATCATGTGAAAATAATGTTATAGAATATTGATTTTATTGACTTATAAATATATAATATTATTCACTAATGATATGGAGGAAAGAAAAATGAAATCAGAAAAAGCAATGAGCTATAAAATGCTTATAATTTGTGTTCTTATAATTGCAGTATTAATTATAACAGCAGGATATTTTATAAATAATAAAGTTGAAAGCGAAAAAATAAAAACATATCAAACTGATATGTTATTAATACAAGGCAAAGTAAAAGTCTTATCACAAGAATCAACAATGCAAAAAAATGATGAGATATTAAAAGGTGAAAAGATAGAAAATAAGCTAGATGAAGAATTTGTAAAAAGACTATTGGAAAATCAAATAATAAATCAAGGTGAAGAAAATTTTAATAAATATTATGTATGGAATAAAGAGACTTTAAAAGAAGTAGGTTTAGAAAATATTAAATTAGCAGATGGATTTTATATTGTAAATTATGAAACAGATGAAGTTATTTACTCAGAGGGAATACAAATAGATGATAAAACATGTTATAAATTATCAGAAATAGCAAATAATTAACAGAAAGTAAGAGGCAAATTATATATGAAAGAAAAAGAAGAAGAGAGATTGAAACAATTAAAACAAATAGAAGAAGAAATATATAATACAGGAGTAGAAACAATTTGTGGAATTGACGAAGCTGGTCGTGGACCTTTAGCAGGGCCGGTAGTAGTTGCTGCAGTCATTATGCCTAGAGATTCTTTTATAGAAGGTGTAAATGATTCTAAAAAGGTATCTGAAAAGAAAAGAGAACTTTTATATGATTTAATAACTAAAGAAGCTATTGCATGGGGAGTTGGAATAATAGACCAAAAGGAAATAGATAGAATAAATATATTAAATGCGACAAAGGAGGGGCTAACAACTGCAATAAAAAATTTAGAAGTTAAACCAGATAGAATAATAGTGGATGCATTAAAAGGAATTGATACATTAGGAATACCATATACTTCTATAATAAAAGGTGATGCAAAATGTTATTCAATAGCAGCTGCTTCTATAATTGCGAAGGTTACGAGAGATAGAATAATGCGCCAGTGGGATGAAATATATCCACAATATGGATTTGAAAAACATAAAGGTTATGGAACGGCTATGCATATGCAAGCAATAAGAGAATATGGATTATGTCCATTACATAGAAGGAGTTTTACAAAAAATATTATTAAATAGATGTAACTATTTGATAAGATTAAAAGTAGAGGATAAAGTTATGAATATTTTAGAAATTATTGCGAAAAAAAGGGATGGAAAAGAATTATCTAAAGAAGAAATAGAATATTTTATAAAAGAATACACTAAAGGAAATATAACAGACTATCAAGCAGCTGCATTAGTAATGGCTATTTATATAAATAAAATGACAATAGAAGAAACAACAAATCTTACAATAGCAATGGCAAATTCAGGAGATATATTAGACTTATCTGAATTTGGAATTGTAGTAGATAAGCACTCAACAGGAGGCGTAGGAGATAAAATAACATTAATACTTATGCCAATTATGTCAGCATTAGGTGTTCCAGTAGCGAAAATGTCAGGAAGAGGATTAGGGTTTACTGGAGGAACAGCAGATAAACTAGAATCTATACCTGGTTATAAAACAAGTTTAACAGAAGAAGAGTTTAAGAGAAATGTGAAAGAAATAGGAATCAGCTTGATAACTCAAACTGGAAATTTAGCTCCAGCAGACAAAAAATTATATGCTTTAAGAGATACTATTTCTTGTACAGATAGTATTCCTTTAATTGCTTCAAGTATTATGAGTAAAAAAATAGCAGCTGGTGCAAATAAAGTACTATTAGATGTAACTTGTGGCAATGGAGCTTTTATGAAGAAAAAGGAAGATGCAATTGAGCTTGCTAGAGAAATGAAAAAAATAGGAAATCTTGCAGGAAAAGAGACTATTTGTATTATTACATCAATGGAAGAGCCTTTAGGCTTAGCTGTTGGAAATACTATAGAAATAATAGAAAGTATAAATGCCTTAAAAGGAAATATGCAACAAGATGTAAAAGAAGTAGTATTAGAATTAGGTAGTTATATGCTAAAACTTGCACAAAAGGGAGACAATATTGAGGAAAATAAAGAGAAAATATTAAAATGTATTAATTCGAATAAGGCATATGAAAAATTTTTAGAATTAGTAGAAAAACAGGGTGGAGATATAACTTATTGCGAAGATATAAGTAAATTTAGAAAAGCAAAATATGAAAAAAATATTATAAGTACAAGAAGTGGATATATAAAACAAATAAAAGCAGAAGAAGTTGGAAAATGTGCTTGCTATTTAGGTGCAGGAAGAGTAAAAAAGGAAGATGAAATAGATAAAGAAGCGGGAATTTTATTAAATAAAAAAGTAGGAGATTATGTAGGAAAAGGAGAACTTATTGCTACTTTATATACAAATGATATAAGTAAAATTGATGAAGCAAAAAGAATGTTTAATGAAGCAATTGAAATGCAAAACGAAAAAACAGAAAAAGAAAAAATGATATTAGATATAATATAAATAAAAAAGAATTTCTATACAAAGTAGTAATAGAAATTCTTTTTTTATATTAAATTATAAATTTATCTTAAAATTATTATTTTTGTCGAAATTTGTAATTAAAGGAGAGATTTCCTCTGAATTTAAAAATCTATTTAAATTTTTAACAGAAATACCAGTA
>ULWF01059603.1_pt1 | contig 45610 bp, 42 predicted proteins | sample 1960081 | NCBI WGS metagenome assembly ULWF01 (sample SAMEA4835805, study PRJEB28245) | human gut metagenome | biome: gut microbiome; material: fecal sample | place: Denmark | collected 2008
AAGTATGACGATGAACAAGCCGCATTGGCGAGGACGGAAGTATGACATATAGCAATTTTTCTATTTCAACAGGTAAAACCGCTGAAACACTTGCCAGACACAGACAAACACGGCTCAATGTTTTGGCAACCCGAAAAAATAAAAATACGGAACAGATTTCTGTTCCGTAAAAATTATTTAAAGAATATCCAACCTTCAACCTTGTCGCCGTCAACCATAAAAGCTTTTTCTGCAATCTCCGCAAGCGGCGAATCACTGTAACTGTCCGAATAAAAATTGTCAATTTTTCCGTCAGGAAAAGCCTCATAAAATCGCTTTACCTTTTCCTTGCCGTGACAGTTTACACCCGAATATTTTCCGTTGTGCATATCTACCTTTGACGCCATAAGGTTTTTTATTTTGAGCCTTTTGCAAACGGGTTTCAGCAAAAATTCGGGCGATGCCGAAATAATTACATCATCATCTTTCTTTTGTTCAAGATAAAACGGTTTTATATTTCCTATGTATTCCTTCCAGAAATCATTTACATCCTTTTCAGTATCGCAATAGGTAAGAAATCTGTACATTTTTTCTTTAAAATCAGTTTTTGTGCCTTTTTTGAATACATAGAATTTTAAAAATGCTCCCAAAAGCGATGGGGCAAGAGTGAGTATTTTTTTATGCCTTTTAAGGCAGAATAAATAGAAGTCGGCTGTTGAGTCCCCATAGTAAATCGTTTTGTCAAAATCGTAAACATTCATAATATGCAAATTCCTTTTTAGTTTTGCAAATAATTTTTGACATTCAATTCTTAACAGAAGAGAACATCTGCACTATGATTATAATATGAGAAGAAAATTTTTGCAACATTTCCCGTTATTAAGCTCATTTTGGCTGATTATCCAAAGAATATACCGTTATTCTGTTGCTTTTAACTCTGTTTTGTTGTACAATATACTATGTATTATTGTATAAAGGAGAAAATCCGTGTTTGGTTATTTGCAGATTCAAAAGAGCGAACTGCTTGTTCGTGAATCCGAGGCTTATAAGGCTGTGTATTGCGGTCTTTGCAGGCAAATGGGTAAGGATTACTCCGTGTTTACAAGATTTACGCTAAGCTATGACTGCACATTTTATGCAATGCTTTTAATGTCGCTTAACCGTTCATGCAAAGGCTTTAAAGACGGCAGATGTACCTGTAATCCTCTTAAAAAATGCAAGTTTGCAACAGATTCGGGTGACGCATACAGAAAGGCTGCCGCATTTTCAATGATATCGGTTTATTATAAAATCATTGATGATATTCAGGACAGCGGATTTTTTAAAAAGCTGTTGTGCAGAATCATAAAGCCTTTCTTTTCTCATCAGAGGAAAAAGGCGGCAGATAAGTATCCCGATATGGACAAAGCGGTTTCTGATATGATGAAAATGCAGTATGATGCAGAACATTCGGAAAAGCCGTCTGTAGATATGTCGGCTCATCCAACGGCATTAATGCTCGCTGCTGTATTGTCGGCTGAGGCTCATGATGAAATTCAAAAAAGAGTTCTCTATGAATTCGGCTATCATATCGGCAGGTGGATTTATCTTGTCGATGCCGCAGATGATATAGAAAAAGATATCAAATCAAACGGATTTAATCCGTTTGTAAACAAGAAAACAGGTGAGGTAAAATCATCGGATTTTATAAAAGCGGTGCTGAATCAGTCACTTGCAAGGGCATATGATGCCTACAATCTTTTGAACTTTACCGATTTTAAGGGAATTTTAGATAATATGATGCTTTTGGGATTCCCTGCATCACAAAACAGAGTAACAAGCAAACTTGATACGGAGGTCAATAATGAATAATCCTTATGAGGTTCTCGGTGTGTCTGAAACAGCTACCGATGAAGAAGTAAAAGCAGCGTACAGAAACCTTGCTAAAAAATATCATCCCGATAACTACACCGACAGTCCTCTTGCGGATGTTGCGGAGCAGAAAATGAAGGAGATTAATGAGGCGTACGATATGATTAATCAGATGCGTCAGAAGGGTAAGGGTACAGGCTCAACAGGCAGTTCGTCATATAACGCAAATTCTTCAAGCTCACAGTTCTACAATGTAAGAATTTACATTCAGAGAGGACTTCTTGATCAGGCTGATCAGATTCTTGAAAACACAGCACAGTCGATGAGAACTGCCGAATGGCATTATCTCAAGGGCATGATTGCATACCGCAGAGGTTGGTCTGAACAGGCTTTTTCATATTTCACAACTGCGTGCAATATGGACCCCAACAACACGGAATACCGAGCCGCTCTTAACAATATGCAGAGCCAGAGGGCATACAACTACGGCGGTTACACTCAAACAAATCCTAACGCAACAGGTTCATCCTTCTGCGATGTTTGTGCAGGAATGATGTGTGCAAACTGCTTGTGTGATTGTTGCAGAATGGGATGTTAATATGAGGAAAAACGGTATCAAAAAGGGGACAATGCGTATTGCGGTTTGCGGAATTATTGCGGCGCTCTCACTCGTTTTTATGATGATGACATCTCTTGTTCCAATCGGAACATACGCTTTGCCCTGTCTTGCAGGAATTCTCATTTCCTGCATAGTTGTTGAATACGGCTATGGATGGGCTATCGGTGTGTTTTGTGTAACTGCCGTGCTTTCAACGCTCCTTGCCGGCGATAAAGAGGCTGTTATATATTTCATTGCACTTTTCGGCTATTATCCGATTTTAAAGGGTGCTTTTGAATTTAAAATCAAAAACAGGGCAGTTCAATACATACTCAAGTTTGCGGTATTTAATGTTGCCGCCATCGGTTCGTTTTTTGTCGCAACATGGCTGTTGTCAATTCCGACAGATGAATTTACCGTTTTCGGTTTTTATGTTCCGTGGGCATTTTTGATTGCCGGAAATATTTTCTTTTTGCTCTATGATTATGCAATTACCGTATTTGTTATGCAGTATGTTCGCAGATTAAGAGGAAAAATATTCGGTAATTTTCACAAGTAATTATAATTCAAAGAAGTTTTGAGAAGGTGGACTTAAATGAAAAAGCAAAAATTGTTTGTTCGCATAGTCTGCATAGTCCTTGTGGTTCTTATGGCAGTATCGGTAGGTGCTGTCGCAATAACTGCATTTTCGGCTAATGCGGCTCAATCAACCGAGGAGGTTTCCGCAAGCGTATCAGCAGGCGCATCAGGCTATATAAATGCATCGTATGTAAATCTGAGAAGCGGTGCAGGCACGAATTATTCGGTTATAACCTGTATGGCAAAGAACACAAAATTTACTTTTGTTGACGGAAAGCTCTATAACTCAAAGTGGTACAAAATCAAGCTTAAATCAAATTCAAAGACAGGCTATGTTACAAAGGAATATGTTGCCGTAAGTTCTTCGACAACGGCATCAAGCGTAACAGGTTATGTTTCTGATGATTATGTAAATCTCAGAAGAGGAGCAGGCACAAATTATTCTGTTGTTGATTGCCTGAGAAAGAATACTAAGCTTACTTTTGTAAGCACTTCACTCTACAACTCCGCCTGGTATAAGGTTAAGGTTACTTCAACTGCTAAAACAGGTTACATAAAGAAAGACTATGTAAAAATGAACAGTTCAACCCAACCTACAACGAAGGCAACACAACCTACAACAAAGGCAACCAAACCTGTAACTCAGCCGACTGCGTCAGCGTCAACCGTAAGCGGTTATATAACAGACGATTATGTAAATCTCAGAAGCGGTGCCGGTACAAGCTATTCGGTTGTTGATTGTATGAGAGTAAATACAAAGGTTACTTTTGTAAGCACAAAGCTTTATAACAATGATTGGTATAATATTAAGCTTAAATCAAATTCAAAAACAGGCTATGTAAAAAAAGACTATGTTAAGATGAACGGTCAGACACAGCCTACAACGACTCAGCCTACAACCGCAAAACCGTCAACAGGTTCATCTGTTAAGCTTTCCGTATCAAGCAAATCAATTTTCACAGGCAACAGATTTGCAATTACTGCAACAGCGTCCGGAAGTGTTTCATGGTCAAGCTCAAATACAGGCGTTGCAACCGTTGACTCTCGAGGTATTGTAACAGCCAAGAAAGCAGGCTCTGCAACAATTACTGCGAAAAGCGGTTCGCATTCTGCAACCTGCAAAATTACCGTAAAATCCGGTTCATCTGTAAATATATCCAACAGCAATGTGAATCTTCCGTGGCAGAAGTCAATGCTTTTGAAATCAAGAACAAGCGGTGTCACATGGTCAAGTTCAAATACGAAAATCGCAACAGTTAAGAACGGTGTTGTTGACACGGTAGGCAAGGGCTATGTAACAATCACAGCCTCAACATCATACGGTGCGGCAACCTGTCTTATACATGTTATGCCAAGGGAAAGCGTGCGTTTCTGCTATGCGTCACCAAACTCCGCTCCGCTTAATTCAAATGTAAGCTTTAAGGCTATTACCGACACAGGCAGGGTAGGCGTGTATTTTGTAGTTACAAACGGCTCAACCTCTTATAAGGTAACCGCAACAAGCAAGGTTAAAGACGGTAACTCCTATATCTGGACAGGTACACAAAAGCTTTCAAAATCAGGCAAATGGTCTGTTAAGGCATATTCTAAATTTAAAACCGAATCAAAGTATTACACCACGGCAGGCGGCGGTGAGGGCGAGGTGTTTGTAACCTCAACAACCAATAAAACCACCACAGCCTGTGCCGAGCGCAGAGCGAGTGATGAGGTAATCAAGCTTATTGCAAACTATGAGGGATTTCTCTCAAAAGTCACAGCAGACAGCATTACAACCGATCCTACACTCGGTTACGGTAAGGTTGTAATTTCAGGCGAACAGTTCTACAACAACATAACATCAAATCAGGCATATGCTTATCTTTGCCAGACCGTGAACAAGGGCGGATATACCACCACAACAAATTCCTACCTTGTAAACAACGGCATAAAGTTCAATCAGCGACAGTTTGATGCACTTGTGTGCTTTGCATACAATGTAGGCAGCGGTGTGTTCTACAATGACTCCGAACTCCAGTCTGTTCTCTTGAACACAGGTTCAAGCGGTACTATCAAAGCAGGCGCTTCGGGTACGGTTACAGGTTCAGATGTAAACCTCAGAAGAGGTGCAGGAACTAACTACTCCGTTGTTACCCGTATGAACTACGGAACAAAACTTAAATTTGTTGACGGCAAGCGTTATAACACAAACTGGTATAAAGTTAAGCTTTCAAACGGCACAACAGGGTATATCCACAAGGACTATGTTTCTGCTTCGGGCGGTTCAAGAGATTTGAATAATGTCAATAAGCAGAACCTTATTGATGCACTTTTGCAGTATCACCATGCGGCAGGTTCTTGCTATTGGGGACTTTTGTACAGAAGAGTTGACGAGGCGGAAACATTCCTCTACGGCGATTATGACCGTGACGGTCAGCACAATTATCACAAATTCCATTTCTCATGTTACTCAAACCCGAGTTTCGGTATCTGATATTAATTTTTGCAAAGAAGGTCTTAAAATGAAAAAAATAGGTTTCATAGGCGCAGGCAATATGGCAACAGCCATTATAAAAGGTCTTATGGCACAAAACGACGGCAAGGCTGATTTTATCAATGTTTTTGATGTAAGCGAAGAAAAGTGTGCCGCTATGAAAAATATGGGTGCAAATGTAATGACATCTGCCGATGAAATTGCAAAGAACAGCTCAATTGTTGTTCTTGCAGTCAAGCCGCAGAATTATCCCGAAGTTCTTGAGTCCCTCAAAAACAGCATTACAACAGCCAAAACCGTAGTATCAATTGCCGCAGGCATATCTATTGCATATGTAAGAAAAGGTCTTGAGTGTGACTGTCCTGTTGTAAGGGTTATGCCTAATACGCCTCTCTTGCTCAAAAAGGGTGCAACAGCCCTTTGTCCGTCTGAGAATATCAGCGATGATGACAAAACAATCGTTTACAATATGTTTGCAGGCAGCGGTGTTTGCGAATATATTGACGAAAGCCATATGAATGAAATAATTGCGGTAAACGGCAGCAGCCCTGCTTATATTTATCTTTTTGCAAAGGCTATGGCTGATTACGCAAAGAATTGCGGAATAGACTATGACAAGGCAATGAATCTTGTCTGTGCAACTCTTGAGGGTTCGGCAGCAATGCTCCGTGACAGCGGTGAGCCTGTTGAAACACTCATTGACAGGGTTTGCTCAAAGGGAGGCACAACAATTGCCGCTATGGATAAGCTTAAAGAACACGGTTTCTATGAGGCTGTTCTTGACGGCATGGACGCTTGTACAAAGAGGGCAGAGGAGCTTGGCAAATAATTTTGCCTTAACATAAAATGAATACATTCCTCATATATTTTAACGGACAACCAACGAGAGGAATGTATTTTATGAAAAGCATTGTATTTTCTTTTAAAAAGCGTTATCTTTTTCGCAGATCAAAGGGAATTTCACCGTCTGATGTCAGATTTTTTATAAGGCGATATTCCGTGGTGCTTATCTTTGTTTCGGCTTTTCTTACCGGACTTGTTTTCGGTTCAATTTATGCATCAAAAGCCGATAAGCAAATGCTTGATTCCCTTGATTTTCTGTTTACTACAAATCTTGATGCAAGGCTCGGTCAGAATGCCGTCAGCACATTTTGCGCCTGCTTTGCATCTGATTTTATATTTCTCACGGTTGTATTCCTCTTGGGACTTGCACCGTGGGGAATACCGTTTTTGCCGTTTGTTTCAGCATTTAAAGGCTTTGGAACAGGACTTACTGCGGCATATCTTATTATTACATATTCACTTAAAGGAGCAGGTTTTTATCTGCTTGTTGTGTTGCCGGGAACATTTTTGTTCTGTCTGGCACTTGTAAAGCTGTCGGCATATGCTTTTGAAATTTCAAAACAGATGTTTTTCAGCTTAATCGGTCATTCTCATCAAACAAATTCTTTGAAAAATGAGGTGATTGATTTTTGTTCCCGATCTGTTTCGGCACTCATAATGACCTTTTGTTCAACCTTGCTCGACACGGCTTTGTGGTGCTTGTTTTCGGGAGCGTTCAATTTTTAATTTTGGAGGGCGCTATGGCATCGGAAAAGAACGCTGTAGCATTGACAGGATTTTTCTCGTCATTGTTTCACAATTTACCACGACTTTTGCTAACGAATGTGCTTTTTGCATTGCCGTTTGCCGTAATATTCGGAATTTTCTTTTTGATTAATACCCTTACGGGTATTAATTCAATGTTTATATATTTTCTTACGATAATTCCGCTTTTTCCGTTTTATGCCGGCGTAACTCAGGTTACTTCCCATATGGTAAGGGGAGAGGAAAATGTTGATGTTTTCTCAAATTTCATCGGCGGAATAAAGGAAAATCTGCTCAGATTTCTCATACACGGCGTTATGATGTATGCCGCTGTTTTTATCAGCTACTACTCAATTGTGCTTTATCTCGGACTCGGTTTAAAGAACGGAATGTTTTATGTTCCGCTTGTTATTTGTATTTTAATTGCAATTTTCTTTCTGTTTATGTTCTTCTATGTTCCGCCTATGACGGTTACTTTTGATATCAAGATGAAGGATATTTACAAAAACAGCGCACTTATGACAATCGGTGAGCTTAAACACAATCTGTTTGCAGTTTTCGGAATTTTTATTTTATTCCTTGTTTGCGCAACGGTGCTTATGTGCAGTTTTACTCCGGTACTGCTCATCATTTTCACAATTGTTCTTGCATTGTTCATTGTTCCGTCAATTTTATCTTTTATAATCAATTCTGCAGTTTATAAGAATATGTATTCAATGATTGTTGACAGGGATTCAAAGAGCAAAACAATTGATAAGAAAATGGAGAACAGACGCAAAGGTCAGTTCCGTGATGATGAAGAGCCTGTTGCGGAAGATTATTCGGATCTTGAAATTGATGAATCGGCTGACGGTGATGAATTTATTTTCTATAACGGAAAAATGATGAAAAGAAGTTATCTTTTAAAGCTTAAAAAAGAGGCTGAAGAAAGGAAGAACGCAAAATGAGCGGTAAACACGCAGTTAAAAGTTCAAAAAAATCATTGATAATAATTATTTGTGTTGTTGTACTTGTTGCAGTAATTGCAGGTGCGGTTATCCTGTTTTTGAATCTTTCGGGTAAAAATAATAATTCGGCAACAACAGTACCGACTGTGGCTGCTTCAACAACCGCCGATAATACAAACTCAACACAGAATGTTTCCGACTCTGTATCCAAAACCACACAGCATGCAACCAAATCGGGTGAAGCTTCACAAGAGCCGACAGAACAGGGATACACAGCCGAAACATCTTCAAATGACAGTGAAATTGTTGTTCCGACAATCAGCGGAGAGAAGCAAAAGCCAAAATTCAGTGCAACTCTTATTCCGTACTATGCAAAAGACGAAAATTCTTCTGAAGAATATTCTTTGAGAGATCTTTTCGGCTCTGCTTATTCAGGCGGCGGATTTACTTTTAATGAGGACGGAACATTCATTGACGGAATCACAAGTGCCTCGGCAAATTCGGGTGCGTACATCGTTGAGGGCGACTCCGTTGTAATAACATATTCCAACGATAAAAATGTTATTGCTACCGTAACCGAATGGAACGGTGATGTTCCTGCTGAAATTACCGTAAACTACGGCGGAATTATTGTATCCTTTAAGTAAAATATCGGTGATTAAAATGAGTAAAAAATCTGTTAAAAAGCCTGACTATGCAAAATTTGAGGCTAACAGGGCTGTAAAAAAGAAGAATAAGAAAAAGAAAACAACAGCAATCGTTTCATCGGTTATTGCCGCCTGCGTATTTATCATTGCGGCAATCGTTGCCGTTAATGTGCTTTCACCGTCAGTAACCGCCGAGCTTACCTCGTCTGCATGGGTTCCCGAAGGTGCAAAGAATTCGAGCGGTGATGAGGTTGAAATGAGTGAGGTTTACAACACGAATTACAGCGCTTATCAGGGTTCTATGTCATTTTCCGATGACGGCACTTTTACTTTATGGCTTTCGCCGGGAAGTCCGGATGACGGAACTCACAGCGGAAAATATACCGTGTCAGCTTCGGACAAAGTCAATTTGTCATTTGATGACGGAACAAATACTTCCGCCGCACTCACACAAAAGAACGGTAAAGTTTCGGCTGTTGTGCTTAAATATAACGACTATGAAATCACATTTGTAAAACAGTGAATACTTAAAAAACAAAAGATATACGGTAAAATTTTCTGCCGTATATCTTTTTTATTTTTCTATATTCCGTCAAACAGACTTAGCTGTTCGGTTTTGCTTTCAAACTTATGCAAATACGAAAACACATTTTCAACTCCGAACATAATTCCGTGATTTCTGCAAACTTCTGAAATCCTGTTCATCAGAACATTATTGTTACCGCTCGTAAGCTGATATGAATTTCCGTATGTATAAATGTATCGTTCCTTCATATTAGGAAAGTGTTTGTCAAGCCGGCTGTAAAAATATTCTCTGTCACCGTCACGCAGAGTAAGACCTATGCCAAAGCATATTATTCCACGAACCTTTGCGTCAATGCAATACTTTAAAAGTCCGTCAATATTTTCTTTCGTATCATTTATAAACGGTAAAAACGGAGAAAACCACACAACACTCGGAATACCGTTTTCGTGAAATGCCTTGAGTGTTTCAAATCTTTCTTTAGTAACGGAAACATTCGGTTCAATTATTCTGCAAAGGTTTTCGTCTGCCGTTGTAAGCGTCATCTGTAACACAGCCTTGCTTTTATCGTTTATTTTCGTAAACAGGTCAATATCTCTCATAATAGATGCCGACTTTGTGTGTACGGTTACACCGAATCCGTAGCGGTTGATTATTTCAAGACATCTTCGTGTCAGTTTCAGTTCTTTTTCAAGAGGAATGTACGGATCGCTCATCGCACCCGTACCAATCATACATTTTCTGCGTTTCCTTTTTAAAGCGTTTTCAAGCAATTCCGGGGCATTTTCTTTTACCTCAATATCTTCAAATCGGTGATTCATCTGATAGCATTTACTGCGTGCGTCACAATAAATGCATCCGTGTTGACATCCTCTGTAAATGTTCATGCCGTTTGCGGCAGATAAAATTCCCTTTGCTTTGACCTTATGCATATAATCCTCCGCTTATTGTTTGGCATCGACAAACCACCTGTTTTCCTCCAAAAACAGGTATCGTTCTTTGCCGAGGATATGGCAGGTGTAGCGTATTCCCGCACCGCCTGCTTTGAGAGATGCCGCATACCGCACATCGGAAATTTTGTCAATGCGGTATCTTCTTCCGTCATCCCACACAATATATTCGGGGATAAGATCTCCGTCACAATCAAATGTGGCAGTAACTTTAACATACTTTTTCATAGTTTGTTACCTCCATTAAAATCAGAGAAACATCTTTAATTTTTTTGCCTAAGATGCATCGTTATCATAAATATCCGACAGGATGAATTGTATGATCCTCCTTTGGGTTAAAATCCGAAAGCTCCTTGTCATCGAGCAAAACGGCAGGGCGAACAGCATAATTGCCGAATCGCTTTTTTAATCTGTCAAGTGTTTTGTCAAGCTGTTCGTTCTGAATAAGTCGCTTTTCATCACGCAAAAGGCTCATCTGGTGCGGCTGATCATCGTGAATAAAATCCGTAACGCTTACCCCGATACTTCTCAGCGGCTTTTCCATTTTATAGCTTTTTTTGAAAAGCTCAATAGCCGTATTTGTTATATCCTTTGTAAGATTTGTGTGGATTTCCATTGTGTGCTGTCGGTTAAATGACATCAGCTCGTTGTCACGAATCGTAATGCAAACCGTTTTTGCCATAAATCCCTGTTCACGCATTCTTCTGCAAACGCTGTCACACAAAACGAATATAACCTGTTTTACATCGTTAAAGGTTACCATATCTTTCGGAGTTGTGGTTGAGTTACCAATTGACTTTACCTCGCTGTTTTCGTTCATATGGGCAACAGTGGAAGAGTCATATCCGTTTGCAAAGCCGTAAATTAGGTCGCCCCATTTTCCAAGATATGACCGCAACAGCGTAACATCGGCGGTTGCTATATCTCCAATCGTATAAATGCCGATAGATTCAAGCTTTCTGCCCGTTGCTCTGCCAACATACAAAAGGTCTTTTGCAGGACAGTTCCACACAATATCTCTGTAATTTTCCCGTGTGATTTCCGTTATAGCGTCAGGCTTTTTATAGTCACTTCCGAATTTGGCAAAAATTTTATTAAAGCTGACTCCGATGCTTACGGTTATTCCGAGTTCCTGCTTTATACGGCGATTAATTTCGAGTGCAATCTCTTTGCCGTTCATATTCTTATTGTCGGTAACATCAAGCCATGCCTCGTCAAGTCCGAACGGCTCGATTTTGTCGGTGTATTCGCTGTAAATTCTCCTCGCCATTTTTGAAAATCGCTTGTACAAATCAAAGTGGGGAGGAACGGTTATGAGGTCGGGACATTTCTGCTTTGCCTGCCAGATTGCCTCACCTGTTTTTATATTATACTTCTTCGCAATCTCATTTTTAGCAAGAATAATTCCGTGCCGATTTTCCGCATCACCGCTCACGGCAACAGGTTTGTTTCTGATTTCGGGATGATGCAAACACTCAACGCTCGCATAAAATCCGTTGCAGTCGCTGTGAAGAATAACCCTGTCCTTTTTATATTTGCTTTTGTCAACGGCACAATTAATATTCACAACGCATCGCCTCGAACATTTGTTTTTATTTAATTATAGAACACTTGTTCTATAAAGTCAAGCGTAATTTTGTCGCTTGCGGCAAAAGAATCGGTGTATAATTTTGTTTGACTAAATAAAATTTTTAATGTTCAAAAATTTATTCTTGTAATTATTGACAAATATTGTTGAAAGTGATATTATTAGAATCAAATAAGATATAGCTGTCTTAAATGATACAATAAAATTATAACCGATTTATTGTATGGTCGTGAGTTTACTTTTTCGCTTTTTTGAAAGGAGATTATTATGAGTATTAAAAAAATAAGTGCTTTATTACTTGCTGTATTATTAATTGCAAGCACCGCCGTTTTTTCTGTTTCAGCGGTGTCACGCAGTTATTCGTATATTTATAATTATGCGTTAAAAGTAAAGATGGATATTTCATCTACCGGTGGAAAAAAGCCGTACGCATATTACTATTATGACCATAGTTATAAGTTGGCAGAAGAAATTTTATCTTTATCGGAAGAAACAGAGAGTATAGAATTACAAAATAAATATGATGAATTAAAGGATTTTTATGAGAATCCGTGGATAAGACCAAGTGGTGCCGGCTATACTTGCTATTATGCTGTTAATGAGAAAAACGATAATAACTGGTACTCTGACGAAATTTGGAATACATTTGTTGAAAAAAGAGAAAAGCTTTTTAATGCCCTTAGTGTTAACAATCCGAATTTTGAACTTAAAGAGTATGGCGAGGGAATTTTAGATAAAGATTATACTATTAAACAACAGAAATACATAAGTGAATGTTTCTATGAATTATTGGAAGTTTTTAATACAATGACCTGTCAGAATATTGTTCTCGGTGATGTTAACGGTGACGGAGTTGTTAGTGTAGTAGATGCTACGCTTGTTCAAAAATATATAATAGGTGAGGTTGATTTTAACTGTGCACAGAAGTTGAGAGCAAGAGTGAATTGGAATGCCTTTCCCATAACTGTCAAAGAGAGCACTACCATACAAAAATATATTGTCGGTTATACAGATGTATATTTCTATACCGGTGGAATCGTTGAAAATGAAAGCGATTTTGCAACATCTTTGGATAACTGGGAGATTTGTTCTCAGTGGTAATTAAATTTATATCAAAAAAGACTTCGTACTCTGTTGCGAAGTCTTTTTCTGTTTTAACATAACATTACGATTGATTACAGCTGTGTAACTGTCATTTACAAAAACGAGATATTGTGGTAGAATTTACAATGTTGAATTATGTAAAACTGTCGGATATTACAGATGTTTGTCCGAAAGCTATTTTGTATCGGAGGTTTTATTGATGGAAGCTTACAAAAAGGAATTCATTGAATTTATGGTTGATTGTCAGGTTCTCAAATTTGGCGATTTTGTTACAAAGAGCGGAAGAAAAACTCCTTTCTTCGTAAACACAGGTTTCTACAGAACAGGCGCCCAGCTCCGCCGTCTCGGTCAGTATTATGCAGAGGCTGTCAACAACAAGTTCGGTCTTGATTTTGATGTTCTTTTCGGACCTGCATACAAGGGCATTCCGCTTTCTGTTGCCGCAACTATCGCAATCAGCGAAAAATACGGTCAGGATATCCGTTATTGCTCAAACAGAAAAGAAGTTAAGGATCACGGCGACAAGGGTATTCTTCTCGGCAGTCCTATCAATGACGGTGACAGGGTTGTTATCATCGAAGATGTTACAACAGCAGGCACTTCAATTGAAGAAACTCTCCCGATTATCAAGGCTCAGGGCGATGTAAACCCAATCGGCCTTGTTGTTTCCGTTGACCGTATGGAGCGTGGCAAGGGTACAAAGAGCGCACTTTCCGAGATTGAAGAAAAGTACGGACTTAAAACAACTGCAATCGTAACAATGGCAGAGGTTGTTGAACACCTTTACAACAAGGAATACAAGGGCAAGGTTATTATTGACGACAAGCTCAAAGCCGCTATTGACGCTTACTATGAGCAGTACGGCGTAAAGGAATAACAGATTTTAATTATTAATATTAATCAGTCGGGGCGGTTTTATCCGCCCCCAAAGTTTGAAAAAACTTATTTTGCGGTGGGGATAATATGGCACGGACAACCGATAACGAACACAGCGGTCATCGTGAAAGAATGCGTAAAAAGTTCATAGAAAACGGCTTTGATGTGTTTGAAACACATGAGGCTCTTGAAATGTTCCTTTACTATGCTATTCCGAGAAAGGACACAAATCCTCTTGCACATCGTCTGCTTGACCGTTATATCACTATCGGCGGAGTGTGTGACGCTCCGATTGACGAGCTTATGAAGGAATTCGGTCTGTCTGAAAATGCCGCCGTATTGCTCAAAATGTTGCCCGAAATGGCAAGGCTTTATACCGAATCAAAGATGTCGCATGATAATATCATCGACTATGAAAATCTCGGTAAAATATTTAAAGCAAAATTTATCGGTCGAACAAACGAATGTGTCGCTCTCATGCTCGGTGATGCAAAGGGTAAGATGATTTATTTTGATATAATTTCAAAAGGTTCACTCAATTCATCCGATATGCCCGTCAGAAAAATTGTTGATTTGTCACTTCGTCACAATGCCAAAACTGCGTTTATAGCACATAATCATCCCAGCGGAACGGCTCTGCCTTCGGGAAGTGACCTTGACACAACAATAGTTTTGAAGAGTACGCTTGCAACTGTCGGAGTTGAGCTTATCGACCATTTCATAATAACCGATGATGATTATGTTTCTCTCCGTGAAAGCAGGCTTGCGGGGAACATCTTCTATTATGAAAAGTAATAATGTTCTTTAAAAGAAACATTTGACAATTTAAAACATCTGTTCTATAATTAAAATCGAAATTTTGTTCGGATATGTTTTCTGTTACAGGACTTTTGTAATAAAGAGCCTTGTAACAGGAAACATAATAAAAAATCCGTATTTGGAATGTGATGTGTATTATGGAATTTAAACTTCATTCAAAATATCAGCCGACAGGCGACCAGCCGCAGACAATCGAAAAGCTTGTAAACAGTATAAATGCAGGCAACCGTGAACAGACTCTTCTCGGTGTAACGGGTTCGGGTAAAACTTTTACAATGGCAAATGTTATTCAGAGAGTTCAAAGACCGACACTTGTGCTTGCACACAACAAAACTCTTGCGGCTCAGCTTTGCAGTGAGTTCAAAGAGTTCTTTCCGGAAAATGCGGTTGAATATTTTGTGTCATACTACGATTACTATCAGCCTGAGGCATATGTTGCACAGACGGATACGTATATTGAAAAAGACAGTTCAATCAATGACGAGATTGATAAACTCCGCCACAGCGCAACGCTTGCACTTTCCGAAAGACGAGATGTAATTATTGTTGCCTCGGTTTCTTGCATATACAGCCTGGGCGATCCTATTGACTACCGAAATATGGTAATCTCACTTCGTCCGGGAATGGAAAAGTCCCGTGATGAGCTTGTAAAAAAGCTTGTTGAACTGCAGTATGAACGCAATGATGTAAGCTTTACCCGTAATAAATTCAGGGTTCGTGGTGATGTGGTTGAAATTTTCCCTGCCGCATCAAACGATTCTATAATCCGTGTCGAATTTTTCGGAGATGAAATTGACAGAATTTCCGAAATCAATCCGCTTACGGGTGAACTCAAAGCGATTCTGAAACATGCCGCAATCTATCCTGCGTCACACTACATTGTGTCGGGAGATAAGATGAAAAAGGCTCTTGCGGAAATTGACAGGGAGCTTGAGGAAAGACTTGCATATTTTCGTGAAAACGGAAAGCTCCTTGAGGCACAACGACTTGAACAGCGTACAAGGTACGATATGGAAATGTTGCAGGAAATCGGATTTTGTACTGGTATCGAGAACTATTCAAGAATAATGTCGGGCAGAGCGCCGGGCTCATCGCCGTACACGCTTTTAAGCTATTTCCCCGATGATTTTCTGCTCTTTGTCGATGAGTCCCATGTAACGCTTCCACAGGTACGGGGAATGTTTGCGGGTGACTATGCAAGAAAAAAGAGCCTTATTGACTACGGTTTCAGACTTCCGTCTGCACTTGATAACCGTCCGCTCAACTTTGACGAATTCTATTCAAAAATAAATCAGGCTGTTTATGTAAGCGCAACGCCGGGCAATTTTGAGCTTGAAAAATCGGCTGTTGTTGCAGAGCAGATTATCAGACCTACAGGACTTCTTGATCCTGAAATTTCGGTAAGACCTACCGAAGGTCAGCTTGACGACCTTGTGTCCGAAATCAATATCCGTACAGCCAAAAATCAAAGAACACTTGTCACAACCCTTACCAAGAAAATGGCGGAAGACCTTACCGCATATCTTGAAAAGCTGGGTATCAGGGTTCGTTATATGCACCATGACATTGACACCGTTGAAAGAATGGAGATTGTCCGTGATTTAAGACTCGGAGAATTTGATGTTCTTGTCGGAATCAACCTTCTGCGTGAAGGACTTGATATTCCCGAGGTTTCTCTTGTTGCTGTACTTGACGCCGACAAAGAGGGATTTCTCCGTTCAACCCGTTCGCTTATTCAGATTGCCGGCAGAGCCGCACGAAACAGCGAGGGTACGGTTATTATGTATGCCGACAGCGTAACACCGTCAATGAAGGTTGCAATAACCGAAACACAGCGCCGCCGTGAAATTCAGAATAAATATAATGTTGAACACGGCATCGTTCCAAAGACTATTGTCAAAAAGGTCAGCGATATACTTGAAATTTCTACTCACGATGACAGTGAATTTAAGAATACAAAAAAGCTTTCAAAGGCACAAAAACAACAGTTGATAGAAAAACTGACAAAGGAAATGAAAGCTGCCGCAAAGTTGCTTGAATTTGAACACGCCGCATATCTGCGTGACAAAATCAAAAAACTGCGTGGTGAAAAATGATAAAGGAAGAGTAAAATGCCAAGAAAGAAAACCACCGATTATGATAATACCAGTATCACAACGCTAAAGGGTGCCGACCGTGTCCGTAAGCGTCCTGCCGTAATTTTCGGCTCGGACGGTATTGACGGCTGTCAGCACTCCGTGTTTGAGATTCTTTCAAACTCAATAGATGAGGCGAGAGAGGGTTACGGTAAAAAAATCACAGTTACACGCTATTCCGACGGCTCAATTGAGGTTGAAGATCACGGCAGAGGAATTCCCGTTGACTACAACGAAAACGAAAAGCGCTATAACTGGGAACTGGTTTTCTGCGAACTCTATGCCGGCGGTAAGTATAATAACAACGAGGGTGAAAGCTACGAATTTTCCCTTGGTATGAACGGTCTCGGTCTTTGTTCAACCCAGTACAGCTCCGAGTATATGGATGTTGATATCCGCCGTGACGGCTACCGATACACTCTCCGTTTTGAAAAAGGCGAGATTGTCGGTAAGCTCAAAAAAGAGCCGTACAGCAAAAAGGATACGGGTACAAAAATTCATTGGAAACCCGACCTCGAAGTCTTTACGGATATCGACATTCAGCCCGAATATTTTCTTGACATAATGAAAAGACAGGCTATTGTCAACGCAGGAATTGAATTTGTTTTCCGCAATCAAAACGGCAAAAGCTTTGATACAACAAGCTATAACTATGTAAACGGTATTGTTGACCATGTTGCCGAGGTAGTCGGTGAAAACGGACTCAGTTCAATTCAGCATTGGGAAACCGAGGTTAAAACCCGTGACCGTGACGATAAGCCCGAATATAAGTGCAAAATGGATATCTCGGTTGCATTTTCAAATAAAGTGCATCTCACCGAATACTACCACAATTCAAGCTGGCTTGAACACGGCGGCGCTCCCGATAAGGCGGTGCGGAATGCCTTTGTTTACCAGATTGACAGCTACTTAAAACAAAATAATAAATATAACAAAACCGAAAGCAAAATCAAGTATGACGATGTTGAGGACAGCCTTGTGTGCGTTATTTCGTCTTTTTCAAGTGTTTCATCATATGAAAACCAGACCAAAAAGGCGGTTACAAACAAGGGTATTCAGGACGCTATGACTGCATTTCTCCGTCAAAGTCTTGAAGTCTATTTTATTGAAAATCCGCTTGAGGCAGAAAAAATCTGCGAACAGGTGCTTATTAATAAGCGCAGCCGTGAAAATGCTGAGAAAACACGACTTAACATAAAGAAAAAGCTTTCGGGCAATCTCGACATAACAAACCGTGTTGCAAAATTTGTCGATTGCAGAAGTAAAGACACGGAACAGCGTGAACTGTTCATAGTAGAGGGTGATTCTGCTCTCGGTGCCTGTAAACAGGCAAGAAACCCCGATTTTCAGGCAATTATGCCAATCAGAGGTAAAATACTTAACTGCCTTAAAGCCGACTACGATAAGATTTTTAAGAGCGAAATCATTACCGATTTGCTCAAGGTTCTCGGTTGCGGTGTTGAGGTTAAGTTAAAAGCAAACAAGAATCTTTCAAGCTTTGATATGAACGCACTTCGTTGGAGCAAAATTATTCTCTGCACCGATGCCGATGTTGACGGCTTCCAGATCAGAACACTTTTGCTTACCATGCTTTACAGACTTACACCTACACTCATTGAAGAAGGCAAGGTGTTTATTGCCGAATCGCCTCTTTATGAAATTACATCCAAAAACGATGTTTATTTTGCATACGATGAGGTTGAAAAGGATAAGTTCATTGAACAGCTCGGCAAGGAGAAATTCACGATTCAGCGTTCAAAAGGTCTTGGTGAAAACGAACCCGATATGATGAACCTTACCACAATGAACCCCGAGTCACGCAGACTTATCAAGGTTCTTCCTGCCGATGCAGAACAGACAGCGGAAATTTTTGATGTTCTTCTCGGTGACAATCTTCAGGGAAGAAAAGATTATATAGTAGAACACGGCAACGAATATATTGACCAGCTTGATGTAAGCTGATTGGAGGTGGAAATAAATGGCGAAAAAATCTTCAAAGACTCCCCGCAGAACTTCACCGTCAAAAACTCACGGTGTAATCAACGGTGCGGGTGAAGTAGTGGAACAGCCAATCGTTTCCACTATCAGAGAGAACTATATGCCGTATGCAATGAGCGTAATTCTCTCCCGTGCAATTCCCGAAATTGACGGATTCAAGCCGTCGCACAGAAAGCTCCTGTATATGATGTACAAAATGGGACTTCTGAACGGCGGAAGAACAAAATCGGCAAACATTGTCGGTGCAACAATGAAGCTCAATCCTCACGGCGACTCTGCAATTTATGACACAATGGTTCGTCTTTCAAGGGGCTATGAGGCACTTTTGCATCCGTATGTAGATTCAAAGGGTAACTTCGGTAAATTCTACAGCCGTGACATGGCGTGGGCGGCATCCCGTTATACTGAGGCAAAGCTTGACGCAATCTGCAACGAGCTGTTTCGTGATATAGACAAAGATACCGTAGACTTTGTAGATAACTACGATAATACAATGAAAGAACCGTCACTTTTGCCGGTTGCATTTCCGTCTGTGCTTGTAAACGCAAACACAGGTATTGCCGTTGGTATGGCGTCAAATATCTGTTCATTCAATCTGCGTGAAATCTGCGAAACAACAGCGGCACTAATCCGTGATCCCGACCATGATATAAAGTCAACTCTGCCGGCTCCTGATTTTACAGGCGGTTGTCAGATTATCTATGATGAAAATGTCATCAATCAAGTCTATGAAACGGGCAGAGGAAGTATCAAACTCCGTGCAAAGTATGTCTATGACAAGTCTGCAAACTGTATAGATATACTTTCAATCCCGGCTACAACAACTTGTGAGGTTATCATTGAAAAGGTAATCGACCTTGTAAAGCAGGGTAAAGTCAAGGAAATTTCCGATATTCGTGACGAAACAGGTATTGACGGACTAAAAATTACAATTGACCTCAAGCGTGGCATTGATGCCGACAAGCTTATGACAAAGCTTTACCGCTTTACAACACTCGAAGATTCCTATGCCTGCAACTTCAATGTGCTCATTGCAGGTGTTCCGAGAGTTCTCGGTGTAAAGGCGTTGCTTGAAGAATGGATTGCTTTCAGAATTGAGTGCGTCAGAAGAAGAACATATTTTGACCGCAACAAAAAAGCTGACAAGCTTCATCTTTTAAGAGGTCTTGAAAAAATTCTTCTCGATATTGACAAGGCGGTAAAGATTGTCCGTGAAACCGATGAAGAATCCGAGGTTGTGCCAAACCTTATGATAGGATTCGGAATTGACGAAATACAGGCTGAATATGTTGCCGAAATAAAACTTCGTCATCTTAACCGTGAATACATTTTAAAGCGTACAAAAGACCTTGAAGACCTTGAAAAAGAGATTGCCGAGCTTGACGAAATTTTAAAAAGCAAGGCAAGAATCAAGACAATCATTGTCAAAGAACTCAAATCAATTGCCGAGAAATACGGTCAGCCGAGAAAGAGTATCATAATCTATGACGATGTTGCAAGGTATGAGGAAGAAACAGTCGAGATTCCCGATTATCCTGTTAATCTTTTCTTTACAAAAGAGGGATATTTCAAGAAGATTACTCCGCAGTCGCTCAGAATGAGCGGTGAACAAAAGCTCAAAGACGGTGACGAAATTATTCAGGAGCTTGAGTTCACAAACAACTGCGACCTTTTGTTCTTTACAGACAAGTGTCAGGTGTATAAGGCAAAGGCTGATGATTTTGCACAGACAAAGGCAAGCGTACTCGGTGACTATGTTGCCGCAAAGCTTGGCTTTGATGAAGGCGAAAATGCTGTGAAAATGGTTGCTACAAAAGATTACAAGGGTATGCTGCTCTTTGCTTTTGAAAACGGCAAGGCTGCAAAAGTTCCGCTTGAATCCTACGCAACAAAGACTAACCGTAAAAAGCTCACGGGCGCATATTCCGACAAATCTCCGCTTGTCGGACTTCTCTATATGCCTGAGGATGAAGAGGTACTCTTCAAGGCGTCATCGGGAAATATGCTCCTTGTTCACACGGGTGCACTCGCTCTCAAAACAACCCGTTCAACACAGGGTGTTGCTGTTCTCAAGCCCAAAAAAGGTCACAGACTTTTCAGCATAGAACGCTATAAAGACGGTACTTTTACAAATCCAAAGCGTTACAGAACAGGTTCACTTCCTGCAAGAGGTGCGTTGCCCGTGAACGATGATTCAAAAGACGAGCAGCTTTCGCTGATTTGATTTTGAAAAAATTAATAAAAATCTTGTAATATCTCTTGAAAAAGCTGTGTTTATGTGGTATTATAAAACAGTTATTAAAGCAGAATTTGTTTTATTCGTATTTATTAAATGAAAGGAAGATAAAAATGAGCATTTGGGGCATTGTTTTAGGCGTATTGCTCGCAATCGTATCTGTTGCCATTATCGTTGTAATTATCCTTCAGGAGGGTAATCAGCAGGGTATCGGTGCTGTAACAGGTGTTGCCGATTCTTATTTCTCAAAGAATAAGGCTCGTTCGATTGATGCGTTCCTCTCACGCTGGACAAAAGTTTTTGCTGCAATATTCGTAATTTTTGTAATTGCACTTAATGTGCTTTCAAAGTTCGGTATACTGTAAGCATATTAACTTAATAATCAGCATAAAATTAACCGTCAGGGCAATCCTCTGGCGGTTTTACTTTTTATATGGAGTTGTTAAAAATGCCTTGGTGGGGAATATGTCTGATTATTTTTGTAACATTTATAACTTTCGCAATCTTGCACTTTCTCGGCAAAAACAAGCACCCCTTCAAACGCTCTCTGCTTTCAATGACTTTGGGAGCGGCAACATTGTTTGCGGTCAATCTGACGGGCGCTTTTACGGGCGTAACTTTGCCCATAAGCCTTTTATCACTTTTGGTATCAATAATAGGAGGAATACCCGGAGTAACGCTTATGCTCGGTCTTAATCTTTTTTTCTGAATAATCACAGAAGGGGCGGTCACATCGACAGCCCCTTAATTGTTTGTATGAAATTTTATACAATGCCGTAAAGTTCCTCAAGAGCCTCACCAACGGTTTCTTTGTCTTTGGTCAGGAGTGCAAGCATAATTTTGTACGCTTTTTTCGGATTGTCAAGAAAATTTTTTTTGAGAATAAGAGCCTGTTCCATTTCGGGAGCATAAACATCAAGCTTCATCAAATCCATATCACCGCCGGATACAGAACATTTAACAGTAAATCCGTTTGAACTTTTTACAATATCAACCTTGTTTTCAATCTCATTTTTCTTTACGGCAAGGAGCTTAACCGCACAAGCGTATGCTTTTTCTTTGATAGAGTACGCAAGAATGCTGTCAAGCTGTTTTGCAATTTCAACACCGTTTCCCGTGAGCGCATATGTTTTGTGTTCATCATCGGCAGGCACAAGGTTACCGTTTGTAACAAGGTCGTCAAAGGCGGAACTTGTTTCAAAATAATTGGCAAGCCCCTGCTTTAGAATTGCCTGTATGACAATTCCTTTGTCTATATTTTCTTTTACAGAATTATACAAATAACATATCAAGGTTTTAATTTCGTTTTTGCTTCTCATTCCACCGGGATTAATACCCTCGTCAAATGTATCGAAAGCCATAAAATCACCTGCTTTTGCTGATAGATTCGTAGTGACAGCTTAATTTGTGCAAAAATAACTTAAATTATATCTGTCTATTGTTATTATAGCACATTATCTTCACAAAAGCAAAGAGGTTGTGCGTATTTATTTTATTCATTATTAAGTAAATTTGCAAGAGTTACACTGTCAAGGTAATTATTGATTAAATTGTCAAGCTGTTGCCAGATAGGATGTGAGGGACACGATTCCATATGATTGCAATGTTCATGAGTTTTTGAAGTGCAGGGAACAGATGCAAGGTCGCCTTCCGTAAGCCTGAGAATTTCACCGAGTGAATAATCTTTTGGTTCTTTGGTCAGCTTATAGCCGCCGCCCTTTCCTTTTACGCCCTCAAGCAGATTGCGGTCAACAAGGGTTTTGAGTATGCCCTCCATATATTTTTTGGAAATATTCTGTCTTTCTGCAATTTCTTTGAGCGGAATATATCTGTTCTGCCCGTTTTTTGCCAGATCAACAAGCACATAAAGCGTGTAACGACCTTTACTTGAAATCAGCATAAAATTGTCCCCTTTTGGCAAGGCTTGCATATTTTGTAAGCCTGTTTTGCTTATATACCTTGATTATATACAAAAAACGATAAAAATGCAATACCAACCCATTGACAAAATGGGTTGAAAAGGTTATATTTTAATTATCCACTCCTTTGGTGGGTTGATAATATAACAAGGTGGGATTATGAAATGGCAGACAAATTACTTGATGTAAACGGTTTGACTGTAAGTGTAGAGGAAAAGGAAATTCTGCACAATATAAATCTTAGTATAAACAAAGGTGAAACGCATGTGCTTATGGGACCTAACGGTGCAGGCAAGTCAACGCTCGGATTTGCACTTATGGGCAGTCCTAAATATACGCTTAATTCCGGCGAAATACTTTTTAACGGAAAAAACATTAACGATGAAACACCCGATAAAAGGTCAAAGGACGGAATTTTTCTTTCATTCCAAAGTCCTCTTGAAGTTCCGGGACTTTCACTTTCATCATTTATTCGTAATGCTCTTGAAAAGAACCGTGGCAAAAGAATCCGCCTTTGGGACTTTAAAAAAGAGCTCAGACAGGCGATGGAGCTTTTGCAGATGGATCCGTCATATTCCGAGCGTGATCTAAATGTAGGTTTTTCGGGCGGTGAAAAGAAAAAAGCAGAAATTTTGCAGATGCTTTTACTCAATCCAAAGCTTGCAATTCTTGACGAAACAGACTCGGGTCTTGATGTTGATGCGGTTCGCACAGTTTCAAAGGGTGTTGAACATTATCAGAAAAACCGTGACGGTGCATTGCTCATCATCACACACAGCACAGGTATTCTCGAATCTCTCAAAGTTGATTATACCCATATTATGGTAAACGGCCATATAGTTAAAACAGGCGACGCATCGTTGATTGATGAAATCAATGAACACGGTTTTGAGAAGTATCTTGAACTTTATGCAGAAAAGTTCTGACGGAGGTATTAAGATGAAAGAAAGAACATATGTCGATGATGTTGACAGAAGTGTCTACGATATCAAAGACAAAGAAAATGATGCCTACCGTATCAAATCAGGTCTTGATGCCTCAATTGTAGAAAAAATTTCAAAGGAAAAGAACGATCCCGTGTGGATGCAGAATTTCCGTTTGCAGTCACTTCAAATTTATAATGAACTCAAAGTTCCAAACTGGGGACCGCCCATTGACGGACTTAATATAGACAATATTGCAACCTATGTCCGTCCGAACACAAGGATGACTGCAAAATGGTCGGAAGTCCCCGAAGATATCAAGAATACATTTGAAAGGCTCGGTATTCCACAGGCAGAGAGAAAGTCCCTTGCAGGTGTCGGAGCGCAGTATGATTCCGAGCTTGTGTACCACAATGTTCGTGAAGAGGTTGCCTCACAGGGCGTAGTATATACCGATATGGAGAGTGCGTTAAAGGGCGAATATGCCGACATGGTAAAAAAATATTTTATGAAACTTGTCCGTCCGAATGACCACAAATTTGCCGCACTTCACGGTGCAGTATGGTCAGGAGGTTCGTTTGTGTATGTTCCGCCGGGAGTATCGGTAGAAATTCCGTTGCAGTCATATTTCAGACTTAACGCACCCGGTGCAGGTCAGTTTGAACACACGCTCATTATCGTTGACGAGGGTGCAGACCTGCATTTTATAGAGGGTTGTTCTGCTCCGAAATATAACATAGCAAATCTTCACGCAGGATGCGTTGAGCTTTTTGTAAAGAAAAATGCAAGACTCAGATATTCAACAATTGAGAACTGGTCAAAAAATATGTACAACCTTAACACCAAAAGAGCGCTTGTTGAAGATGGCGGTACTATGGAATGGGTATCGGGTTCATTCGGTTCTCATGTGTCATATCTTTATCCGATGACAATTTTAAAAGGCGACCGTTCAAGAATGGAGTTTACGGGCATTACATTTGCAGGCAAGGGACAGAACCTTGATACAGGCGCAAAAGTAGTTCATATCGGCAAAGAAACATCTTCGTTTATGAACACAAGGTCAATTTCAAAAGACGGCGGTATCAGCACATTCAGAAGCTCTGTTGTTGTAAACAAATCTGCCGAAAATGCAAAATCTGCCGTTTCATGTCAGTCACTTATGCTTGATTCAAAGTCACGCTCAGATACTATTCCTGTAATGGATATCAGAACTCCGCACGCAGATATCGGTCATGAGGCGAAAATAGGCAGAATCAGCGATGAGGCTGTATTCTACCTCATGTCAAGAGGTCTTAGTGAAGAGGATGCAAGGGCGATGATAGTCAGCGGTTTTGCAGACAATGTGTCAAAGGAACTTCCGCTTGAATATGCGGTTGAAATGAACAATCTCATTCAACTTGAGATGAAGGGCAGTATCGGATAAGGAGGACATTATGGTTGATAATAAAGACTTAACAGTGAACTTTCTTCCGTCACCCACTTGGAACCGATTGGGAGTGAATCAGGCAAAAATCCGAAATATTCCCGTTGACGGTTGGAACAGTATTCCTGTTCAAAAAGAAATAATCGAAAAATATACAAATAATTCTGATTCGGAAATTTGGGATTCATTTGCAAATATTCAGACAGGTATGGGCGAGGAGATTGACGAAATCTCAAAAATATCACAGTCTGAAAAAATCAGAATATCGGCTGATAAAACAAAAAGCGAAAAGCTGTTTTTTAATTGCAAAAACGGTGAAAACGCTTTTGCAGATGTAGAACTTTACGCTCCCGAAAACACAGAACTTACCGTGTTTATGACAATGCAGTCAGCGTGGAATGCAAACGGTATTTGTGCCGTAAGAACGAAATTTAAAGCTGAAAAAGGTGCAAAAATAAGACTCGTACAGCTTAATCTCCTTTCGCAAAATTTCCGCTTTATAAACGATGTCGGTGCAGAATGCGAAGATAATGCAGCAGCAGAGATATTACAGCTTTTTATCGGCGGAAATGAAACCTATACAGGCACAAAGACAACGCTTTTGGGCAGGCAGAGCAATCTTGACCTCAATGTCGGCTACTATTGCAAGGACGAGCAGTTGCTTGATATGAACTATGTTGCCGAGCATATCGGCAAAAAGACCGTCAGCTCAATGAATGCCGGAGGTGTCTTGAGAGATAAAGCACATAAATTATTCCGTGGTACAATTGATTTTCCGCTCGGCTCATCGAGTGCAAAAGGTGACGAGAACGAAGATGTTCTCATTTTAGGTGAAGATGTCATCAATCAGACTGTACCGCTCATTCTTTGTGCGGAAGAGGATGTTGAGGGCAACCACGGTGCGTCAATCGGCAGACCGTCCGATGATGTGCTTTTCTATCTTGCAAGCAGAGGTCTTGACGAAGAAGAGGCTTGTAACCTTATGGCTCGTGCAAAGCTTGACGCTTTATGCTCAAAAATCGGTGATGAGGAGCTTGAAACGCTTGCAAAATCCTGTCTGGAGGAGGTTACAGGCTATGCAAATGAAAAATTTTAAGGAAGATTTTCCGCTTTTGCGAGAAAATCCTGTAGTCTATCTCGACAGTGCCGCAACTGCTCAAAGACCTGAATCGGTTATCAACTCCGAAATGGAGTTCTACAAAAAATGCAATGCAAATCCTCTGCGTGGACTTTATGATTTGGGTTTCAAAGCAACCGAGTGTTATGAGCAATCCCGTGAAACAGTCAGAAAGTTCATTAATGCAAGGTCGGAGCGTGAAATAATATTTACACGCAATGCAACCGAAAGCCTCAATCTTGTTGCCTACAGCTACGGAATGAATTTTCTAAAAAAAGGTGACGAAATTCTTGTCACTGTAATGGAACACCACAGCAACCAGTTGCCATGGAGAGTTGTTGCAGAAAAAACGGGCGCAGCGGTAAAGTACATTGAATGCAACCCTGACGGCACAATTACCGAAGAACAGCTGAAACAGGCTTTTTCGGAGCGTACAAGGCTTGTGGCAGTAACCCACATATCAAATGTACTCGGTTGCAAAACTCCCATAAAGCGTATCACAGAGCTTGCAAAGGAATGCGGTGCAGTTGTTGTGCTTGATGCATCACAGAGCGTTCCGCACATTCCCGTTGATGTTCAGTCGCTTGATGTAGATTTTCTTGCATTTTCCGGTCACAAACTTATGGCACCCTTCGGAATCGGTGTATTGTACGGCAGAGAAAGCCTTCTTGAAAAAATGCCACCGTTTTTAACGGGCGGTGAGATGATTGATTCCGTTACAAGGGACAAGGTTATCTATTCCGATTTACCGCATAAATTCGAGGCAGGAACGGTAAATGCGGCTGGCGCATGGGGGCTGAAAACCGCAATTGAATATATTCAAAATATTGGTTTTGATACAATCGGTGCTATTGAAGAAGAGCTTACCAAAAGAGCCTTTGACGGACTTATGAAAATTCCTCACATCAATATTCAAGGAAGTAACAACCCGAAAGAGCATTGCGGAATTATCAGCTTTACAATTGACGGAGTTCATCCGCATGATGTCAGCAGTATTCTCGACGCTGACGGTATTGCAGTCCGTGCAGGACACCATTGCGCACAGCCTTTGATGGAATTTTTAGGCATTCCGTCAACAACAAGGGCAAGCATTTATTTCTACAATACGAAAGATGACATTGATGCATTTTTGAACAGCGTGTCATCTGTCAGAAGGAGAATGGGATATGGAAAATAACAGAAGCTTTTACAATGAAATCCTGACCGATCACAATCTTCATCCAATGCACAAACATCCGCTTGATACGGCAACGGCAAGCCTTGAGGGTGTGAATCCAAGCTGCGGTGATGACATTGTGCTTAATCTTAATATCAAAGACGGTGTGATTACAGACGGTTCGTTTACAGGTGACGGCTGTGCAATTTCACAGGCGTCAGCCGATATTATGCTTGATTTGATCATCGGCAAAACAGTTGATGAAGGCGAACGTCTGAAAGATATTTTCCTTAAAATGATTCAAGGCAAAGCAACTGACGAAGAAATTGAAGAGCTTGAGGAGGGCGGAGCATTGTCTGACATTTCTCATATGCCTGCCCGTGTAAAATGTGCAGTTCTCGGTTGGCACACATTTGAAAACATTGTAAAAGAATAATTTACTGAATTTAATATTTTATAAAACACATTCGGGGAACAGATAAAATAATTTCTGTTCCCCGATTTTTATTTAAAAAATCGGGATTAATGTATTAAAATGACTAATACAAATCTTGACAAATATTGCTTTAAAATAGTATAATAAAAGTGCAAAGAGGTAAGGGAGAGAATAAATTATGCTAAAAGAATATTTATGCAACGAAATAAAAAATTATTTAAAATCTATCGCAAAAGATACATATGTAATTTCAATACTCATCAATTTTAATGAATGTAATGTGTACGATAATATTGAGAATTTCCCCTATGTCAGCATATTCAGTAATACGCTTAGTGATATTGAAGAGTGCAACGACGAAGAGGAAAAGTGGAATATGGCTTTTTGGGGCTGCAATGATGAAAAATACCTGATTGCCGACGATAAAAGCGCAAAATTATTGGTTGATTGGTATGCTGAAAACGGTGTTGATAATATCGGTTACGAGGATGACGAACAAGATTATGATGATGAAATGAATTATATCGGTAACGGTCCAAACGGTTGTAAAGAATTATACGCCCTGATTTCCGAGGTCGTTTTGAATTTAAGATCAGACAACGAAGTCGGTAAAATCATTGCAGATATTCCAATACTTATCCATGACTATGAGTATTCATACTACATTACAAAATACATAAAATCAGCAAATCCAAACAAACAGGCTGATGAATTTTTAAAATATTATGAAGAAAATTTTTAGTGTATGTCAAAAAGATACTGAAATATATTGAAAATGGTAGGGAGTGTTTTTATGTTTAAAAAAGCTGTTTGTACAATAGTGAGTACTTTATGTATCCTTTTTTTATTATCCGCCTGCAATGCTTCGATTGATGATTATGAATCTTATAAAAATCTTAAAGTAGGAGAACATTTTTCAGTTAACCGTGATGGATATGCAGTCAAAATAAACGATACACTTCTTGTTTGGCACAACCTTGCTGATGGCGAAAAGGATTGTGTTAAAGTCATTGATAAAAATATGGTTGACTCAAGCGGAATGATAGAAGGTGAGGATGTTCTGAACGGTTCAAAAGAACTTCTTGCTGATAAAATTAAGGATTGTTATTCTTCGAATGATTATGTTATAATGGAGTTGTTAAACAATGATACCATTATTATGGTCGATTGCAATAACAATTTCAAATATTCTAAATTTGATAATTTGAAAAGCACAGGAATTGATTACAGTAAATTTAATCACATATCAATCGACTGATTATTTATCTTTTCGGAAAGAAATTTCTTATGAACAAATACTATTACATCATAAATTTGTTTGATTCAATAGACAGATTGTTTTTAAATACCTATAGTACCCCTGCATACTTTCTGTCAAAAATCAGTTTTGTTATCATATAAAATTAGTTTTTAATAGGAGGAATAGTTTTGAATAAGTTTAAAGCTATATGTGAATCGGTGAGTTATTTTTTTGTTTTTTCATTTACACCAATAATATGTGCATTAATAATTTCATTTATATATGTATGCTTTAGTAAAATAAATTTAAATCTCCCTCAAATGTCAATCTATGTTATGGAGATAATTGCTTGTTCATTAATTATGATTATTTTTTATTTTATTCTAAAAGTAAAGAGATATAATTTTGTTGATAGTATAAAACTAAATAAAATAACTCTGCGTTCGGCATTGCCTTTTATTCTTTTAGGACTATCAGTATATTTTATTTTTATAATTCTATTAAATTGTATACCATTCTTTCAGGGAGAAGATACTGTTTCAAATACAAATGATTTGCACAAATCAGTCAATGGAATAAATGTAGTTTTTTTGTTTGTAGCCAAGAGTATATTAGCTCCAATTGTAGAGGAGGTTACATTTCGTGGCTTAATCTATTCAAAACTAAAATTGGCTTTTCCAATATGGGTATCATCACTTTTAGTTTCGTTGACTTTTGGTGTTATTCATTTTTCATCATCTATATTCACAGTATTGTCAGCAATTTTATTGAGTTTGATTTTTAATTACCTTGTTGATAAATATAATTCAATAGTTCCTGGTATACTAATACATTCAGCTTATAATTTTACAGTTACATTTATACGATATAATATTAGATATTTTGATTTTGCGACATATGAAATTCCGATTATGGTCGTTTCAATTCTAACTTTTATCTTTTCTATAATATGTATTATTTTTAACACTAAGAAATTAAGTAGTAATTAGGGGTGAGAAGCAAGTGAAATTAAAAATACTTGGTTCTGTGTCAAGATTTAGCACAAAATAAAATGAGAAGTTCTGCCAACTAAGCTGCTGGCAGAGAAGATACCCTCTCAAACAATTACCCAGGTTCTTTGCACATTCAACCTGTGTAAGATCAGGGTGCTCTTTGCGATAGTTGATAACATCCAACTTGAATTGCTTGGTGTGATGAGTTTTTTGTTGTGACATAATGAATTTCTCCTTTTTTTTATTATACAACACTTAAAGGGGATATCTCATTTTGTTTTGTATTATTTAGATGCTAACACTAAGATAAAATGAAAGACAATATAAAGATAAATCAAACAAAGCTGAAAAATTTATGAGGAGATACGATGTATTCGGAATTATTAAAAGCTTTTAAAAGCAATAAAAATTGCAGTTTTTATACAGATGATGAATGTGACAAGTTTATTTACGGCAAGATTATTGCACTTAACGAAGATGAGGTTGCAATTCAAATGTACAATACAGACGGAACTTGTGACGGTGTAATTGTAAAAATGGTATCTGATTTCTTCAGAATCGAGTATGATTCAAAATATAATCAAAAAATGGAGAAACTGATTGAAACTGATACTTTTGAAGACAGCGTTGAAATTGACGGTAACACTGTATTTGATTCCGCAATAAAATCCGCAATCATTAAAAACTTTATAGTAAGTATAGAATTGCTGCACAGCGGTAATGAGAATATCACGGGATTACCGTTGTCGCTGGAAAACGGAATTTGCACCGTCAGACAGATAGACGATTATGGTTGTGATGACGGAGTAACTTCGTTTGTATTCAATACCGCAACGCAAATTACAATCAATGCAAAGTATGAAAAATTACTTTCAAGCTTAATGAACAAGTGATATGGAAAAATGAATAATTTGTTATTTGAAAAAATATGGGAAGATGCTGATTTTTATCAAATTATCGTAAAGGCATTAGCCAAAAATATTAGTGCTGAAACAAAAGTATATGTCACAAAAGAAAACATAATTGCTTTGTCGGAATCAATCAAAAATTTGATTGATAAGCACCATAGTGAATTTTACTGGGAAATAGGCGATACTGATTTGTCTGCGGAGTTATTTTTCTCAATAGGACTTGCTGAATATGATAATCTCGGACACTATAAGTTCGTGCTGAAATTCGGTTTTCAAAATGACGATAACAAGAACTACGGTTGTTCATTTCCTATAACGACCGAAACGGGTTTGTTATTACATTTTGCCGAAAATGTGTTGTTGCTCAATAAAGATAATTCTTTTGAAAGTTGTATGCTGAATGGTAGGTTGTGATTATATGGAAGTTATTGCTTTTAGCGTAAGTGTTAATCATGTTAATGGTTCTCTTTTAGATTTTACATTTCTTATCCCGTATGGATTGTATTTACTTTTGTGTTTCTTGTTAAAAGTGTTTATTAATTCACTTTATTATAAATCTATTAAATCGGAAGTATCAATTTCTAAAAAGAGATTTACTACTATTAAACATTTTGTCTATGATACCTTAATAGATTTACCAAACAGCAAATTTGTTTTAATGATTGATGAGGAAACGAAAATAATCACACCGGCAGTTTATACAAAGCGAAACGGTAGGGTTTCTATGATTAACAGGAATGCTGATTTTGATGTGTATGAACAAATTGAAATTAACAACGGTTCATTTTCAAAAGATTACACATTTATCAGAAGTTACAAAATCAGAGATAAAAAGACAGGAGAACAGGTTCTTTTTGTGGCAGTACCAAATCGTGAAATAGATATTCTCGCATATTCCGATTCTGCACATAAAGCCGACAAAACCGTAACTTTCGGCAAATTCAGAATATTCTGTTTTGTCGAAACTGACAATAACCTCTACACGGATTTGATTGTTGATTCCGAAAAGATTCATCTTGAAAAATCTAAAAGAAAAGGTATGTACTTTATCGGTCTGGATGAAGTTACAAAAGAAAAGTAATGCGTTATAAGCGATTTGAGGTGATTGTAATGAAAAAATTCTTATGTATAAATATTAGCGTTATTTTGTTGCTTTTGTTTGCCTTGAGTGGTTGTAGTGAAAACATAGAGATTGCTGAGAATAATATATATAACTTCATAAACTATCAAAATGAAGAAGTATACGACATAGAGCAAATAGAGTTAAGTAATAGTTTGAGTAAAAGTTGTATCTCGTATAAATTTACATATATTTCTGATGGTTATCAAGTAAAAGCTTATATATCTATTCCTCTGAGTCTTGTTGAAAATCAATCGCTAGGAAAGTGTATATTGTATAACAGAGGAGGAAATAGCAAAATCGGTTTGCTTGGTGATGAAGATACCGCAAAACTTTGTGTATTGACAAATAGGATTATTGTTGCATCGCAATATAGGGGAGCAGATGGCGGAAGTGGTAAAGATGAGTTTGGTGGTAAAGATCTTAATGATGTTATAAAACTAATTGATTTGTGTGAAACACATTTTGACTTTATTAACATGAAAGATTTTTGTGTTGCGGGTGTTTCTCGTGGTGGTATGATGACTTATATGACTGCCAAGCAGGATAATAGAGTTAAAGGAATTATAGCCATATCTGCTGTTAGTGATTTGTTTCAATCTTACGAAGCTCGTGAAGATATGCAAAAATTACTTTATAACTATATTGGGACAACTCCTGAGCAAAATCCAGAAGAATATGAAAAAAGATCAGCTATTTATTGGACAGAAGAAATTACTGTACCTGTTTTGATTATTCATAGCAAATATGATGAACAAGTTTCTTTTTCACAAGCAGAAGATTTGTATAAAAAATTAAAACAAAATAATAAACATATATATTTTAGTGTGCGTGATGATAATATACATGGCTTAAGTGATGGTGATCTCGAAGTAATACTAGATTGGCTTGATACAAATATTTAAGTATATAGGGCTAAGTTAACGAAAAGGATGTTAAATAAGTGCTTTTTGATGTTGATAAAAATAAATATGTAATGCAAATTGACTCGACAGATAGATTAATCAATAAGATACCTAAAATTGAGGCTCATCTAAAAGGAATTCGTCACAAAGCATTTTCTGTATTAATATTTAATAATGATGGTAAAATGTTAATACAAAAAAGAGCTAAAATAAAGTATCATTCTGGTTCTGTGTCAAGATTTAGCACAAAATAAAATGAGAAGTTCTGCCAACTAAGCTGCTGGCAGAGAAGATACCTTCTCAAACAATTTTTCAAAATCATTAGGAGACATATAGTCGCAGTGGCTGTGAATCCTAACGATATTATAAAAGGTTTCAATATACTCAAATACAAGCCTATAGGCATGTTTGTAATTAATGATATGAAATCTGTTAAGCCATTCTCTTTTGATTATGGTTGAGTTCATTCTTTGGACAGATAATCCCAAAACCGATATTGATAAAATTAGTCATTATATTGGTATCCAACCAATTGAAAAAAAGAGAATGGGCGAGATGAGGTGTTTTACATGACGGAAAACAATAAAATAGACTTTGAAACTATAGATTACAGTAAAGTCAATCCGAAAAAGTTAAACGGCAACAAACGTATTGTAAAGTCATATTTGATATATTTTGCTTTTGATGTTGTACTGACAGTTGCTATATTCTTGCTCACATTATTTAAACTGATTGATAGTTCTGATAACACGGTAAATACTGTGATATTTATATTAAGCGGAATATTGTGTTTGTGCCTTTATGCTAATAATTATTATAAATCGAAAGATTGGCGATTCTATGAGAGCCTTCGTTCTGATACGCTTACAAAACTGATTGCACTATTCTTTGTCATAAATGGTGTGTTGCTGCTTTTGACATTTAATTTAGCGGGTGTACATATTTCAATAGTAGCATCATGGGGCGGCGCATCATTATCTATTCTAATTAATAATATAGTTGCTTATTTAGATGACTTAAACAAAATGTACACAACATCGAAATATGATACGGCTATAAAATTTTTGAAATTTTGGTCAGTATTTATATTGTTTGCTATGTTTGCGTATGGCTATTCAAGCATTGGCAGATATGAATATATGACTTTTAGATAAAGAAAATATTAATAAGTATTGCTTTTTGCAATGTCCATTGATACAATACAATCAGAATATGTATTTTCATTGCGTAAAAAGCGTATATACAAAAAAGACCGACTTCAAAATCAAATTTGAAATCGGTCTGTAAATTTTAAAAATATCCGAACGGAATTTATACTATTCGATTACATCCTCGGCTATAACAGCTTCCTGTCTTTTTGTAATCTGATGGTCTTCATGCAAAACAATGCAGTATGTAAAAGTTGATATGAGTGCAAGAATAAGTACAACCGCAATAAGTCTTTTGATGTATTTGCCTGCCCTTATTTTCTTGACAACATAGGGAATCCCCGTTATTGTTTATTGCCCTTGTCCTCTTTTAAAATATTTAAAATGCTCTCTACACCGCTGTAAGCATTATGAAAACTCTCCAAAAGGTTTTCATAATATGCCCGACCTTCGTCCTCAATATGATAATAAATTCGTGTGCGTTTTTTGCCGACAAGCTTTGAATATTCGCTGATTTTTCCTTCGTTAACAAGCTTGTAGGTGACTGCGTAAACGGTGTTCTGAGATATGGACAGGCATCCGTTTGATTTTTCTTTTATGAATTTTACAATTTCATACACATAACTGTCATGCTCACACAAAATGGCAAGAATCAGTATGTCCGTAATTCCGCTGAAAAAATAATTTTGTTTTCCCATAGATACCTCCCGATATACATTATACACACTTAATCACTAAAAATCAATCTAATACATTCAATAAGAATTTAATATGAACAGTTATTACAGCAAAGCCTTTTGTTGCCGACATTGTGATTTTTTCGTCAATAGTATTCGGAAAAACCGAATTGACCAAAAAATTTCTTTGTGTATTAATCTCATCAGCCATGATATCACCATACACATTATTGATTTCGTTTGAATTCTTTTTGATATAGTCAAATATGAAAAGTAAAATAACAGATCGGCAGTTTTGATATTTGCATTTTGACAGTAACAACCTCTACAATATAATAGGGTAGAACAACTGCTGAAAGGAGGCTCGAAAGAGCCTCCTTTTTAATGCTTGAACAGAATATAAATTTATTGTGATGACAAACCGCTTTACAGCTATGTAAAATTTTTATACAGATATAATGATGAAATAAAAAATATCGAAATAAGAATAAACCTCCTGCACAGAGTAAAATCCGTTGCAGGAGGTTTTGTTGTACGAAAAATTATATGGGCTTAATTATTGGCATATTTGTTGGAATCTATATGTAAAATTTACAGAACCTGAAAATATGCATTATTGATACTTTGTCGGGACAGGGCACACATCAGTTCTTGCTGTTTGCAATTGCCTGATCAATCAACTTTTGCAGCTTTTCAGACTGCTTTTCGGAGGTTATTGCACCGACAATCGGCTCTCCTACAATATTACCGTTTTTATCGACAACATAAGTTGTGGGGTAGGAGTACAATCCGGATGTGAATTCTCCGGCTTTACTTTTTGAATCAAACCAAATGTTTTTGTAGGTTACACCCTTTTTTGCCAGAATATTCTTTGCGTCAGAGATGGCCGTTTTGTCACCGTCAAGTGTAAATGAATTGATTCCGACTACTGCTCCGCCTTTTTTTGCAAGCTGTTTATTCAGAGCTTCCAGGTCGGCAAGTTCTTCCACGCAGGGATTGCAGGTGGTAAACCAGAAGTTTACTACGGTAACGGTATTTTTTGCAAAAAGCGTACTGCTCTTAACTTCGTTTCCGTCAAGATCCTTGCCGTCAAATGTCGGGAATTTCTTCAGATCATCCTTTTCGATGGGCTTACCGTTTTCCGCCGGAACGCTCATATCTCCATCAGACGGTTTTTCTCCGCATCCGGGAAATTTTTGTTCCAAAAGCGTCAGCTTTCCTTCAATTTCCTTAATCTCTTCGGCGCCTTCATTAAGCAGCTTCAACTCATCTGCACTGAACTGATCCTTGATACCGTCAATTGTTTTCAGAAGAAAATCACCGTAGTTTCCGCCGTCCTCAATCTTCGCCATACCTTTATCGGCTGAAGCAAATACCTTTTCCCAAAGCTTGCTGTTTTCGGAAAGAATAGCATTTTCCTGTGCCATCAGTTTTTGATGCAGGTCGGCGGCCTCGTCTTTTGTTTTCGGATTCACAGCTGTCAGCATAGCCGTTTCGCTTTTCTTATTTGCAGTAGTATTCGTCGTATTGCCTTTGGCTGTGCCACAGGCGGCAAAGCTTAACAACATCATCAGGGCAGTCAGTAAGGTTAAAATTTTTGTTGTTTTCATGGTGTTTACTCCTTTTCTGTTTCAATTTCTGTTTCAATTTTTTGTTTTGCTGTTTCCGCTTTTTTAGCGGGACAATCATTTTCTTTTCCTTTGCCAAAGCCGTAGCAAAAGCTGACCGCCTCGACAGGACAGGCACGGATACACTTACCACAGCGTATGCATTCGGTGTGGTCGGGAGTTTTGGTTACATCTACATCCATCTTGCATACTTTGGCACACTTTCCGCAGGAAATGCATTTGTGTTTGTCTACTTTCATTCCGAAAAGCGACACCTTGTTAAGCAATGCATAAAATGCACCGAGAGGACACAGCCACTTGCAGAACGGTCTGTAGAAAAGTACACTCAGTACGATTACCGTAATCAATATGCCCAGCTTCCACGAAAAGAGCGTACCCAGTGCGGCACGGATTCCCGAATCGACGGCGGAAAGAGGGATTGCTCCCTCGAGTACCCCTTGAGGACAAAGATACTTACAGAAAAAAGGCTCTCCCATACCCACATCGTTTGTAATGAGCATTGGCAGCAAACCTACAGCAAAAAGCAAAACTGCATATTTTATGTATGTCAGCGGCTTCAGCTTTTTAGTGGAAAGCTTTTTTGTCGGTATCTTATGTAACAGTTCCTGAAGCCATCCGAACGGACACAAAAAACCGCAGATAAAACGCCCGAGCAGAACTCCTATCAATATGAGGAATCCTGTGATATAATATGAAAAACTGAATTTTGACGAACCCACCACAGCCTGAAACGAGCCGATTGGGCAGGCGCCCGATGCCGCAGGGCAGGAATAGCAATTCAGTCCCGGCACGCAAACAGCCTTTCCGTTGCCTTGATAAATTCTGCCCTTCAATAAATTCGGCAGATGAATATTACTCAGCAAAGTTGCTCCTGCTTGAATAAGCCATCGAAAGCGTGAGAGGAACTGCGATACACCGCCTCTTTTTTTCTTCGGTTCTTTGTTATCCAATTCCCACACACTCCAAACACAGCCGGATTGCCTTGCTTAGCACGGTTTCTGCCTCTCCACGCAGAGCTCCGTAACACAGCATCGTAATTCCGCAGATAATCAGTACGATCTGAAATACGGCTTTTTTCTTTCGAGTCAATTCGGTCACTCCTTTCTTTTGTGCTCTCATTGTAGCACAGAGGATGTAAAATCCCTGTTAAGAACGAGAACTTAACAAAAACTTTATGTCTGAGCGATATAATGATATAATTAAATTATCAAAGAAATATGAAAACACAACAAGGAGAGTTTCTATGCGTATTTTAGTAATTGAAGACGAGCGTGCGCTGTGCGACACAATTGTTCGCAGCCTTAAAAGATTGGCATACAGCGTTGATTTTTGCTATGACGGAAACAAAGCAAATGAGTTGCTCGGAATAGAAAAGTACGATCTTGTTTTACTTGATCTTAATTTACCCGGTGCAGACGGGATGACGGTACTGCGAACTCTGCGACAAACCGACAGAGATACCGGAGTGTTAATTCTTTCGGCACGCTGTGAGGTTGCCGACAAGGTGGAGGGGCTGGATGCCGGAGCAAACGATTACCTGACAAAGCCTTTTCATTTGGAGGAGCTTGAGGCACGAATACGCAGTCTGACTCGCCGGCGGTTTACACAAAACAATGTTGTTTTGAACTGTGGAAAGGTTGCTTTTGACACCAAAGCCCGCGTTGCCGTTGCTGACGGTCAGGAGCTGTCACTTACCCGAAAAGAAATCGGAATACTTGAATATTTACTTCTTAATCAAGGTCGTCCCGTCAGTCAGGAAGAACTGCTCGACCATGTTTGGGATAACAGTGTTGACAATTTCAGCAATTCAATAAGAGTACATATTTCTGCATTACGAAAGAAACTGCGTGCGGCACTCGGCTATGACCCGATTCGCAATCGCATTGGTGAAGGATATGTTATGGAGGAAGAAAAAGTATGAAAAAGCTATCCTTGCAATGGCGCATAACTCTGATGACAGCACTTCTTATCGGAGCTACCTGCATTTTTATGAATGTTCTTATCGGCTATTCCGGCAGCCATTATATGGATTCCATAGGCTCTTATGTTACAGGTTACGGAGATACGGACAAAGGAGAACCTGACTTTTTCGATCCCGAACACGAAAAGCTTGATCGTGAATTGACTATTGTAATTAACGGAGCACAGGAATCCTTTATCGCTACCAATTGGTATATTACGGCGGCGGCAACATTGTTAGGCGGTGTGCTTGCGTATTTTTTAAGCGGGCATGCACTGAAGCCTCTGCGTACTTTTACCGCTCGGGTTGAAAAGGTTCAACCTAACAATTTGACGGATATGAAGATAACCGAAGATGTTCCGCCTGAACTGAGACAGTTTGTCAAGTCGTTCAATCGGATGCTTGACCGTCTTGATGAGGGATTTACCGCTCAACGACAGTTCACGGGAAACGCCGCACACGAGTTGCGTACGCCGCTTTCGCTTATGCAGGCACAGCTTGAACTTTTTTCGGCAGAGCATCCCGAGGTATCGCCTGAAACGGCGGAGTTTCTCCGATTGTTGCGTGAGCAGACCGAACGAATGACACAAATGACAAAAACCCTGTTGGAAATGAGCGAGCTTCGCACAGTATCGTGTGCCGACCGCATAGAGATAGGCCCTATGGTAGAAGAGATTTTCACTGACCTTGCACCACTTGCAGAGAAGAACAATGTTACACTTGAAAGCACGGGCGATGCTGTTATGACAGGCAGTGACACGCTGATTTATCGTTTGTTATATAATCTGACCGAAAACGCTATACGCTACAACCGTTTTGACGGTACAGTGAATATTACCGTAACGCACAAAGACAATCAGCTTGTTATTACGGTTGCGGATACCGGCTACGGCATCCCCGAACAATACAGAGAAAGTATTTTTCAGCCCTTCTTTCGTGTGGATAAATCCCGAAGCAGAGAATACGGCGGAGTTGGATTGGGACTTTCTTTGGTGTGGGAAATCGTTGCACTGCACAATGGTAAAATTCGTGTGGAAGAGAGTTCGGAAAAGGGTACTGTTATAGCAGTAAAGTTTCCGACAGATGTGATAAAAATTTAATATTTTGCGATTTTTTCTTAGTTAATTGTTGAAATTGCCGTAGCTCTGTGCTATACTATAATTAATTAATCGATTAGTTATCAAAAGGAAGCGAACATTATGAGAACAACAGAGGAACAGCACAACGAGCGTAAGAAGGAAATAATGGAAAAATGCTTTGAATGCTATGCTGAAAACGGATTGACAGGTACGGGCATCAAGGCTTTGGCGGCAGCGTGTGGCTGTACAACGGGAAATCTGTATTCCTATTTCAACAGTGTTGATGAACTGATTATTGAATCAACTGCATACTGTATGGAAAAGGTCGAGGATGATTTTATGGAAAAAGCTCCCACCGACCCGAAGGATGTTGTTCGATTTGTGAAAGAGGTTCCGTATTGGACCGCAAAGAAGCACGGCAAGAAATATCGGCTGATGTATCAGGTCTATACCCATCCGAAATATATTGAGCACGGCAAGAAATTCTTTGAGGGGGTAAATGAGCGCTATACCGAGTATGCAAAGCGACTTGAGCCGAAAATCGGCATTCCGTACACGGTGATTACACCGCTCATTTTTATATTTGTCCGTGCCTGTGTACACTATGCTATGTTTGAGGATGAATATTATTTAAAAACCCAAATGGAGGTCTTAAAACAGGGTGTTGCCCTGTTTACTGATAAATACCGTTCACAATATTTGAGAGGAGGCAATGATAAATGAAAAAACGAATATACTGTATTACTACCGCACTCTGTCTTGTGCTTTGCATCATACTTTGCATTGCATTTGCTGCCGTATGCAGCAAAGCGGAAAATAGCAAAGCCGTGTTGCCGGAGGTGCGAAACAACGGCACAGCAATCCAATGGAGAGATACCGCCGAAGAGGAATGGCACGATCTTGTAGCTCTTGACACGCTCAGAGGTGCTGTCGGAGAAAACGGCACTGACGGAAAGAACGGTCTTGACGGTAAAGACGGTACTAATGGAAAAGACGGTCTTGACGGCAAAAACGGCATTGACGGCAAAAACGGTCTTAACGGAAAAGACGGTATTGACGGTAAAAACGGCGTTGACGGCAAAGACGGCACTGACGGCACTGACGGTAAAGACGGTACTGACGGAAAAAACGGTCTTGACGGAAAAGACGGTCTTGACGGTAAAAACGGCGTTGACGGCAAAGACGGTACTGACGGAAAAGACGGTATTGACGGTAAAGACGGCATTGACGGCAAAAACATAGAGGTACAAAGAACAACAGAATATATACAGTGGCGCTATGAGGGAGAAGACTGGCAAAACCTTGTTGCCATTTCTGATATAAAAGGACCCACAGGGCAGAACGGTAAAGACGGAGCAAACGGAAAAACACCGGAGTTCCGTGTAAATGAAAACAATCTTCAATGGCGTTATGTCAGTGACGAAATATGGTTAAATCTTTACGATCTTTCAAATTTGAAAGGTCTTGACGGAAAAGACGGAATCGACGGTAAGAACGGTGTCGATGGTATTGACGGCAAAAATGGTGATACTCCGTTCATCGGTGAAAACGGCAACTGGTGGCTCGGAGTGACCGACATTGGCGTAAAAGCCGCAGGTGTTGACGGTGAAAAAGGCGACAAGGGAGATAAAGGAGATGCCGGAGAGAACGGTAAGGACGGAGCAAACGGAAAAACACCTGAGTTCCGTGTAAATGAAAATAACCTACAGTGGCGTTATGTCGGCGATGAAATGTGGCTTAACCTTTACGATCTTTCAATTTTGAAAGGTCTTGACGGTGCAGACGGTAAGGATGGTATAAACGGCAAAGACGGTGTTGACGGTAAAGATGGTGTTGACGGCAAAGACGGTGCTGATGGTAAGGACGGAACAAACGGACAAAACGGCGCTGACGGCAAAGACGGCAACACCCCGTTCATCGGCGAAAACGGCAACTGGTGGATAGGAACAACCGATACGGGAGTGAAAGCCACAGGTGTTGACGGTGAAAAAGGCGAAAAGGGTGACAAAGGAGATAAAGGCGACAAGGGTGACGCAGGTCAGAACGGCAGCTGTTCGGGATATTTTTACGGAGAGGCGGCCTCTCCGATTAAAGTAGTACTGAAGAATAACAGTCGTGCCAATATTACTGTCTACCAAAAAATAAACAAGGGCGGCTTGATTTCATCCTACATGAATAATATTACACTCAAAAAAGGACATATTTACAATGTCTGCTTAAGCGGTTCTCTCGAAGTCGGTTCAAACGAAGCTAACAAAAGCGGCAATTACTCTATTCAGATGACAGACGGTTATGATGACGATCTGTGCAGGGAGCTTACACGAATAAAAAGGGACGGGGCAAAAATACCGTATACCAATGATCAACATTCCTTTAATTTCAACAGAATGTATGATGCGTCAAATAAAGACATTACATTGCAGTTGTGGTTTGAAAATTCGGCATACAATACTTATCTCGGTGGCTTTAGAGGCACTATTACAATAACCGCTCTTGATTAAATTTATATAACGGAGGTGGCGAAAAATGAAAAAACGAATACTTAGTATCCTGCTGACTTTATGCATGACGCTCTGCCTTACGCCGATAAGCGTATTCGCCGAGGAGGTTGGGACAGAGGGCTCTGCTGCGATACAGCTTGGTGCAGATGCACTAAGTGTGTTAAGTAAAAATGTAAACACAGCGACCGCACCGACTGTGTATTTCGGGCAAAACCATGAAAATAATCCCGCTGCATGGCGAGTTATCGGCTATGACGGAAGCGGTGTTACAAGCTCAAAGGGGGATATTACCCTGCTTGCGGCAGGCGCTATGGGGGTTATACCATTTGTCGATGCCATATTAAACAACGAATACGCACCGAGCAATTTGAAAGCCACAATAGATGCGCTTGCGGAAAAGCTGACGACAGAAGAAAATGCTGCCGTAAAGAAACGGGCGCTTACAAGCGGAAGTTACGACGGAGAGAATACCGACTGTGTAGCAGGAGGGCAGGTGGATAACGCTGTATTCTGGCCACTTTCCGCAAAAGAGGCTATTGCTGTAAACAACGATCTGCGTGCCTTGGATCCTGCACATCCGAATTGGGTGACAACCGGTTGGTGGCTGCGCTCCCCCGGCTCCGATAAATATCATCTCGCCGTCGTGCGTAGTGAGGGTTCTGTCCAATACTCTGGGTACTCTGTCCTCATTTTCAATAATTATCGGACTGTTCGTCCCGCTTTTAACTTAAATATGAACTCTGTCCTTTTTGCATCTGCCGCTGTGGGCGGAAAGCCTGACGGAGGATTGACCGAAGTTTCCAAATACAGCGGAAACGAATGGAAGCTGACGCTTTTAGATAGTAGACGCAATTTTGCCGTGACGGAAAAAACTGTCAGCGCCGCCCCCGACGATACCGTTACGCTGAATTACAAAGGGGCGACCACAGGGAAAAATGAATATATCTCTGTCATCCTGGCGGATAACAACGGCGCACAGTATTACGGCAGAGTAGCACAACCTACTGCCAAAAGCGGAACGGTTGAAATCAAAATCCCGTCTGACATTGCACCGGGCGACTATACCATGAAGGTATTCAGCGAGCAGTATAACGGTGACTGCAAGACCGACCTTGCAAGTGCTTTTGCGGATGTCACGCTGACGGTGGAAAGTCAGCCTGACGAGCAGTTCACCCTCGCCCCCGGCGGCAGATACTATTTTGACCTTTCGGCAATGAACATCCCCGGAACGGTAAACAGCAATTTGCCTGACAGCACCCTGCATTATGTGCCTTTTACCTATGTGGGCACGGTCAACGCTTATAAGCTCACATCGGAAATGGCAACCACCGAGGAGTATGCTCAGAAGAATAAATATCCCCACAGCCTATTCATTGCGGACTATGCCGTAACGCATACGGTAAGCTGGGATGACCTGAATACCGCAGATCTGATTTTCGGCAAAAATTATGCCAGCGGCGGCGTGGACTATACCCTGCGTGCGCCGTCCGTGGGAAGTGATAACAGAGGCTCGGGTGATTCAGAACGCGGTACGCCCCAAAGCAACGAATGGGACAGGATACTGGACAAGGACAGCGGCTACATCAAAAACTGGAATGGCATATTTTCGTGGGGGCAGGACACAACAAGATACAACTCGTCGCTCCGTGCGATTCGCGGGTACGATTCGGGCCGACGCTGGAACGACGACGATGCTACGGACTTCCTCCCGCTCGTCAGTTTCCGCCCCGTGCTTGAAATCCTGAACCCTGACACACTGGGTTCTGACGGACTGAAGGTCGTTACCCTTGACCTTGGCGGCGGAACGCTCGGCGGCAGCTCCGATGCTATTCAAATCATCGTGAAAAACGGCAGCGACTTTACCGCGCCTGCGTCCGACGGCATGACCCGCCCGGACGGAAATACAGGCAGCTACTTCATGTGGCTCGGAAGCAACGGTAAGCTCTACGCGCCCGGTGCCAGTGTTCCGGCGGACGTTACCAAGCTCACGGCGCAGTTTGCTTTATCAGAACAGTTTTCCCTTACCCCCGGCGGCAGATACTATTTTGACCTTTCGGCAATGAATATTTCGGGAACGGTAAACAGCAATCTGCCTGACAGCACACTTCATTATGTGCCTTTTACCTATGCAGGCACGGTCAACGCTTATAAGCTCACATCGGAAATGGCAACCACCGAGGAGTATGCTCAGAAGAATAAATATCCCCACAGCCTATTCATTGCGGACTATGTCGTAACGCATACGGTAAGCTGGGATGACTTAAATACGAAAAGTCTGATTTTCGGCAAAGATTATGCCAGCGGCGGCGTGGACTATACCCTGCGCGCACCGTCTGTGGGAAGTAGTTATACAGGCTCAGGTGATTCAGAACGCGGCACGCCCAAAAGCAACGAATGGGATAAGATACTGGATAAGGACGACGGATATATCAAAAACTGGAGGGAGATGCTTTCGTGTGGACAAGATACTACTATAAGAATTTCGGCGTCGTTCCGTGCGGTTCGCGGGTGGAAACGTTCGGCCCGTTTCTGGACCAGCTACAATACTTCTTACTCGACCTTCGGCTTCCGCCCCGTCCTTGAAGTCCTGAACCCTGATACACTGGGCTCTGACGGACTGAAGGTCGTTACCCTTGACCTTGGCGGCGGAACGCTGGGTAATAGCTCCGAGGATATTCAAATCATCGTGAAAAATGGCGAGAGCTTCACCGCCCCCGCTACTGAAGGGCTGCCCCGCCCGGACGGCATTTCGGAAGACGCGCAGCTGTATTGGACGGATGAAAATGGGAACTGCTATAAACCCGGCGATACCGTACCTGCCGATGTTTCCATGCTTTCGATCACTGGCGACTATGAGGTGATTTACCTCCCCGGCACATACGGCACCGGCAGTGCGGTGACGGATATGAAACCCCACAACAATATTCTTACCCTGCGCGGCGCTTTGTTCACCCGCGCGGGCTACACGCAAGTAGGCTGGTCAACCGTTGACGGCGGCGAAAAGGTGTATGGCTTTGAAGATATTTATACCAAAAACGAGGCGCTGACGCTCTATCCCGTGTGGAATACGAATAAATATACAATAACCTTTGATACCAACGGCGGAAGTGAGATTGCACCAATTACACAGGATTACGGTACAGAAATTACCACCCCTGACAACCCGACAAGAAAAGGTTACACCTTTAAGGGTTGGGATAAGGAAATCCCCAAAACCATGCCGGCGGAAAATATAACGGTTAAAGCACAATGGGAAATCAATCAGTATACAATAACCTTTGATACCAACGGCGGAAGTGAAATCGCACCAATTACACAGGACTATGGTACGGAAATCACCGCCCCTGACAATCCGACAAGAAAAGGTTACACCTTTAAGGGTTGGGATAAGGAAATCCCCGAAACCATGCCGGCGGAGAATATGACGGTTAAAGCACAATGGGAAATCAATCAGTACACGATAACCTTTGATACCAACGGCGGAAGTGAGATTGCACCCATTACTCAGGATTACGGTACAGAAATTACCGCCCCTGACAATCCGACAAGAAAAGGTTATACCTTTAAGGGATGGGATAAGGAAATCCC
>ULWF01017975.1_pt1 | contig 45523 bp, 72 predicted proteins | sample 1960081 | NCBI WGS metagenome assembly ULWF01 (sample SAMEA4835805, study PRJEB28245) | human gut metagenome | biome: gut microbiome; material: fecal sample | place: Denmark | collected 2008
ACACTGCAAGTTGTTATTCAACAGCATGTAAAGGAAGTTTTAAACAAACAGCTAGCAATTCTACAATATATAAAACATGCTCACATAGTCATACAGCTTCTAACAATCAAAAATTAATGTCAGGAACAAGTTTAACAGATGGTGCAAAATATTTACCTACATGGCAGGGAGGAGACGCAAATTCAACAACTACTCAACCAAGTATAACAGGAAGTTGTTATGCAACTAAAAATAATTGTTCAAACTATGGAAAGGCACTTCCTATGGGATTTGATCAATTTGATCCTGATTATAAAAAAGTTACAAATACAAAAACAAAGTGTCGACAATGTGGTAAATCTATTACAACATATTATGAATATAATCTTACAAGAAAATGCAATACTTGTGGTTGGACATGGAAAACTAAAGGAGGAGCAAATTTATGCAGTAAGACATGTGGTATAAAATATTATTCTTCAGGAACTCATATAGCATATTGCGGAGGAGTATATTATACATTAAGTTGTGGAAAAAACAGTCGGAACATCAAATTACACAAGGACAGTAACTACTTATACATGTAATGGATGTGGAGCGACAGCAACATATTATAGTGCAGCAAGTTATGGAACATGCCCACGTTGTAGAGGAAATCATAGTGTGTCAGCTTCGGGATCAACATCAACAACACATAAGGCAGTAGCAAAGTATTTGATATGTGGTAGGTAAAATAAATATAAAAAGATGAAGTGATTTTACTTCATCTTTTTATAGTGGTTTGGTTGAATAATAAACACAAAGATGCTATAATATAAAAGTAATTTAAAAGGAGAGAAAAGTATATGTACGAAGAATTTGGAATAAGTAAAGAAATAGAAGAATTATCAACAAAAGTTGAAAAAAATGTGGAAAATATATTTAAACAAATAGAAGAAACATGTATGCAAAATAGCTTAAAAGTAATGAAAGCATTTCAAAAAAATCAAATTTCAGAAATTCATTTTGGAAGTACAACAGGTTATGGATATGACGATGTTGGAAGAGATACAATAGAAAAAGTTTTTGCAGATATTTTTAAAGCAGAAGATAGCTTGGTAAGAGCACAATTTATTTCTGGAACACATGCATTGACAGTAACTTTATTTGGACTTCTAAGACCAAATGATGTGATGCTTAGTATTACAGGAAAACCATATGACACACTAGATGAAGTCATTGGAATAGTAGATAATCCTGCATCACTTAAATCTTATAATGTAAAATATGAGCAAATTGATTTAATAAATGATGATTTTGACTATGAGAAAATAGAAGAAAGATTAAAGCAAGGAAAAGTAAAGTTGATAGAAATTCAACGTTCTAAAGGATATTCTACAAGGAAAAGTATTACAATAGATAAACTAGAGAAAGTCATAAAGTTAATTAAAAAGATAGATAAAGATGTAATTGTTATGATAGATAACTGCTATTGTGAATTTGTTACAACAAAAGAACCAATAGAAGTAGGAGCTGATATTGCAGTAGGGTCACTTATAAAAAATTTAGGTGGTGGAATAGCACCAAATGGAGCGTATGTTGTAGGTAGAAGAGACTTAGTGGATTTAGTTGCTCAAAGATTAACTGCACCAGGAGAGGGAAAAGAAGTAGGACCAACTTTAGGAATAAATAAATCAATTTTACAAGGACTATTTTTAGCACCATCAGTTGTATCATCAAGTTTAAAAACAGCTGTATTTGCAAGTAAGATGTTAGAAGAATTAGGTTATGAAGTAGAACCAAAAGCAGAAAGCAAAAGAGCAGATATAGTTCAAAACATAATTTTTAAAGATAAGGAAAAATTAATAAAATATTGCCAAGGAATACAAATGGGTTCACCAGTGGATTCAAACTCAGTTCCTATGCCTTGGGACATGCCAGGTTATACAGATCAAGTTATTATGGCAGCAGGAGCATTTACACAAGGTTCTTCAATAGAGCTTTCTTGCGATGGACCAATACGTGAGCCTTATATTGCATTTATGCAAGGTGGACTTACATATGAATATGGAAAATTAGGAGTATTAAAAGCAATACAAAATATAATGTAAGTATGGAAGGAACAAAAATATGAAAGTAATTGTAATTGGCCGGAGGACCAGCAGGAATGATTTCGGCAATAAGTAGTGCAAAAAATGGAAACAGCGTAACAATACTTGAAAAAATGAATAGTTTAGGAAGAAAACTATTAATAACAGGAAAAGGAAGATGTAATATTACATCTTCTATCCCTATGGAAGAATTTATTTCAAACATTCCAGGAAATGGAAGATTTTTATATAGTAGTTTTCAAAATTATACAAACGAAGATATAATAAATTTATTAAAACAGCAACATGTAGAAGTAAAAGAAGAAAGAGGAAACAGAATATTTCCTGTATCTGATCATTCACAAGATGTATTAAATGCGTTAATAAAAGAATTAAATAGTTTAAAAGTTGAAATAAAAACAAATACGAAAGTAAAAGAAATTATAGCAGAAGAAGTAAATGAAGTAAAAAGTGTTACAGGAGTTATATTAGAAAATGGGGAAAAAATAAAAGCAGATAAAATTATATTGGCAACAGGAGGAAAAAGTTATCCTGCAACAGGTTCGACAGGAGAAGGCTACGAAATGGCAAAAAAATTAGGTCATAGTGTAGAAAAAATAAAACCATCACTTGTACCACTAACTGCATCAGAAAAATCTTTGAATTTTTGTAAACAAATGCAAGGATTAAGCTTAAAAAATGTAGGAATAACACTAATAGATAAGGAGACAAACAAAAATATATATGAAGATTTTGGAGAAATGTTATTTACACATTTTGGAGTATCAGGTCCTACAATACTTAGTTCATCAGCACATTTACTAAGATATAAAAATGTAGAAGAAAAATTAAAAAATAATAAAATTGTTTTAAAAATAGACTTAAAACCAGCGCTAGATGAAATAAAACTAGATAATAGAATAAAAAGAGATTTTGAAAAGTATAAAAATAGAGATTTGCAAAATGGTCTTCAAGATTTGTTACCATCAAAAATGATATTACCAGTTATAGAACTTGCAAAATTAGATGAAGAAAAGAAAATAAATTCAATTACAAAAGAAGAAAGAATGCAATTGTTAAAAACATTAAAAGAATTTGAAATAGAAATAAAAGGTTTTAGACCTATAGAAGAAGCAATAGTCACAGCTGGAGGAATTAGCATAAAAGAAATAAATCCAAAAACAATGGAATCAAAAATTGTTAAAGGATTATATTTTGCAGGAGAAATAATTGATGTAGATGCATATACTGGAGGATTTAATCTTCAAATTGCATATTCTACAGGATATACTGCTGGAATGAACTTTTAAATTTACCCCAAAAGGTCCAGGTTATAATGGGGTATTAGATAATTTATTAAATAATTGTTACCCCATTATAACCTGGACCTTTTGGGGTATTAAAAAGCGATAGAAACTCTATCGCTTTTTATGTTTGAAGAATTAGATTCTAGCAGCATCCACATCCGCCACAGTTGTTATTTCCACAACAACAGAATACTAATATTAATATGATTATAATCCAAATGCAGTCACATCCATTACCGAAACCGCATCCACAACCTCTGTTTTCTGGCATAATTATTCCCTCCTTTCAAAGCATACTTTGACTTGCTTTTCTGTACTAATTACAAATAATTAGCAACAACCATTGTTACAGCAATTATTTGAACAACCACAGAAAAGTAGTAAGAATAGGATAATGAACCAAAGAATTTCACTGTTACATGAACAACAATTTCCCATTTGAAGTACCTCCTATATAAATATTTTTTTGTTCTTTTGTATGGTATATATTATTCTTAATAAAAAAAAGTGTTACAATTTAAAAAACAAAAAACTTTTAAAAATAACTATACAAAATAAAGCCATTAATGATATAATGCCAAGTAGAAGTATATAAAAAGATAAAACGGAGGAAAAAACAAGTGGGAAATATTGTATTATTAGATGATTTAACAATAAACAAAATAGCTGCAGGTGAGGTTATAGAAAGACCGGCATCAGTAGTAAAAGAGTTAGTAGAAAATGCAATAGACGCAGGTGCCAATAATATAAATGTAGAAATAAAAAATGGAGGAATTTCTTATATACGAGTAACAGATAATGGAAAAGGAATATTACCAGAAGATATGGAAATTGCATTCGAAAGACATGCAACTAGTAAAATAAGAAGTGCAGATGATTTAGATACAGTTACATCTATGGGGTTCAGAGGAGAAGCTTTAGCAAGTATTGCAGCAATAGCAAGAGTAGAAATGAAATCTAAAACAATGCAAACAGATACAGGATATGAAATTGTTGTAGAAGGCGGAGATGTAATTAGTAAACAAGAAACAGGATGTCCAAATGGAACAACAATCACAATAGAAAATTTATTCTATAATACTCCAGTACGTTATAAATTTCTAAAAAAAGATTTTACAGAAGCAGGATATATAGAAGACGCAATAACAAGAATAGCACTAATTCACCCAGAAATAGCTATAAAATTAATAAGTTCAGGAAAAACAGTTATACAAACAACAGGAACTGGAGATATAAAAAATGTTGTATATAACATTTATGGAAAAGACATTGCAGAAAATATATTACCAGTAGAATATACATATGAAGATATAAAAGTAAGTGGAGTAATAGGAAAACCATCAATAGCTAGGTCAAATAGATCAAACCAATTGTTTTTTGTAAATAAAAGATATATAAAAGACAAATCATTAACAAGTAGTGCAGAGCAAGCATACAAAGGAATGATAACAATTGGAAAATTTGGATTTTTAATATTAAACTTAGAAATGAACCCTCAAAAAGTAGATGTTAATGTACACCCCGCTAAATTGGAAGTACGTTTCCAAGAAGAGCAAAAAGTATTTAAAGCAGTATATCATGCAATAAAAGATACTTTGTTAAAAGGAGACTTAGTTACAGATACAGAAAAAGAGGATATAGTAACAGAAAAAATAGAAAAGGTGGAAGAAAATACACAAGGACTATTCCAAAGAATACTAAAAAACAATAAAGAAAATGAAAATAATGAACAATCAAACAATGTAATTGCTGAATTATACAATAAACGTAATGAACAAAAAAACATTGATGTTCAAGGAGATTTTAATAGTATAATAAACAAAATGGCAGAAATGAAAAAAGCAGTATCAGAGTACAAAAATGAGAATAAACCTGAAGAAAATACTATAAATACGCCAAAAGGAGAAATAGGAACAGAACAAGTAAATAAAGATGATACAATAAAAGTTGAAATACCAAAACAAGATGATAATCAAGAAACAAAAATAATTACAAAACAAATGCAAGAAGAAATGGATAAAGCAATGAAAAATGGGGAAACACAAGTTATTGACTTATCTGAAATAAAAGAGCTTGGTAAAGAAAATATAAATGAACTAGAAAAAGTAGAAGTAGAAGAAAAAAATGAACCTGTAAAAGATTTTGACGAAATGTATACATCTATTTTTGGAACAACACCAAAAAAAGAAGAAATAATAGAGCAAAATCAAGAAGATATAGTACCTACAATACCTATTTCAGAAGGAGACAATTTATCTGTATTTGAAGAAAGCGAAAAATATGTAATACCATCTTACAAATTTATAGGAATTGCATTTTCAACTTATATCATAATAGAAATGGAAAAAGAATTATATATTATAGATCAACATGCAGCACATGAAAGAATAATGTATGAAAAAGTTAAAGAAAATTATAACAAAGATCAAAATAAAGATTCTCAGTTAATGCTATTACCAGATATAATAACTTTAACACATAAAGAAATGGATATAGCAAAAGAAAATATGGATATATTTAGAAAAGCAGGGTTCGTATTAGAAGAATTTGGTGAAAACACAATAAAACTATCAGGAGTACCAAATATATGCTTAGATTTAGACACAAAAGAATTATTTTTAGAAACATTAGATGAAATAAACACAGTAGCCAGAACAGCAAAACAAGAAATAGAAGAAAAATTTATAGCAACAATAGCATGCAAAGCAGCAGTTAAAGCTAATATGGTATTAACAAAAGAAGAAGTTGAGAGTCTAATGGACAAACTATTAAAGTTACCTAACCCATTCACATGTCCACATGGAAGACCAACAGCAATAAAAATGACAAAAACAGATATAGAGAAAAAATTTTCAAGGAGATAATTAATATGAATATTATTATAATGCTAACTATAATACTAGCAAATGCTATAGCTATTGCAGTATTATACCAATTTGTAAAAAAATTAGATAAAAGAGATAAATTAATTTTTATAGGCAGTTGTGTAGCAATTGTATATATACTAATTACAATAGTTTATTGGATAAGTGGTTTTGGAATAGATGAAAAAATACATGAAGAATGTAAAAGCTTTGTAACATACATGTTTGTACCAGTAGATGTAATTTTATTTATGCCATTTGTAGCATACAACTATATGAAATATAAAGATAAAAAAATAAAAAAAGAAGAATTAATAAAAAAGATAGTAATCATATCATTTGTTGGAGTTGTCGTATTAATAGGGGAATACTTTTATTTTAAAAATATTCAACACAATGTTAAACAAATTGGAATAAATGTAGAAAATACACAAAATACAAATACTGAAAACGAAGAACAGACAATAAATAATACAAATATACAACAAAATGAACAAATCAATACTATAAATACAAACACACAAATAAATGAACAATACTAGGAAGGAAAAGATAATGCAAAAATCAAAAGTAATTGTAATAGGTGGACCTACAGCATCAGGAAAAACAGCTTTATCAATAGAATTAGCAAAGCAAATAAATGGAGAAATTGTATCAGCAGATTCTATGCAAATATATAAAGATATGAATATAGGAACAGCCAAACCAACAAAAGAAGAAATGTCAGGAATAAAACATTACTTAATAGATTTTGTGAGTCCAGAAGAAAGATATAGTGTTGCAGACTATAAAGAAGATGCAAAAAAAGCAATAAAAGAAATAATAGAAAAAGGAAAAACTCCAATAATAGTAGGAGGAACAGGTTTATATATAGATTCTTTAATTTACGAAATAGAATATCCAAAAATTGAAATAGACTTAAAATATAGAGAAGAACTTCAAGAAAGAGTAAAAAGAGAAGGATTAGAAAAATTATATGAAGAAGCAAAAAAAATAGATCCTGTAGCAATGGAAAAAATTAGTGTAAACGATGAAAAAAGAACTTTAAGAGTATTGGAAATATATCATCAAACAGGAAAGAAAAAATCTCAATTAGATAAAGAATCAAGAAAAGAACCAGAATATGACTACAAAGTATTTATAATAACAATGGATAGAGAAAAATTATATGAAAGAATAAATAAAAGAGTAGATATAATGATTCAAGAAGGTTTAATAAAAGAAGTAGAAGATTTATGCAAAAAATACAAAGACTTCCCAACAGCTATGCAAGGACTAGGATATAAAGAAGTTGTAGAATATTTAAAAAAAGAAATATCAAAAGAAGAAATGGTAGAAAAAATAAAGCAAGAATCCAGAAGATATGCAAAAAGACAATTAACATGGTTTAGAAAAGAGAAAAATAACATTTGGATAGATGGTACAAACGAAAAACAAAAAAATATCGACCTTATTTTAAAGGAGTTAAATAATAGTGGAGAAGAAATTAAATAAGAAAAACTATATAATTTTTGGAATAGTAATAATTTTTATAGTAATATATTGTGTTTATCGAATAATAAATTTGGTTGCTAATCCAACAGATACATTTGTTGTAGAAAAAGGAAAATTATCATTTGAAGAAACAAAGCAAGGATATGTAATAAGGGACGAAACAGTAGTAAAAGGAGAAAACTACAAAAATGGAATGAACCAAATAAAAACAGAGGGAGAAAAAGTTGCAAAAGGAGAAGCAATATTTCGTTACTACACTAGTGGAGAAGAAAAACTAAAACAAAAAATACAAGAATTAGACGTAAAAATACAAGAAGCATGGGAAAACGAAAATAATTTATTTTCGAGTGATATAAAATCAATAGAAACTCAAATAGAAGCAAAATTAAAAGAATCATATGGAATAAATGATTTACAAAAAATAAAAGAATATAAAAAAGATATAAATTCATACATTACTAAAAAAGCTAAAATAGCAGGAGAAAAAAGTCCATCAGGTTCATATTTAAAAAAATTAATTGAAGAAAGAAGTAAATATGAAAACGAATTGAATTCTGGATCTGAGTATATAAAAGCACTAAAGTCTGGAGTAGTTTCATATAGAGTAGATGGCTTAGAAGAAACTCTTACACCAAACAATTTTGGAGCATTAAGCAAAAAAATGCTAGAAGGTTTAAATTTAAAAACAGGTCAAATAGTATCAACAAATGAAGAAAGCGGAAAAATAATAGATAATTTTTATTGTTATATAGCTACAATAATAGACGAAGACACATTACAAAAAGAAAATACTGAAGTAGGTAGTAAAATAAAAATAAGATTATCTAATGAAAAAGAAGTAGAAGCACAAATAGCATACATATCTAAAGAAAATGAAAAAGAAGATTTAGTAATATTGAAAATAGAAAAATACGTTGAAGAATTAATTAATTATAGAAAAATTTCATTTGATATTATATGGTGGAATGTAACAGGATTAAAAGTTTCAAATGAAGCAATACACTATGAAGAAAATAATCAGGAATTAGCATATATAATAAGAAAGAGAGTTGGATACACAGATAAAATATATGTAAAAGTTTTAAAGCAAAGTGATAAATACTCAATAATAGAAAATTATGATGATAGTAGTGAATTAACTGAAAAAGGTGTAAGCGAAGATGAAATAGAAAACAGAAAAAAAATTGCTATGTATGATGAAGTTCAATTATAAAAAAATATTACAACAATATTACAAAAATATTAAATTAAAATTACAATCACAAAAACTATTGACAATGATAAAAAAAAGATAGATACTTATAACATGAAATTATAAAGTGAAAAAATATTAATCAAAAAAAGATTACTAATGACGATATTTAGGAGGTTTTAAAATGTCAGGAGCTATCATGAACAAAGTATTAGATTTATTCGGAATGGATAATACAGAAGAAGAGTATGATGAAGAAGAAGGTTACGAAGAAGAAACAGAACAAGATGAAGAACAAGAAGAAGGAAGAAATTTCTGGAATAGACGTTCAAATAAAGAGAAAGTTGTAAATATGCCACAAGCAAATCAAATAAAAATGGTAATATCACAACCAACAACATTTGAACAATCAGAAGCAATATGCGATTTATTAAAAGAAAAAAAATCAGTAATTGTAAATCTAGAATATGTTAACAAAGATATTGCTAGACGTATTGTAGATGTTATCAGTGGAGCAGTTCATGCATTAGATGGACATATCCAAAAAATATCTAATTCTATATTTTTAATTGCACCATACAATTATGAAATAACAAACGAAATGGCTAGAGAAGAAATAAAAAACAAAATATCAGTATCATGGCTAAAAAACTCTAATATCAATTAGTAAAAGCCTAGGGGGAAGGATTTATGATAACACCATTAGAAATAGAAAATAAAAAGTTTTCAAAACAAATGATGAATGGATATAGTGTAGAAGAAGTAGATGAATTCCTAGATGAATTAACTGTAGACTATGAAAAAGCCTATAAAGAAAGTACAGAACTAAAAAACAAAGTAGAAGAATTAGAACGTAGTTTAGTACATTACAAAACTATAGAAGATACACTTCAAAACACATTAGTTATGGCTCAATCAACAGCAGAAGAAGTAAAAGAAGTAGCCAAACAACAAGCAGATCAAATAATAAAAGAAGCTGAAGGAAATGCAAGAAAAGCAGCAGAAGATTTAAGTCAAGAAATATTAATGAAGAAAAAAGAATTAGAAGATGTAAAAAAACAATTTGATGTATATAAAGCAAAAATGGAATCTTTATTAATATCACAACTTGAGTTAATAAAAGATATCAATAAAGAAGATTAATAAATAGGCACTTGAAAAAGTGTCTTTTATGTTATAAAAGCTATATTTAGGAGGTATAATGTGAAAAATCAAAAAGGAGTAACACTAATAATTTTAGTAATAACAATAATATTATTACTAATTTTGACTTTTACAATTAGCGTAAACGTAACAGATATTTCAAATAGAAAAAGAAAAACAAATTTTGAAAATGACATAAAAGCATTAAAAGAAGAAATAGACCAATACTATGCAAAAAATGAAAGCTTACCTATAATAAATAAATACACAAACATAGAACTGATAAAAAATATAAACGAAAACGACAATGAAAATTACTATGTTATAGATTTATCAAAAATAAAAGTAAGTTTAAACTATGGAAAAGATTATAATAAAATAGTAAATGAAAAAATTACAGGTGATATATTAAATTTACTTGACATATATATAGTAAATGAACAATCACACACGATATACTATCCTAAGGGAATATTATATGATAATGTAGTTAAATACACATTAGATTCTTATAGCGAAATAGATGCAACATTAAATGCTAGCATACAAATAGAAAAAATAGACAGTCAAAATGTAAAACTAGTGGCAAAAGCAGTAGACATAGGAAATGTAGGAATAAATTCATACGAATTTTATATTAATAATGAATTAAAAGAAACAAAGCAAATAGCAAATAATACAGCAGAATATAAATTTACTACAACATTTGGAGATTATACAGCATATGTAAAAGTAAAGAACAAAGAAGGAAAGATATATAAAACAGAAGAAAAAACATTTAGTGATTATATAATAGAAACTCCAGAAGAACTAAAAATATTTAAAGATAATGTGAATGGAGGAAACACATATAAAGATAAAAAAATAAAATTAGCAAACGATATTGACCTTACAAATATATGTAGTACAACAGCAGGAACATGGAAACCAATAGATGGATTTGAAGGAACATTTGATGGACAAGAAAATACAATAAAAAACATATATATAAAAGAAGATGGAAATAACAAAGGATTATTTGCACAATTACAAGGAACAGTTGAAAATTTGAATATAACTGGTAGCATAACAGGAAATACAGCAGTAGCAGGAATTGCAGGAATAAACAATGGAAGTATAGAAAATTGTAAAAATTACTGTGAAATAACAAATACTAATTCATATATTGGGGGAATTAGTGGAAACAATTCAGGAATTATAAAAGAATGCATTAATTATGGAAAAATAACAGGAGTAACATATGTAGGGGGAATTGCTGGAGCAAATGCAGAGGGGGCAACAATAGAACAATGCTTAAATAAAGCAGAAGTAAGTTCTACAGGTAATAGCAATGAAACTTCAAATGGTACAGGAGGTATTTCTGGAAGTAATCAAGGAAATATAGAAAGTACATATAATAGAGGAAAAGTAACAGGAACTTCTACACAAGTAGGAGGAATTACAGGATGGCAAGGTTTAAACACAGGAAACGTAAAAAATTCATATAATACAGCAGAAATTACAGGACAAAATACAATAGGTGGAATAATAGGAGTAGTAGGAGAAAGTACGGTAAAAACACAAAATATATACTCAACAGCAACTGCAAAAATTACAGGAGAAACAAATTATTCAACAGAAACAATAGGAAACAGTAATAATAATTATTTAGGAACAATAATAGGAAGAAAAGATTATGATGCAATATCAGATAACTACATGGCAATAACAAATGAAATAGCAAGTACATGGACAAATGAAAATATAAAAACATACTTAGGAGAAAACTTTATAAAAGATGTAAATAATAATAACGATGGATATCCAATATTAAAATGGCAACAAAATATTTAAAAAAGAATATAAATTATATTGGAAAATACTTGCATAATTAAAAAAAATATGCTAAGATAAAAAATGTCTTAGCATAATATATAGGGGTATAGTGTTAATGGTAGCACATCGGTCTCCAAAACCGCCTGTGTGGGTTCGAATCCTACTACCCCTGCCAGAAAGAAAAACCGCCATTTCAATATATGTGGCGGCTTAATTTTTTGAATTACTTATTCAATATTTTAAACATTTTAAACTTTTTAAATAAAAAAAGTTCCAAAAAAGTTCCAGCGAACTACATAAATTTTTGAACAGCGTTTTTTAATTTCTCATAAGGTTTACCTTTTTCCATATCAAGATGAGTATAAATATCATAAACCATATCAGCAGAAGAATGGCCCATTAGTTCTTGAGCTTCTTTTATTCCTATATCAGCATAATAAAGCATAGTACAGAATGAATGTCTTAATTGATGCGGTGTAAAATAAATTTCTTTTATTTCTATTTTGTTTTCATCTTTTAATTGTTTATTTAATTCATCTATATTTTTCTTATTAATTTTATTAATATATAATAAAAAGCTACTACACATATTTGTAATAGAACTATCTGACAAATGTTCTTTTTCATTTGTTTGTTTAGTAAATAAATATTCTATATGATTATTTTTACAATATTTAACTCTTTCCTCTAATTGTTCTTTAAATATATCTAATATATAAATAGTTCTATGTTTTTTGTTTTTAGTTGTTTTTTCTTTACCTTGATTACTAGCAAAAGAAATAGCTTTATTTATAGATATAGTATTGTTATCTAAATCAATATCTTTAATTTTAATTGCTGATGCTTCTTCTTTTCTAACACCAGTAAATCTCATAAACAAGAAGAATAATCCATATTTATGTGATTTAGCACATTCTATTAAAAGTTTATCTTCGTTTTCTGTTAAAGGTTTTCTTTCATTAGGTTTATATGTTGGAGATTTAATAAGTAATGCTGGATTTTTTGAAATGATATCGTTTTGTACTGCTTCATTTAATATTTTTTTTATATACATTAAAAATTTTTTTGCAAGACGTATATGGTCATTAACAATTAATTCATTTATAACTTCTTGAATATCATATACTTTTATCTTTGATAATTTAAAAAATCCTAATTTTGGTTTTATATAAGAATTAACAATATATTTATATTCTTTAATAGTAGCATCTTCTTTTCCAACAGAATTTATATCTAACCATCTATCAGCGAATGTACTTAAAGTAATAGTTGTGTCATCAACAGTTATATTATTGTTATTCTTATATTTTAAATCTATGATTTTTTTTTCTAATTCTGCTGTAGAATATGCTTTTACAGCAGTCTTTTTTCCATTAACTACAACAGAAGTAGCATATCTACCATCTTTACCTTTTTTATATTTTTTCATAAATCCTCCTTATACAATAAAAACTGCTATTCAAAGCAGTTTATCATTTGTTCTCCGTATTTTCCTTTATAAAATTCTATTGTATCGCTCATATATTTGACAGAAACTTCAAAATAATCTGCAAGAGCATAAATTGTATTAATTCCGTTTTAAAATCGCTAATTTTAAATTCTCATAAGGAATTAGTACCATTCTTGCATACTTTTTAGCTCTATATTCTTGCTTGGATATCAAAATTATATCTGTGCAATTAATAGGGTATGTTGCATCTTGATAATAGTGTCCAAGTTCTTCAGCTAACGTCTCTTTTTCTATGTAAGAGTTATCAATATTTTTATAATTTAATCCTATTGCATTTATTTTATCTATATTAATAAAACAACCATAAGCATTTTCTATATACCAATCATATATTTTTATTTTCTCTTTATCCGCTATATTATATAAATCATTTAATTTCATTTATTATCACCATAATATAATAATCTTTATTATTCTTCATCTATATTATTTTTTGAAGAGGTTGCTATAGTATACAAAATAAAACAACTTGATGTAAAAGTTATTACAGACAAAATTATAAAATTATTTTTATTAGATATTTTTTCATTTTGAATTTCTTTTGCTTCTTCATATGATAATCCATTAACAATCATATCCTCAAATAATGAAGGTTCATAATCTGAAAATATTTGAGATACATCTAATTTAGTGATTTTGGAATATAAGAAAGTAGAAAATATCATATATATAACAATTAAAATCAAACAAATTTTTAGTTTAGTTCTCATATCAATTCTCCTTCTTATTATCTTTCATAATAACCTTTATTAATTCTTCTATCTGTGCTTTTTGTGTTTCTGTAGGTGGATTATAATCTTTCATGCTAAATCCTATTTTTGCGAGTCCGAAAGGATCTTCTTGTTGTTCTGGATTTCTAATATCTGTTCTTCCTACTAAATAATCTAAGCTACAATTAAAAATTTCACACATTTTTAATTTTATATCATCACTAGGAGTTCTTTCACCACTTTCATACTGAGAAATAGAAGCACTAGAAGATAAATTTAATCTTTTAGCAAGTTCTATTTGATTAATACCTATTCTTACTCTTTCCATTTCAATTCTTTTTCCTAATATATTTTCCATAATATCATTTCCTTTTTTAAATTTTACACAATGTGAAATCTATTGTTATTATAGCATTTTTTTCACTTATTGTAAAATATTTTCACAAAATGTTAAAAATATTTTAAAAAGTATTGACAACTTTCACAAGTTGTTATAATATAATCACAGATTTCACAAATGGTAAAAAAAGGAGGCGAAATTTGATGACTGAAATGGAGAAAAAAAGACAAGAGAGAGGCTATACTCAACAATATGTTGCAGATAATATAGATGTCTCAGTTAGTTGCTATAATATGTACGAAAACAATCAAAGAAAAATACCTAAAGATAAAGCTGAATCAATAGCTAAACTTTTTCAGTGTGATGTAAGTGATATTTTTATACCTTTTACTTTCACAAATTGTGAAACGTCAGCAAGAGAAATAAATTAAATTTTTCAAAAAAATCTTGACAACTTAAAACTACGTTTTAAAGAACTTAAAAAAATATATGTAGAATGCAAAATAAAAGGAAGTGAATATAATGGCAACAAATATATGTAGTAAGTCTAGAAGGAACTTTATATCAGTTGAAAAAATAGCCTTACAATATGATGTAACAGTGCAAGACATATATAAAAAATTAAAGAAACCAGAATTTGCAGAAGCTATTATTAGAATAGGAAATAGAGGAGTAAGAGTAGACCAAGATAAATTTTATGAAATATTAACACAAGTATATAGATAGAAAGAAGGTGTACAAATGAGTAAAAAAGAAAGACAAGCATACAGAAGAGGAATAATAGATACTTTAGTATATGGAACGATGTTTATTACAATGGTAGGAATGACATCAGTATATTTTTATACAAAATTATTTATGTAGAAAGGGGTGATAAATATGTGGAGTAAAGAAAAACAAAATTTATTAAGAACAAGATCAAGAGGTTTAAGACTAGCAGAAAATAAAGCAGAACAATTAACAGAAGAAAACAAAGCTTTATATGCAGAGAACAAAGATTTAAGATTTGAAAAAGAAGAAACAAACGACTTATTAAGAGAAATATTAAAAATAACAATAGTACATCCAAACGAAAAAATAGCTTTAAGCAAAATAAAAGAGCTAGTTCGCGACTACCAATCTCAAAACTAGCTAGATTTAGAATAATTATATAAATTCATATCTATTTAGATTTTAACACAATTTAATTAGATATGCAAGAGAAAGGAACAAAAATGTTAGACGTAACAGAACAATATAACAATGAATGTTATAACAATTTTTATGCAAAATCAACTGACTGGGATGCTTATTATGAGCATTTAGCAGAGGAAGAAGATAGAGAATGGGAGGATTTAGAAAATGATTAAAAAACCAAGTGAAATGATGAACGAAACAAGTAAATTTAGGGTACTAATAGCAGGTTACCCTGGAATAGGAAAGACGACATTAGGACTATCAGCACCAAAGCCATTATTAATAGATGTAGACTTTGGGATAAATAGAACAATGGCAAGTGTAAGAAAAGATTATATACAACCAGAAAGCTATGAAGAATTATTAAATGATTTAAAAGGAGATTTAAGTGATTACGAGACAATAGTTATAGATACTGGAGGAAAATTGCTTGAATTAATGAAAGCATATGTAATTAAAAATGATATTAAAAACGCAAAAAAAGACGGAACTTTAAGTTTACAAGGTTATGGAGCAGTTGGAAGAGAATTTACAAGATTTATGAATTACATATATTTTGAATTAAGAAAACATTGTGTAATCATATTCCACGCAGTAGAAGAAAAACAAGAAGAAGAAACAAAATTAAGAATTTTAGTAGAAGGAAGTACAAAAAACACGGTATGGCAAAATGTTGAATTAGGTGGATTTATTGAAATGCGAGGCGACAAAAAAACAATAGGCTTCAATAATTGTGAAAGATACTTTGCTAAATCAAGTTTTGGAATAAAAGGGAATTATACAATCCCAGAATTAAACGGAACACAACAAAATGACTTCTTAACAAAGTTATTTGAACAAGCTAATAAAAACATACAAGAAGAGAGTAAAGTATTTGAAGAAGAAAGAAAACAATATCAAGAAGTTATAAACAAATATGAACCTATTGTGGAAAGTATGACTGCAGAAAATGCAAATGAAGTAATGGATTTAATAAAAAATATAGATAATCATATTTTAACAAGTGAAAAAGAGATAAAGGATCATTTTGCAAAGAAAATTAAAGAACTAAATTTAGTATGGAATAAGGACAAACAACAATATGAAGTAACACAGGAGGGATAAATATGGCTAAATATTATATTACTCCTACATTGCTTAATAGTTGGCAATATAACATTAATAATGGAACATTAGAAGATTTTATAAAAGTATTAAATAAAGAACAATTTGAGGCAACTGAAAACATACAAAAAGGCTTTGAATATGAAGCTTATATGCAAGAAAATTACAAAGAAACATTAGGCGGGGCATATCAAGTAAAAGTAAGTAAAGAATATGGAGATTACTTATTATATGGAATTATAGATTGTTTAAAAAGTGGAATTATTTACGATTATAAATATACCAAAAATTACGAAGTAGGTAAGTTTTTCAATAATCATCAAACACTTATGTATTTAGAAATGGTACCAGAAGCAAAAAAGATGATTTATTTAATTACAAATAAATTTGAAGATGAACCACGGAGAAATATTTAAAGAAGAATATACAAAAGACTTATTTCCAGAAACAATAGAAAGTGTATTACATAAATTTATTGAATGGCTAAAAGCATATAACTTGTATGATCTATATACAGAAAAATGGAAATGTAAGTATTAGGAGGCTAATATGCAAAATGTAGGAACATTACAAGACATATCAATAGACTATAAAACCAACAAGCCAAAAATAACATTACTTCTAGAACAACGACAATCAATTTCTAGCCTAGAAGAAATAAAAGAGGGTAAGTTATCTATTGAGATAAAAAAATATCGTAAACCTCGTAGTCTCGACGCAAATAAATACTTTTGGAAATTGCTTCAAGAGGTTTGCGATTATAAAGACATAGATACAATAGAAGATTATAAACGAAGAGTAAAAGAATTAGGAATATTTAAGCAATTTAAAATAATGACACAAGATGTAAAGACTTTTGAAAAATTATGGACAGATAGAGGAATAGCTTGGTTTTGTGAAATAGCAGATACAACATACATAGGAGATACAGAATTTAAAATTATAAATGCATATTATGGCTCAAGTTCTTACAATAGCAAACAAATGAGTAGATTAATAGATAATCTAGTTCAAGATTGCAAAGCTGTAGGAATAGAAACAAAGCCACAGGCTGAGATAAATAGTTTGTTAGAAAGCTGGGATAAGAAATGAGCAAAAGAAGTAAAGCTTGTGAAATATCACAAAAAGTAAAAGAAATAGTATGGAACAGAGATAATCATAAATGTATTTATTGTGGAAGATATGTTCAAAAAACTTGTGCGAACGCACATTTTATAAAAAGAAGTCAACGGAGGTTTAGGCATAGAAGAGAATATAGTTACATTATGCCAAGAATGTCATTATCAAGAAGATTTCGGACAAGATACTAAATTATATGAAGATTACATAGAAAACTACTTAAAAGGCATTTATGGAGCAAATTGGAACAAAGAAAAATTAATTTATAAAAAATATTAGGAGGAATTAAAATGAAATTTAAAGTTGGAGATAAAGTAAAAATAATAAGCAAGAATAATGTAAAATTAGTACAAGAAAACCAATTCACAAAAGCAGACTTAAAAAACGGAGATATAGTTACATATAAAAATGAAGATAAAAGGACAGTAGTTGCTGGAAATTTAATAAATAGTGGTGGATACATATCAAAAGAATTAAGTCAATATACAAATGACTTAAAAGATACGGTAATAGGAAAAAACTTAGATATAATCAAAGTCGAACGACCAGTTCAATACGATACAGTATTTGAAAGAAAAGAAGAAATACTAGACGAGACAGAAAAGAGATATTTAGCAAGTGTTATTAGACCATTTAGACACAAGGTAGAAGCTATAAGAAAAGAGGCAGGTAATAAAGAATTTATATTAATAGAGTTAAAAGACGAAGCATCTATAAATTTTCCTTACTTCAAAAAAGGCACAATGTACAAAGAAATGAAAGAAGATAGAAAATACACATTAAAAGAATTAGGATTATAACAACAGGGGCTAGACAACAAACTAGCCCTTATATTTTACGAAAGGAGAAAAAACTATGGAAGGCTGGATTAGAATTTATAGGCAAATTAGAAATAGTTGGATTTGGAAAGATAAAGAGCCTTTCGACAAACGAAGTGCTTGGATTGACTTATTATTATCAGTTAATCATAAAAGCAAAAAAATACCTTTTGAAAATGGTTTTATTGAGATAGAAAGAGGACAAACTTTAACATCAATAAAACAATTAGCAGAAAGATGGAGTTGGTCAAGACATAAAGTAAGTGATTATTTAAACCAACTAGAACAGGACATTATGATAGTACAAGTCAGGGACACAAGAAAAACTCTTGTAAGTATTGTAAATTACAACAAATATCAACCTATATTAGAAGAAAAGGACATACTTTCGGACACACTTCGGGACAGACTTGGGACATACTAGGGACACAAACAATAATGATAATAATATATTTAATTTATTTAATAATAAAAAAGTAAAAGAAAATACTGTGGAAAATTTTATTGGTTTTAAAGAAGGCGATGAGATAAGCACATTTTTAAAAACAAAAGGAATAAAAAGCATAGAAGAATATAAAAAATTAGATAAAAGTAAACAAGACGAACTGATAGAAGAATGGTTTTTAAGTACTAGATAGGAGAGTGATAAACAAATGAAGATAAATCAAAGACAAAGAATAATAAATTACATACGAGAGTTTGGAAGTATAACAAGTAAAGATGCTTATAACGATTTAGGAATAACACAATTAGCAACAAGAATAAAAGAGTTAAAAGAGCTAGGTTACGAATTTAGAACAGAATGGGAAAGTAGTAAAAACAGATTTAAAGAACCAGTAAGTTTTAAGAGATATTATTTAGCAGATATTGTTTCAGAGAATATGGAACATATAACACAAATGTAGGAGGTAGTTATGAAAATAAATAAAATAATATGTGACAAATGTCAAAAGGAAATAGATGTAGACAATGAAATAAGACTAGATTTAATGAGAAAAGAGAAAAACTCAAGCGGATATAGTTTAGGATTTAAAAAACAAAAACAAATAGATTTATGTGAAGAATGTTATAAGGAATTGTTTGAGGACTAGCCTATGAAATATCCACAATTAGAACGGAATATGTGCAAAAGCTATCGGAAAAGGTTGGTGCTTAGGTTGCCAACAATTGGAGTCCATTTGTTTTAAAGGTGTAAAGACTTGTAAGTATGTAAATATACCAACAGCAGAAGATAGTATAAAGCAGATAAAAGAAAATTTAGGAGTACAAGAGAAAATATGGAAATAGAAGATATTATAAAATATATGCTTGCATTTTTTCAAGACATAGATAAGAGATTATCACAATTAAGTGATTTACAAAGTAAGTGGGATATTAAACAAGATGAATTATTACATTACATAGAAAATCATAATTTAGATGCAGTTAAGTCTTGTAAGATAATAAAACAATTAAAGTATGTAAGAGCAGAACGAAGACAAGTAAAGAATGAAATAGATGTTATACGTTCTCTAAAAGATACTTTTGTAGATAAATATAAAAATAAATTTATAGAAAAAGATTTAATTCAAGCATTAAAAAATTTAAAAAAACTAGAGCAAAGGAAAAATAATCCTAAATATACATATCAGTATTTAACTGAAGAATTGGAGATTAGAAATGAAATATGAAGATATGCTAAACACAATAACATTAGGAGATAGTTATGAGTTAATAAAAAATATTCCAGATAATAGTATAGATTTAATTATAATAGATCCTCCATATAAATTTACAGGGGGAGGGAAGATGACTGGCTTGTTTAAAGACAGAGGGGTAAGATATTTTGATGCAATAGAAGGTAAAGGGTTAGACAACAATTATGATTTGAAAATATTAGATGAATTAATGAGAGTACTAAAAAAAATTAATATATATATATGGTGCAATAAAGAGCAGTTACATCAATATTTTGATTATTTCGAAGATAAGAATTGCTTGTTTGAAGTTTTAATTTGGAACAAAACAAATCCAATTCCACTTGTAAATAATCAATATATAACAGATAAAGAATATTGTTTATATTTTAGAGAAAGAGGTTATAAGATAAAAGGAACATACGAAACAAAAAAACAATATATATAAGTCCTGCAAATGTAGAAGACAAAAAGAAGTATAAACACCCTACAATAAAGCCAATAAATATAATAAAAAATTTAATCATAAATTCAAGCAATAAAGAAGATATAGTATTAGACTGTTTTAGCGGAAGTGGAACAACATGTGTAGCTGCTAAAGAATTAGGAAGACAATTTATAGGAATAGAAATAGATCCAGAATATCACAAAATAAGTTTAGATAGATTACAAGGAATATTAGCAAATGGTCAAATAAGTTTTGATACATTAGCGGAAAGGGCAAAAGATGAAATATAGTTTTGAAATAAAAGAAAGAGCAATAGGAAAACAAAGACCAAGATATAGTAGAAAATTAGGAAAAATGTATACACCGACAAAAACAAGTACTTTTGAAGAAAAAGTAAAATGGGCATTTAAAAGTAAATACAATATAGACATAGGAATAAACATGAATCCATTTAAAGCAAAGATAATAATACAATCTAAACCTGCAGAAAGTTTAGGAAGGAAAGCAAAGGAAGAGCTAATAAAAAATATTTGGGATTTAAGAAAACCTGATATTGACAACATTACAAAAGCGATATTAGATGCATTAAATGGATTACCTTATAAAGATGACAATCAAGTAGTAATGTTATATGCAGAGAAAAAATACGGAGAAGAAAATAAAATTTGTGTAGAATTGGAGGAAATATGAGTAAACAAGATAAGAAATTAATGATTTTAATAATTATAGTATGGATAATATACTTTGGTGGAATTTTTATAGCTACAAGAAACAAAAAAGTAATAGATAAAGATTACATACAAAACCTAGAAGAGAAACTAAACATATATGAAGAAGACTACGATAGATTTTGCTTAGAAGATAGTTTAAGGCAAACGTATTAGAAAGGAGCAGAAATGGGAGAGATAGAAGTAAACGAATATGTGAGAACAGATAAAGGCTATATTTTTAAAGTAGATGAAGAAAAGAAAAATTTGCAAGTAGCTAATTTTTTAGATGTAGAGTATGGCAAAATAGTAAACCACAGCAAACAACTAATAGACCTAATAGAAGTAGGAGACTACGTAAATGGATATAAAGTAATAGACATTATGGAAGATATGGAAACAGGAGAAATTCATTTAGAAATGACATCAGATTATACAAATGAAATAATAGGAGATTGTACTATATATAATGATGATATTAAATCAATAGTAACAAAGGGGATGTTTAAAAATGCAGAATATAGAATGGAGACCTAAGAACAATTTTCAAATATAGAATATAGATTGGAGAATTAGCCTATGAACGAAGAAGATATAAAAAACTTAAGTGAAATAATAGAATTATGCGAAGAAGAAATAAATAATAATAATGAAAATGTAACAGCTATTTTAGATTTAACAGACTTAAAATCATTAAGAAATCTAATAAACAGAAATAAAGAGATAGAAGAAGATTATATATCAGTATATTTAAGTGGATTTTATGATGGAGAAAATAAATGGAAATCTAAAGTAAAAGAAAAGATAGAAGAAGTAAATAAAAGTAATGGTTACAGTCCAGTAAATAAAATATTAATAGAACAAGTTTTAAACTCAATATTTAAAACAGGAGGATAGTAATATGTGTGAATTTGCAACTTATAATGAAAAAGGACAATTAATATGTGAACCTAAAAAAGATTTATGCTTATTATGTGTAAGAGGTAATGGAAGAAGATATATGGAAATAAAAGCTCAAAAAGATTGTTTTTTCAAGATGTTAAGTAAATTAGGAAAGGAGAGAGAAATATGAACAAAAGACAATCTAAAAAACAATATAATAAATTTATTAATGGAAATCAAAGATATTGTTGTGAGTATTGTTGTGAAATGACAGGTATATATTTTAGAACTAATGATGGTTGGCTTAATGTTTCATTAAGAGTAAATAAAAAAGAAAAAAAGTTAATAATAAATCAAAATCACAAACCAATAGGATATATAGAAGCAAGATATTGTTGGAATTGTGGTAAAAAATTAAAATAGGAGGAGAAGATGAATAAATATAAAAAAGTATCTAAAGAAGAGGTTCTTAAAATGTTTTATGATTTACAAATCAAATTTTGGAAATCAGGTTGTTGGGTAGACGGAATTTCAGCTAAATTTTTAGCCCACGAAATGAGAACATCTGAATATCAAATAAGAAAAGCTTATAAACAATTAGCAGAAGAAGGATACTTAAAATTAGAAAAAGTTCCAACTGCTTTTGAGGAATATGATAATGGGTTATATACTGAATCTATCCCTTATCTGTTTTATAAGGTTTATACTTTAACGCAAAAAGCTAAAGATAAATTTAAAAAGAATGGAGATGAAGATATTGAATAGAGAGATAAAATTTAGAGGAAAAAGAATAGATAATCGGAGAATGGGTGTATGGTTATTTATTTTTTGATTTTAATTGTGCAGATGAATATGTACCATTTATAAGCTGGAAAGATTATAGCTATTTAGGGCGGTACAGGAGAAGAAGTAGTAGAAGAAGAAACAATAGGACAATTTACACGGACTACACGATAAAAACGGACAAGAAATATACGAGGGAGATGCTTTTGAAGATGAAGACGGCTATTACATAATTGTATGGGATAAAAAAGAAGCAGGGTTCCTAGTAGATACTTACGGAATTAAAGAATGGATTGGAGAAGGTGGACAAGAATGCTATGGAAATGAAATAGAATTTGTTAGCAGAGAGCCAATAGATTATTTTGACTTTTCAAAAATAGAGATTACTAAAAATATATACGATAATCCAGAGTTATTAGGAGGAGAATAGATATGTTAAAAATAAGAGATGATGTAGAACTAGAAGATTTAGAAAAATCTGGGTTTACAGTAGTTGATGATGATTATATTTGGTTAGAAGAACAAGAAAATATAGCAATAGACAAGTATAAAAGAACAATACATATGTTTTCAAATTATGAAGATGAATTTTATAATTTAGAAGTAATATATGACCTAATCAAAGCAAATTTAGTGGTAAAGGAGTAAATAATATATATGGAATACACAGATATAAAATTAACTGAAAAACAAAGATTAAAATTACAAGCATTATATGAAGCTGAAAATCCAAAACCAAGAAATAGAGCAGAGAGAAGAAGGCAAAAATTTAGGAAAGAACGTGGAAGGAGTAAATAAGATATGGAAACAAAAGATTTAAAAATAACCAAAAAGATGGCTGATAAACATAAAAAGACAATGAATGCTTTGTATATTATTACTTACATATTATTATTTCCATTTGTAATATTAGATTATTTGTCAGATTTTTTAGAATGGCTATGCAATAAAATGGCATGGTTTAGAACTGATATTGTACATACAATATTTAAGATTATATACAAGAAAGAAATTATAGCAGATATGCAAAAGAGAGGTGTTTTAAATGAAAGAGAATGACCTTATAGAACTATTGCAAAAATGTTTAAATGTGCCTAAATTGGCATTTGGAGCTAATACAGTAGAGCCATATAAAGAGTTGCAATATATAATAGAAAAGGCAGATTATATTTTATATTTACAAAGTATGTATTTAATAAATAAGAATAATCTTAAAATTTATAAAGATGACGAAGAAACTATACAAAATATAAAAGAAAACATAAGCAGAATATCAGAAGAAATAAAGGAAAAATGCCAAGAGTTAGAAGAGTTTTACGACAAAAGGGTAAAAGAGGGGTGGAATTAAATGAAAGAAAATGATATACAGGAAGATATTAATATATTAAATGAATTGTTAGATGATGAAATTGTTCCAAGATTACATAGAAGATATAAAAATGCATTAGAAGAAATTATAGAAGAAGTAAATAAAAATACTTGTACTTATGAACAAATAGAAGAAGACTATAATGTGTGGCATTGTAGTAAATGTAAATGTGATTGGTGCATTGAAGAAGGTACTCCAATAGATAACAATATGAATTATTGTCCAGAATGTGGAGCAAGAATAAGAGAAATTATTGAACTAGAAGAGGAGGTGTTTTAAGTGAAAGAAATAATAAGAGAATTAATGAAAGAGATTAATTTATTTGAAATTATTGTTGCATTTATAGAAGCGATTATTGGAATATGTTTAATAAAAGCAAATATAAGTATTTCATCAATGCTTTTAATATTAGCAGGATTTCATGCAGGAAAACGGATTATATGGAGGTAAAGAATAAGCAATGAATAAAAAAAAATAGTATAGAAGAAGATATAATAAAAATAGAAGGATTAAAGTATTTAACGCTACAAGCAACAATAAAGGGCAAGTTTATATGTGCAAAGGTTCCTGAGGATTACATTCAAGCAATAGAACATATTTTATCAGATTATAAAAGAGTATTAAAAAAGAATGAACAGCTAAGAACAGAAGTGAACAGCTTAAAAGAAGATATGTCTAATATGTATGATGAAGAAGTTGTAATAAGTATTATAAGCGATAATTTTAATGTAAGTAGAAATGAAGTTTTAGAATTGTTAGGTGGTGAGAAATAAATGAACAAGGAAGAAAAGAAAGCTATAAAAGTAATAAATAAAAGAACGAAAAGATTACTTGATGAATTAGAAATAGAAAAAGAAGATATGTTAGACGAACCAAGAATAGCTTATTTAATGCAAGAGATAAGAGCAAATAAAACAATATTAAATCTAATAGAGAAACTACAAAAAGAGAATGAAAGTCTTAAAGAGTATAATATGGAGTATAAAAGAATACTTGATTTGGCAAATGATAGAATATACAGAAAAAAATATTTAGAAGAAAGAAGAAAAGAGCAACCTACTTTATTATATCCAGATGGTGATGAAATATATCAAAGATACTATGAATTAAAACAAGAAAATGAAGAGTTAAAAGAAAAATCAAATATTTCCAAAACTGGTAGTGATTATTGGTGCATGAAATATGCAAAACTACAAAAAGAGAATGAAGAAATAAAAAATGAAAACAAAAGATTAAAAGTAATAAAATATAGTACAGAATACGGAACAGAAAATATACATTTAATAACTAAAAGCGATTTAGTACAAATAGATATAAACAAATATATGATAGAAATAGAAAAAGGAAAGTTTGTTGATTTAAAACAAGTATATCAAGAAAATGAAAAATTAAAAAATGATTATGAAAATTTAAATAATAGTGTAGTAGTTAAAAATCATTGTATAAAAAACAGTATTCCAGTTCAAGAAGTAAAAGACAAGATAGAAGAATTAAAAGAACAATATAACGTTAGAGAGCTTGACTTTATAAAAACAACACGAGATATAAGAAAGATTATTATTCAAGCACTAGAAGAACTAATAGAAGGAAGAAAATTAGAGGAGGACAAGCTATGACACCAGAACAAGCAGTAAAGTTATTAGATAATTTAAGTGAATATGGACTTTGTTATAATATAACAGAAGAGTATCAAGAAGCTATGAAATTAGTTTTATCTATGCTAGAAGAAAAAGAAAAAATAATAGATTTAATGACAAATGAATTAGCATTATATTGTGAAATAAATTGTGAAGAAGATATTAAAACAAATAAAGAACAAATAAGACAATATTTTGAAGATAAAGCAAGTACATAAGAAAGAGATGATAAATATGCTAAGTAAAGAAGATAAAATAGCAAATAAAAAAGAAAGATTAGAAAAAGCATTATATAATTGGCTAAATGAAACAGAGAAAGTTGAAGAAGATGTATTAAATTTAATAGATCATAATAATGTACCTAAAAGTAAAATTTCAAGGAGCATTAGTACTATGAAAAATAGATTAGTTACATTAGAAAATAATTTAAGAAAGTATTAGGAGGTACAAAAGAATGTCATACATAAAAGAAGATATTGAAAATATGTTAAAAAAACATAAAGAAAACGAAGGCAAGCTATTTGAAATAGAATTAAAAATAGATGAATATGAAAATAGACTTGAATATGCAGGGACAGTATATGAAGATACACAAGAAGAAGTAATACAAAATATGCAACTAGCAGGACAACCTTATGATAGCATACATAGTAATACAAATAAAATATCAGATAAAACATCAAATACAGCAATAAATTATCATAAAGAGCAACGTCATATAAATAAAGAAGATATAGTATTTTTAGAGAACGAAATACAAAGACTAAAAATACAAAGAGAAGACTTGAACAAAAAAATAGCTAGAGTTAAAAATTGGTTAGATAAAATAGACAGTAGAGAATCAGCAATATTAATAGAATATTATATAAATAATAAGGGAAAAAACTGGGATAAAGCTGTAATATCTTATAATAAAACTGCAGATAAAGAGTTACAAAAGAGACAATTAGTAACAATAAGAGATAAAGCAATAGAAAAGATATTAAGTATTATAAATATATAAATTGCATTAAAATTGCACCGTTTATGTATTGAAAATTGCATTTATTATTATATATAATTATAATAGCAATAGATATAAAGAGATTGCAAATTTAAAGAAAGGGAAAACCTTTCTATACAAAGACCCTATTTTGATTATAAATGCACGGTTGCAAAAGCAGACATAACACAGCCATTCCCAAGTGCCAAATGTCTGCAATATCTGTCTTCATAAGAAGACTTTGCTCTAGTAATAGAGATTTTCAAAGAGATTTTAGTAAAAGTCTCTTACCAGCAGGCTGTGGTAGCGCCCAACTGATGTGAGAGTTTTGCGGACAACCTTACAAAGAATAACAAAAAAACCGCACATATATATAGCGGAGTAGAGCAGAGGTCAGCTCGCTTGGCTCATAACCAAGAGGTCAATGGTTCAAATCCATTCTTCGCAACCAAACGGCTAAAAGTAGTAGTAATAATTGTAAAATGCCGTTCTTTAAGAGTTAGATATATTCTAGCTCTTTTATTATGCATAATTTAATTGATAGTATGTAGTGATATAAAGGTATGTAGTGAAGAAAACACTAAACCTATGAATGCAAACTAATAAAACAAGTGAAATACTATAAGGTTTGATTATTTGCTTATAGTAACACAAATAATAATCAATAACGCAAATTTATATCATTACATAGTGTTTATATAAAAACAAAGGAGAAAGATATGAAAAGAAAAGGAAGTACTATAGCTGCAGAAATAATAGCAGATTGGAAAAGAGAAGAGTATTACAAGAAACGAATAAAAAGAAACAAATGTATAGTAGATGCTAAAAAACAATGTGATATTTGTAAGTATAAAGAAATTTGTGAGGAAAAAGTATGAAAATAGAAGAAATATTAAAAAGAACAGATAATGAAACATATAAGAAGTTAAAATCAAGATTTAATTATAAAGAGTGTATGAAGAGAAAATGCAAAGACTGCAAGAAAAAGAAAGAGTGTTTTAAGGAGCAAAAACAATGAAATTTAAAATGAATAACAAGACATGGTACATAAAAGAATTATCACAACAAAAAATGAAAGAAGAATTAAAAAAGCATTTTGAAAATCCAATAACAGACGGGAAATATTACGGACTAACATATGCAGATACACAAGAAATATTTTTAGATAAAGATTTATGTGCTGATAGAAAAAGAAGTACTTTGTTACACGAATTAGGACATTGCTATATATTAACATATATAACACATCAAGATAGAAATTACAATGAAGAAGATGTAGTAGATATAATATCAAATTCACACGATATTATAAGAAATATAGTAGACAAATATTTTAAAAAGATATAGATATAAAAAATAGGAGCATTTTATAGCTCCTATAATTAAGTTAACCTTTATATGGATTTGAAACAGCTGCATAAATAGTTTTATATGCTTCAGCAGCTTCTTCAGCAGTTGTTATACATTTAATATCTATCAATGCAGTAACCATATTAGTAGTAGCTTGACTTAATTCCATATGTTTCACCCCACTTTCTATAAATATTGTAGCAAAGTAAGAGTGAAAAGAATGTCAAAAAGTGTCGAAAAATATAAATTAAAGCAAAATAAAGTAGGTGAGTGAGGTGGCGAAATATGACTGGAAGCAGTTAGAAAAAGAATACATATTAAGTGATTATAAATCAGTAAGTAGCTTTCTGAAAGATAAAGGAATAAAATCAAACGGAAGTACTAAAAAGAGTACAAAAGGATGGAAAGAAAAAAAGGTACTAAAAGAGGACAAAAAAAGTACTAAAGTAATTGAAAAAGTAATAGAGAAAGAGTCCGAAAAAGAAGCTGATAAAATAATACAAGTAAAAGATGTAGCAAATGATTTATTAAGTAAAATAGTACAAGCTAATAATGAACTTAATATGCATATAGCAAGAAATAAGAAAAAGACTAAGACAGTAGAATACAATTACGATATGTGCAAGCCAAGTAAAGAAATAATAGATGAAGAGGAAGAAATAAAGTCATATATAGACATTATAGATAGAAAAGGACTAAAAGAGCTTACCTCTGCATTGAAGGACTTAAGTGATATATTAGGAACTAAAGAGGACGATGACGAAAATGATAATTCATTTATAGAAGCTTTAAATGGAAAAACGGAGGACATTTGGAATGAAGAAGAAAAATAAAGCAAATTTCAAATGGAAACAAATGTCTAACAAACAATTAAAAGTATTTACTTGGTGGAACGTTAACTCACCTATGAAAGATAAAGATGGAATAATAGCAGATGGAGCTGTAAGAAGTGGCAAAACTATAAGTATGGCACCTAGTTTTGTAATGTGGGCTATGGAGAATTATGATGAGTGTGATTTTGCTATATGTGGAAAAACCATAGGTTCTTTAAATAGAAATGTTATAAATACGTTAAAAAAACAATTACATTCACTTAAATATAGATATGAACATAAAAGAAGCGAAAATTTATTAATAGTTAGTAAAAATGGAAAGACTAACTATTTTTATTTGTTTGGAGGTAAAGATGAATCAAGCCAAGATCTAATACAAGGTATGACATTAGCCGGTATCTTCTTTGATGAAGTAGCATTAATGCCACAATCGTTCGTTGAACAAGGTATAGCAAGATTAAGCGTTGAAGGTGCTAAATTTTGGTTTAATTGTAATCCTAAAAATCCAAATCATTGGTTCAAATTAGAATATATAGATAAGATACAAGAAAAAAACATATTATATTTACATTTTACAATGGATGATAATTTAACGTTATCAGAAGCAGTAAAAGAAAGATATAGAAGAATGTTTGTTGGAGTATTCTATAAACGAAATATTTTAGGTTTGTGGGTAACTGCAGAAGGATCTATTTATACAATTTATAGCGATAACAAAGAAGCTTATTATACAGATAATCCAGACTATGATTTTATACAAATTGGAATAGATTTTGGTGGAAATGGTTCAGCACACACATTTGTAGCAAGCGGTCTAAAAAATAATTATTCAAAATTAACAGCTTTGATGTCAGAAAGATTGGAAGCGACTGGAATGACACCACAACAATTATATAATGCATTAGATTTATTCATAGAAAGAGTGCAAAATAAATATGGACAAGTTAGTATGTTATATCCAGATAGTGCAGAGCAAACACTAATAAATGGAATAAAGACTATGGTATCAAAAAAATATCCTCATATATCTGTAAGAAATAGTATTAAAGAAGAAATAATAGATAGAATTAGATGTACGACAAGTTTGATGGCTAGTTTTAGATTTTTTATGACACACGATTGTGTCACATTAGAATTAGCATTTGAAAATGCAGTATATAATGACAAGCCAAAAGAACAAGGAAAAGATGAAAGACTAGATGATGGAACGTCAGATATAGATACACTTGATGCGTTTGAATACAGCTGGGAGAGATATATAAAGCAATATAGTAGAGTTGCATAGGAGGAACCTTATGTTTGAAAGAATGGTAAATTTTATAAAAGGAGCAATAAATAAGATGTTTAATACAACTGATATAGCAAAAGATTTTAATATAGATATATCAACAAGTAATGAGGTATTATCTGCCATTGAAAAATGGTCTAATATTTACAATGGTAAAGCACCTTGGCTAGACGAAGAAGTAAAGTCATTACATGTTGCCAAGACAATATGTGAAAAGGTAGCTAAAGCAGTAACAATAGAATTTAAAACTAAAGTCGACGATAAAGAAATAGATAAAACATATCAAAGATTCATTAAGAATATAAGAACTAATACAGAGTATGCGTTAGGAAAGGGTGGAATGTTCTTCAAGCCATTTTATAGTAATGGAAAAATCAAGATTAGTTGTATACAAGCAGATAAATTCATACCTACAAAGTTTGATAGTACCGGCGAATTGCTAGGTGCTATTTTTATTGATCAAATTACAAGAGGAAAAGAGATATATACGAGACTTGAATATCAAGAACTCAACGATACAACATTAACTATAAAAAACAAAGCATATAAAACTACAATATACAATTCCAATATATTAGGGACTAAAATACCACTTAATTCAGTAGAAGATTGGAACAACATTCAGGATGAAATACAAATCAATCATGTCAACAAACTATTAGGAGGATATTTTAAAATACCTATTGCAAATCCTGTTGACAATACAAGTCCAGTTGGAGTTGCAATATTTGCAAATGCTCTTGATACACTAGAAGAAATAGATAAACAATTTAGTAGAACTTTATGGGAATATGAAGGTTCTGAACTTGCTATTGATGTTGATGAAACAGCATTAAAAAGAGACGAAAATGGTAATGATATATTACCTAAAGGCAAAAAAAGATTATATAGAAAATTAGATTTAGGACCTGAAGGAGGTTGGAATATATTTAGTCCGCAAATAAGAGATACCTCGTTATTTAATGGATTAAATGAATTATTAAGACAATGTGAAAGTCAATGTGGTTTGGCATTTGGAATATTAAGCAAGAATACAGAAGTAGAAAAAAGAGTAGAAGAAATAAAAACTTCTAAACAAGATTACTATGTAACGGTTTCAGATATACAGGGGGCATTACAAACCGCATTAGAGGATCTAATTTATAGTATAGATGTTTTAATGAGTTTGTATGGAATAAAACACAAAGTTGGAGCAAATGCAAGCTTTGATTTTGACGATAGTATTTTAGTAGATAGCGAAAAAAAACAATCACAAGCATTAGTGGAAAGAAATGCTAAATTAATAGATGATATAGAATACTTTGTTCAAACAAGAGATTATTCAGAAGAAGAAGCAACAAAATACGTAAATAGAATGCGAGAGCGAAGCAAAGAACGAATACCAAATGAAGAACTAGAGGAATAGTATATGATAGAAAATAAAATACAAAGTGCAATTAAGCCTATTTTAAGTATATACTCTAAATTTGAACTAGAAGTAATAGAGAAAATTGCAGAGCATTTTAATTTGAATGAGGAATTTATTAATAGTGATTATTGGTATTTTGAAAAATTAAAAGAACTTGGAGGCTTAAATAATGAAACACTAAAGCTATTAGAAGAATATACAGGGAGAACAAAACAAGAATTACTAAAGGCTATGCAAGATATCGGTGTAAACTCAATACCAATTGAACAACTAAATATTGCAACTCAAAAGAATGCACTATTAAATCCAGAAAAGATTATAAATAGTACAAATATACAAAAATTAATAAAATATAGTTACAATGAAGTAGAAAAGACTTTTTTAAATCTCAATAAAACAATACAAGAACAAGTAAGACAGACATACACAGATATAATAACAGAAACATATATAAAGACAAATGCTGGAGTATGTAGTTATCAAGAAGCAATATTAGAAAGTTTAGACAAATTAGGCGATAAAGGAATATCAATACTTACCTATCAAGATAAAAACGGATTGATAAGAAATTATGATGTAGTAGGAACAATAAGACGTGATTTATTAGTTGCAACTAGGAGACTAGCTGGAAAAGTAAACGAAGAAGCAATAAAAGAAAGTGGAAATCACATAGTAAGAGTTACTAATCACTTTGGAGCAAGAACTGGCGATGGAGGAGAAGATTATACAAATCATGCTTGGTGGCAAGAATTACAATTCTTCTGTTGGAACTACGATGGAAAGGCCACAGAAGAAGAAAAGAAACTACCAGATTTTATGGAACATTGCAATTATGGAGACGTTCAAGGAATAGTAGGTATTAACTGCAAGCACTTATTTACTGTTTGGTATGGCTCCACAAAAAAAGAAGATTTAGGATTTACCTATGATGAAAACAAGGAAGAATACGAAAAAACACAGAAGCAAAGATACTTGGAAAATGGCATTCGTAGATGGAAAAGAAAACAAGTAATTGCTAATAAAGTAGAAGATGAAGAAGGCTATAAAAAATCGAGTATAAAAGCTAAAGAATGGCAAGATAGATTAAATACATTTACAGAAGAAAACAAATTAAAGAGAGATTATACAAGGGAACATATAAAAGGATATAAAAATGTGACAATAAAAGAAAAAAATGATATAATATTATTACCAAATTATCAAGAAGCCATAATACCAGAAGAAAAATTTACTGAGTATGCATTAAATCCATTAAAAGATAAAAATAAGGCAGAAGCATTTGAAAAAGCACTAGGATATAACTTAAGCAATTCAAATAAATTGATAGAGAATATAAGAACTAATATAAATAAGTTTAATGCAACAGAAAAGCCAGATTTGGGATATGGTACAAGATACGAAATTATAATGAATTTGACAGGAGAAAACGGTAAGAATGCAAATGTAAAAACAGCTTGGATAATAGATAAAGATACGAAAAAGACTAAGATGACAAGTGCATATGTAACAAGTAAAAAGTGGAAAGAAGGTAATAATGATGAAAATAAAAATGTTTGATATTGTGATATTAAAAGATGGTAGAAAAGCAACAATAGTGGAAATATATGAGCAAGGAAAAGCGTATGAAGCTGATATATTAGTAGATGATACAGGAGAATATCCAGAATATGAAACAGAGACTATAAGACAAGATGAAATAAAAGAGGTGATAAAGTAATGAAATATAAAATAGGAGACAAAGTAGAATTAACAAACGGTTGTATTGTAATTATAACTGACATACAAGGAAGTATAGGAGGAGAACAATGCTATATAGCAGGAATATCTCCGATACCAGAAGAAAGAATAATTAGAAAAATAGAAGATTAATAAAAAATATGAGGTGGCGGAATAGGTAGACACTAAGTGTGATAGAAATATCCGAGGCGAATAAAATACAGGGGTAACCGATATCAGAAGTGGCGTAGGAGTGTACACTATAATAATTAAATAGCTAAAACATAGAAGTTCAAAAATGAACTTCTATTTTTATATAATTTTGTCTACTTGCGGACGTAATAATGCAAGCTCACATGACAAGAAAAAGTCGTAAAAATCGTAGTGAGAGAAAGGAAAAATATGAAAAGAAAATTTTTAGAAGATTTAGGACTGGAAGCGGAAGTAATCCAAAAAATTATGGATGAAAACGGAAAGGATGTTACATCTCTAAAAGCAAGAGTAGATGACTTAACAGAACAAATTAATGTTAAAGACACTACTATTTCAGAAAAGAATAACAAAATAGCTGAGCTTGAAAAAGTAGACGTCGAAGCTATTAAAACAGCTGAGTATGAAAGAGGAAAAACAGAAGGTTCTAAAGAAATTGAAGTTTTCAAAAAGCAAAATGCTTTAGACAAAGCTTTATCTAAGTATAAAGCAAAAGACACTAGCATTTTAAGTAAAATGCTAGATATGGAAAAGGTTAAATACAATGACAAATTTGAAATCGTGGAAGGGTTAGAGGATCAGGTAAACTCTATCAAGGAAAGCCACGATTATTTATTTGACAATGATAATCCTTTACCAATATTTACAGGAGCAAATCCAAATAATAATCCAAATTTTAATAATAAAGAATTATCTCTTGGAGAAGCTTTAAAAGAAAAATTTAAATAAAAATTAGGAGGAAAGAATTATGATAACATTAGAAGAAGCAAAAGTAGGAATGGCTGATAAAGTAGACCAAGCAGTCATTGATGAATTTAGAAGAGGGTCTTTATTACTAGATAAGCTAGTATTTGACAATGCAGTAGCGCCTGGAACAGGTGGAAGCACATTAACTTATGGATATACGAAGTTAAAAACACCATCAACAGCAGGATTTAGAAAAATAAATGGCTCATATACAAATAATGAAGCTAAAAGAGAAAAAGCAAGTGCTGATTTGAAAATATTTGGAGGAAATTTTAAAATTGATCGTGTATTGATAAATACATCTGGAGCAGTTGATGAATTAGACTTCCAAATGAAAGAAAAAATAAAAGGAGCTATAAATTTATTCCATAATACAGTAATAAATGGAAATGAAGCAGTAAATGAGGATGAATTTAACGGATTAGATGTTATGCTAAAGGGGTCTAGTACAGAATACAACGCATCTGAATATGCACAAACAACAGATACTGATATAGTAGAAGGAAAGACTTATTATACTAGAAGTGGGTCAGGAACTGCAAGTTCTCCATACAAATATACAAAAGTTGAAAGTCCAGCTAAAGCCAATATAGCTACATATTATGAATTAAAAAATGCCTTTGATTTGTCAACATCTAAAAAAATGGATGATAACTATCAAGAATTTTTAGACAAAATGGATGACTTCGTTTCTATTATGCAAGGTAAGCCAACAATGTTTTTAGGAAATAACAAATTAATTACAAAAATTAAAGGTATTGCAAGAAGAGCAGGATATTATACTAAATCAGAGGATTCATTTGGTAGAAGCATAGATATGTGGGATAACATACCATTAGTTGATTTAGAAGAATATTTTGATGGTGTAAATACAACACCTTGTGTTAAAATTTCAGAAGAGGGCTTAACAGACTTATATGCTGTTCAAATAGCAAAAGATGGTTTCCATGGTGTATCACCAACAGGAACAGGAGTTTTAAGTACATGTTTACCAGATATGAAAGCCCCTGGGACAGTTAAAGAAGGAGACGTAGAAATGGTTGCTGCAGTTGTTCTTAAAAATACACTAAAAGCAGGAGTATTTAGAAATATTAAAGTAAAATAAGAGGAGTGAGGGCATGATAAATTATACCGATTATGATTTTTATAAAGATACATATAAGGGCGACATGCCCAAAACTGATTTTAATAAATTAGTAACAAGAGCAAGTGCAGAAGTACAAAAAAACATCTTCAATAGAGATATTAAAGGCTGTGAAGATGAAGTACAAATGGCAACTTGTTCTGTTGCTGATATATTGTTAAAAATCGAACAATTAGAGACAAGAAAAGATAAGTTAGTAAGTAGTGATGCTGTTGATAAGGTAGTTTCTAGTGAAAGTGTAGGAGATTTATCAAGAACATTTGCTAATACTTCTAACTTAAGTGATCTAGAAAAAGAAATTTCTAACCAAAAAAATAAAATAATAGAAGAAATTAGATTATATCTTTTACATACAGGTTTATTATACAGAGGTGTTTGATATGGAAGATGTATTTGATAAAGATATAACTATAATAAATCAATACATAGACAACAACCATAAAAAATCATATAAAGTAAGCTATGTAAAAGGTTTTTGGAGTTCTAATGATGGAATATCAATAAATGGAACGCAAATAATTAAAAATGATGATTTGTCTGCAAGAATACTAATAAATGATAGTAGGAATGCGAAATACCAAAAGCCAGAAGAGTTTAGAAAAGAGCAAAAAACGTGGACATTACAAAATGATGATTATTTAGTAAAAGGAAAAGTAGAAAAATTTACTACTATAACTAAATTATTAGAAAATTATCAAGAGGTAATAAAAATTACAAATATTGCTACTAAAGATTATGGTTCAGAGGATATGTGGTATTGGGCTATAAAAGGAGCTTAAGATGAAAGTGGATTATATGATGGCTTTTAATAGTATTCAAAAACAACAAATTATTGATAAGTATGGTCTTGAAAGCGGAAGAACACAGAAAGTTATAGATAGTGTATTTATGGGTAATTTAGATAAATATATGCCTATGGATAGTAGCCAAATGATAACAAGCATGTATAATTCTACAAAAGTAGGTTCAGGAGAAATAAATATAAATACTCCTTATGCTCATTATCAACACGAAGGAGATCTATATGTAGATCCTAAATATAAAATAGGGGCATTTCATGATCCAATAAGTGGAAGATATTGGAGCAGACTAGGAATAAAGAAAATTCCAAGTGGTAAAAAATTAAAGTATCACGGAGGAGCAAATAGAGGAGACCATTTTGTCGAAAGAATGTTAGCAGACCATTTCGAAGATATTTTAAATGCAGGACAAAAGGAGATAGATAGATGAGTAATCAAGTAGAAGAAGCTATGATTAATGCAGTAAGAGATTATATTAGTAAATGCCCTTACTTAAAAGAATATGCTGAATTAAATATAGAATATCTGACTGACAAAGTAGAAACGTATTCTATAAATGAAAATGCTGGATATAATCCAGTAATTGAAAAATATGTAATAGGTGGAGATTATCAATTTTTATTTACTTTTGATAGTAAATTGTATTGGAATGAAGATATCCAAAATAATATAGATAATTCTAAATTTTTTGAAAATTTTAGAAATTGGTTAGTAAAAAATAATAATAATAAAATATATCCTAAAATAGAAGGAATATATGAAATAGGTGCAACTACAAATGGCTATATATTTGCAACGAATGCGAATGAAGCTATTTATCGTATACAATGCTATTTAAAATATTATAAGGAGGTATAACATGGCGACAAAAGAAAACAAAGAAGTCATAGCAGAAACTCCGCAAAATGTTAATTTATTAAGTTTAGAAAATGATGAAAGAGAGGAAAATATAATGTCTGAAACAGAAGTGAAATTTGAAAGATTAAAAAATACATCTAAAGTAAAATTTTTAAATACAACACCTAAAGCACCAACGGCTAAATGGGATATTGTAGGTAGAGGTATTACATCGAATGAGAATAATTATGGAGCAAAAACTACTGATGAACATTGGATAATAGAAGAAAATGAAAGACATTCATTAGATGGTTATTCTTTAGGATCAGATGTAGAACAAACAGCAATAAAAGGCGACGGAGTATTCGAATTTGTTGACGACTTGATGTATAAAATGGCAAAAGGTTCAGAATGTGAGACACAAATGCTTGAAGTATACAAATACAGGGTAAACGAAAGCGAATCAACACCAAAATATGATGCAAGATTATTTAATGTACTAATAGTACCGGATACAGATACTATTGAAGGCGGAAGTGCATTAAAATTAAAATATAAAATACAAACTCAAGGGGATCCTAAATTTGGAAAAGTAACATTTTCAAATGGGACACCAACATTCACAGAAAATGAATAAAAAATACAAAAAAATTATAATAATCGCAAAATTCGACAAATTTTGCGATTATTATATATTATACTTCCTTTATAAAAGATAAAAGGAGGAATTTAACATGGCAATGAAAACTTGCAAAGATTGTGGAACAGAAGTTAGTAAAAGTGCAAAAATTTGCCCAAAATGTGGCAAAAAATTAAAACATACAGGATTAAGAGTAATATTAGGGTTAATTATCTTAGTATTAGGAATAAGTTTAATAGCATCAGGAGAAAGTAATAACACAACACCTACAAGTACTCAACAACAAGAAAAATTCACATTAATATCAGATAATAAAACTACAGATGCAATAGGAACAACATATATTGAAGGAGAAATAAAGAATAATACAAATAAGACATATTCATATGTACAAGTAACTTTCAATTTATATGATGATAATGGTTCACAATTAGGAACAGCAGTAGATAATATTAATAATTTAGAACCAAATGCAACGTGGAAATATAAGGCAATAGGATTAGTAACAGAAAAAGTGACAACCTATAAATTAGTAGAAATAACGGGTTGGTAATAAAAGAAACATCTATTTTTATGTAGGTGTTTTTTATTATGGAGGAAATCATGGAATATATTAATTTAAAACAAAGAAAAGATATATTAAAACTAGGACTTATAGATGAAAAAGGGAATATAATTTTAGACAACAATGGTAATGAAGTATTTCTAGAATTTGATTGCGGAGATATTGAATTACCTTTAAAATATAATAGATGTATAAATTTAATAGAGAAGGCAAGAAATAAATTAAAAAATCAATTTGTGATAATTGATAGAAAGCAAGATCATAAAGGCAAACAACTTTTAAGTTCAAAGGAAGAAGAAAAAGTAAATGCAGTAAAGCAATTCTATAAAGATATGGAATATGCTATGGATTTATTTTTAGGAGAAGGTGGAACAAGAAAATTTTTAAATAGTAAAAATCCATACTGGGAAATGTGGGATGATATTGACGAAATGTTAAAACCTCATTACGATAAATTAAAATTAACAGTTACTAATATGACAGATAGAATAAAAGAAAAATACAAAGTAACTGAAAGTGATGTGTTAACTAATGATTAATTATCCTAAATTTGTACAAATAAAAGGTAAAAAATATAAAATAAACACAGATTATAGAACAGCTTTAAAATGTCAAGAAATTTCAAAAAGTGATGTATCAGATGAAGAAAGAGCTCTAGCAATAATATATTTATTATTTGGAGATGACGGAATAAATCATAGTGAAAGTTGGAACGAATTATTACAAATAGGACTTAAATATTTAAATTGTGGTAAGGAAGTAAAAGAAAATAATAGTGAAGAAGAAGCAAATATGGACTTTGAACAAGATTGGAGCTATATTCAAGCTTCTTTTTTTAGTGATTATAATTTAAATTTATCAAATACAGAAATGCATTGGTGGCAATTCTATGATTTATTATGTGGTCTTACAGAAAAATGTATTTTAAGTAGAATTAGATTTGTTAGAGATTTTGACATAAGTCAAATAAAAGATAGCAAAGAAAGAGAAAAATGGATTAAACAAAAAGAACAAGTAGCATTAAAGGAAGAAGAAATAAAAACATTTGAAGAAAGAAGATTAGATGATTTATTTGAACAACAACTAAAAGGTAGGTGATAGTATGGATGGATATTTGAAAATAAAAACAAAAATAGATAATAGAGAAGTAGATAAGGGTATAGTAGAATTAGAAGATAAAATAAAAAACTTACAAACAGATAATGCAAAATCGAGCAAAGAACAAGAAAGCTTACAAGAAGAAATAAAAAGGTACGAAGAATTATGCAACAAAGCAGATTTATATAAACAAAAAATCAAAGAATTAAAAGCAGAAAAGACAAATTTTTCAAGTCGATTTAATGGTTTTATACCAGATTCTCAAATGTCAAATTATAATTTAATCAATTCTCAAATTTCATCTACGAAACAAAAATATGCAGAAATAACACAAGAAATTGATAAGCAAGCACCAAAGATAGAAAAAGTATATTCTAAATTAGATAAAATAAAAAATAAACAAAATGAAAATAATGCGAAAATATCACAATTTAAACAAAAAATAGAGCAAATTAATTTAAAAAAAATACAAAATGGACTAAATAATGTTGGAACAGGGATACAAAAGCAAATAAGCAAAATAGGTAAGCTAACAATGGCAATAGCAGGAATAAGAATTGCGTGGGGAGCTGTAAGAAGTGCTATAAGTATGGTATCTCAATATAATAGTCAAGTATCATCTGATTTTGAATATATGAGATATTGCATAGCGAATGCAATAGCACCGGCAGTGCAATGGTTAGTAAAATTATTATATACAGCATTATCGTATATAAATGCAATGTCAATTGCGTGGTTTGGAGTAAACTTATTTGCAAATTCAAGTGCTAAAGCTTTTCAAAAAATGCAAAAAGGAGCAAATGGAACAGCTAAATCAGCTAAAGAAATTCAAAAATCATTGCAAGGTTTCGATGAAATGAACATATCACAAGATAATGCAAGTAATGCATCTGAAGGCGGAGAAATTACAACACCTAGTATGAATATGAGTGATATTCAAGGAGAAGTACCTGAATGGTTGCAATGGATTATAGATAATAAAGATTTGATTTTATCTTTATTAGCAGGAATGACAGCTGGAATATTAGCATTTAAATTAGGTCTAGGTGGAATAAAAAGTCTAGGAATAGGTATTATAATAGAAGGAATAGTATATTCAATACAAGCATTACAAAAATATCTAGAAAGTCCTACATTTACAAATCTAGGAAAGTTTATTCAAGGTATAGGAGTGACAATATTAGGTTTGGCAGTAATAATAGGTAATTTACCTATTGCGGTTACAGGAGCTATTGTTTTAATATGGGGAACAATAGTTAAATATTGGGATAATATAAAGGAGTTTTTTCAAAATGGAATTGATTGGTTAACTGGAAAAAGTGACTGGATTCATGAAATGTTTGGAAATACGATAGGAGATATATACGACACAATAGTTAATAGTTTACAAGGTATATTAGATTGGTTTGATGCAATGTTCAATGGAATTAAAGCTAATTTTAATGAAATTATTTCTTTTATAAAAAATGTTTTCAGTGGAAATTGGGAAGGTGCATGGCAAAATATAAAAAACATATTTAAAAATATATGGGAATTTATGAAAAAAACAGCACAAACAGTGTGGAATCTTATAACTTCAATGGTTTCAAATATAGGAAAAACTACAGGTAGTATCATATCAAGTGCTTTTAAATCAATAGTAAATACAGTATTAAGAACAATAGAAAATGTGTTAAATGCACCTATACGTTCTGTTAATAAATTAATTGGAGTAATAAATGCAGTACCTGGTATAAATTTAGGATATTTAAGTACATTTAATCTTCCACGTCTTGCAAAAGGTGGTGTAATATCACAACCAACAACCGCAATCATAGGAGAAGCAGGCGAAGAAGCAGTAGTACCACTAGAAAATAATATGGAGTGGCTAGATATATTAGCAACTAAAATAGCAAGTAAAATCGGAAGTGGAGATGCATCTTTCATATTAAATATTGATAGTAGAACAGTACAAAGAGGAATAGCAAAAAGACAACAAGAACTTGCTTTTACTAAGAACGGGAGGTAGTTATGCTAATAGATAAAGATAGCTTAATTATAGATGACGTAAAGATGGCTCAGTATATCACGAAAGCAAAATTTGGATATCATAAAATTTGGGGGAAAGATACGGGAAGAGCATTGTCTGGAGATAATTCTGGAACATTAAAAGGAATTTATCCTAAAATAACAATGACTTTTAGAAAATTAAATGAAGAAGAGACAGGACTTATACTGTCTCTTTTTAATAAAGCAGAAAATAAAGTTACATTTTATAATCCAGATTTAAAAAAGAAAATAGTAAATATGTCTTGTTATTCTAATGACCAAGAAATGGAACAACAATATTTAGGAAAGATAGAAGGTTATAATAGTGCTGTAATTTCTAATAAAAAGAGGGAGTATTATGAATGAAAAACGTAACAGCTAATTTTAAAAATGATATAAGAACCTATGGTAGACAATTCGATTATAAAGTAAAAATAAATAATATAGATAATGATATAGACAATTTTAATTATATAAAACCATCATTTAATATAGATTTATTTAAAACAGTAATGAATAAATTAGAAATTGATTCTAAAAATGATATACCTATAAATTCTAAAATAAATATAGAAATTGGAGTAAAAGTAAATGAGCCAAGATATGAATATATAGGATATAATACTTATACAGTAATAAAACCAAGTGAAAGGCAAGAAGATACATTATCATATATAGTTAAAGCATATGATAAAATGGTTGAATCTATGATTGAATATGATCTAAATATAACAACAAAGATAAAATTAAGAGATTACTTAATTAGAGTATGTAAAAGATTAGGTTGGAATACTAAAAATATTCCAGTTACTTTTATCAATTCAGAAAAATTAGTAGATCCAACATTACATATAGGAATAAATTATACATTTAGAGATGTTTTAGATGAAATTGCTACATTATCTTGTAGCTTTTTATTATTTATAAACGACAAACTTCATATGATCCATTTTAATGAAACTAATGAAAATATAGACGAAAGCTATCTAGATGAAGATAATATTACAATTGCAGAAAAATATTTCATAAATTCACTTGTATTTAGTAGGGCAGAAGAAAGCGACAATATATATAGAAAAGATGATAAAAGTATAGAATTAAATGGATTACATGAATACAGAATATCAGATAACCAACTATTAAGTACAAACGATAGAGATTTGTATATAGACGAAATGTTTAATTATTTAGAAACTTTTGAGTTTTATATTTTTGATATAAAAAGTAAAGGAATTTTATTTTTAGAAGCTTGCGATAAATTTAATTTTGTTTTAGATGGAAAGATATATCCAACAATATTACTTAATAACGAAACAGTATTTGAAGATGGGTTAACTGAAGATATTTACACAGATAAACCAGAAGAGACTGAAACAGAATATAAATATGCAGACATAACAGATAAAAGAATAAATAAAGCTTATATTTTAGTTGATAAACAAAATAAAAAGATAACGCAATTAACTCAGGAGACAAGAGAACATGAAGAGAAAATAACAAAAGTAGAACAAGATGTAGATGGAATAAAGCAAACTATATCTAATAAAGCAGAATATAAAAGAAATTCAGATGGAATAACAGAAGTATATTTAGAAGGTGCAGAAAAAACAGATGTGTTAAAGCTAGAGGTAAAAGGAAATAAAACATATGAAAGTAATTTATTTCCTGGTGAACAATTATTTCCTAGTGAAGGATTGTATTCTAATATGGAAGGAAGTGAACTATTGTGAAATATAAAATAATAGTAGACAAGCAAAGTAGAAAAAATCCTTCAAGTGAAAAGAAAGAATATATAATAGATATAGAAGAACTAAGAACAAAAGGTGATATTTATGATAGTTTAATAATTACAAAAAATGAAGATTATGTAATACGTAGATTGTCATTAAGTGAATTACAAGTACTAAGCGTATTAGAAGAACCAATAAAAGAAGCTTTACCAAATTTAAATATTGAGTTATTTGAGGGAGATAATTATATTTATTTATCTGATATGACAGGAAATAAATTTTATGCAGAATACATAGTAAAAAATGAATTTACTGATATGTATGTTACTAATGCTGAAATGAACTCTGCAATTAATCAAAGTGCAAGTCAAATAGAATTGAATGTAAATCAAAAATTAACGACATATTCTACATTAGAAGAACTTGAAAATGCAAAAGATGAAGCAATAGAAACATCTAAAGAAAATGTAGATAATAAATTAAAAAATTACAGCACAACAGTAGAAATGAATAGTGCTATTAATATGAAAGCAGAAAGTATAACTAGTTCAGTGAGTAAAACATATAGTACAAAAACAGAAACATCAACAGCAAAGACGGAAGCAATAAATAGTGCAAATTCTAATACAGATGATAAATTAAAAAATTATACAGAAACGACTAAATTAGGAACAGCAATAGAGCAAAACTATGAACATGTAAAGTTGGCATGGAACCAAATATCAGAGTTTATTCAAATGATGATAATAAATAATAATGCAAGTTTTGCAATATTAGACAGTAATAAAAAAGTAATGATGGCATTAGACAAAACAGGACAGCATTTCTATAAAAGTGACGGAACCACTATATTTGGAGAAATGGGAGTTAACAAAGAAGATAGTAATAGTTATATTAGTTTTGCAGTCGATGGAGAGTATGGCCAAAATATTTCAGATGGAATGGCTTGGGGAATTAAAACAAAGAGTGATAATGAATTTCATCCAATATTATACATAAAAAATTTTCATATGGGAACAAAACAAAGTGATGATATATATGGACAATTAGTATTGAAATATTGTGATTTAATTTTAGATGGAATGAGCACGGGAATACAAACTGGTAATGTTAGAATGTATGGAAATGAATTAAATGGAATTACATTTGAAGATACACAAAGTGGAAATAGTTTGTTTAGTATTGCTCCACCAAATTCACAATTAGATGGACAAGAAAACGGATTAATCTCTATATTAAGTTCTATTCTATTCTATGCTAATTCTGGAGGATCAAATTCATTTAAAATAGGGACTGGTTCGCAATATATATTAATGACTGATGAAGGAAATTTGCAGGTGATAAATGGAAGTGCTACATTTGGAGCAGATAATAAAAGAGTGTTTTTTGATGTATATCCTTCTATATATGCTGCAATTCACGGAAATTTAGACGTCGCAGGAAATGTATATGCAAAGAATATATCATCAGATAAAAGAATAAAAAAGAATATAAAAAATAGCAATGCATGTGCTTTAGATATAATCAAAAAAATTAAACATAAAGAATTTGATAAAAAAGATGATGGAAAACATTATAAGATAGGATATATTGCTCAAGATATGGAAAAAATAGATCCTAACTTTGTAATAATACGTCCTAAGACAGAAGAAACAGAAGAAAGATATTATATTAATGAATTACCTATTATTGCAACATTGACTAAAGCAGTTCAAGAACAACAAGAACAAATAGAACAACAAAATACATTAATAAAATCTTTAATAGAAAGAATAGAAAAATTAGAAGCTAAATAAGGCTTTATTTTTTTGGGAGGAAGATATGGAAAAAATTAATTTTGAAGAAGGAACCCAAGTAAGTCCTGCAAAAGTAATGATAGATAATATTGAGCATGAAGTAACACCTGCAGTATGGAAAGGTAATACTCCGTTATCACCATTTGTCTTAAATAAATTACAAGATAATATAGAGAATGCTATTGAGAATAAGCGATTAAAGTTAGAAG
>ULWF01038128.1_pt1 | contig 45013 bp, 47 predicted proteins | sample 1960081 | NCBI WGS metagenome assembly ULWF01 (sample SAMEA4835805, study PRJEB28245) | human gut metagenome | biome: gut microbiome; material: fecal sample | place: Denmark | collected 2008
GCACCAGATTGATTGATACTCGAACTTTTCGAGGTAATATGAAAACTACTTCCAAATTAAATTGAAAGTAGTTTTATTTTGTAAATTTAATAACACAATTGCAAGTTGACATGTCATTATGTGAGTGTAATAATTATATATTTTTAATCAGTTATCTTATTAAATAAACTATTCTTTATATATAATATGTCTTCTATGGATTTTCCTATATTAAATCTTCCATTTCCTACTGGATAAAAAACTGAATAACATTTATACTTTTTATTATTAATAATTTTTTCAAATTGTTTTTTTCTACACTGAGAAACAGATATTTTTTCATTTAGCACAATTGAACTAACTTGATTACCAAACAATACTATTATTTTTGGATTAATAATTTCAATTTCTTTTTCTAATAAATGAAGATATTCTTTGTAAATACTATCTGGTAATGGTCTTGCATCTATTTGCGTGCATTTTCCTAAATTATTTATAAAATATTTGTTTTTTTTACATTTTCATATACAATGCTCGCAAATTCTTCAGTCCAATCAGTACTTTTAATATTCTTAATTTTATTATATATATTCATCAAGCATTCCAAGTTCATAAAATAAATTCCAAATGTTTTTAGTTCCTATCCAAGGAGATTTTAATCCTTTCTAATTCTTGGAAGATGCAATATTTTTTCTTGTTGGATTCATAAATACAAAGCAAATATCGGGATTTTTATCACATCCGCCATTATAGATAGAATCTAATTCTTTAGCCCCATACTTTTGTTGTAATTTATCATATTCTTTAGTTAAATTACTTAAAGTCATATACAACTCCTTTTTCTTTTAATTTTGTTCCATAATATCTGATTTTTATTTTGTTTGTTGTTGCTAATAAATACTTCATTTTTTTACCTCCATTTTCTATATGATTATACTATATTTTGACTATGCTTATTAGTTAATTGTTTTATAATTATATTTTTATGCTGTATTTGCAGCAGTTAATAGTTATTACCAATTATTTTTTTAGAATTGTTTTGTAATACTGTATTTAAGATTTATTTTAACTACATAATTATAGTTTAATTTTATAATAAGAGACAATAAAAATTATCAAAAACTAAACCTTTAACAAATTTTTTTAAAAATCATAAATATACTATAGAGAAAGGGTTAAAAAATATGTGATTTAATGTTTTAAAAAATAGTCAAATACTTATCATTAACAAAAACTTAATTAAAACTTTAATTTATAAGGCAAAAAATATTTCTATGATTTGTCTTTTTAATAAAATAAAATTTTAAATTAGAACATCAAATATTGTTATTATTAAATCATTACTTAAAAATCACATATAATTAAATGGTGATACTATGATTGAATTTATAAAAATGCAAGGTTGTGGTAATAATTATATATATATAGATTGCATAAAAAATAATTATGATAATTATGATTTTAAAAAAATATCGAAAGAAATAAGTGATATAAATTATGGAATTGGTTCAGACGGACTTATTTTAATATGTAAATCAGAGGTGGCCGACGCAAAAATGATTATGTACAATAAGGATGGTAGTGAAGGAAATATGTGTGGAAATGGTATTCGTTGCGTTGCAAAATACATATATGATAAATATAAAAAAAATAAAAAAATATATATAGAAACAAGATCAGGTATAAAAGAAACAATAATTAATTCAAATGAAATAATAGTTAATATGGGTTATCCTTTATTGAAACCAGAAAATATTCCTGTTAATTTAGAAGGTGATATGATTATTAATAAAAAAATTTCTTTAGGTGGTAAAGAAATTCATATTAATTGTGTATCAATGGGAAATCCACATGTAGTACTTTTTTTAGATGAAGTAGATAATATAAATATGGAAAAAATTGCTACAGATTTTAAATTTAGTGATTTATTTCCAGAAGGATGTAATATTGAATTTGTGAAAATTATAGATTCAAAGTCAATAAAAATGAGAGTGTATGAAAGAGGTTGTGGTGAAACATTTTCTTGTGGCACAGGTGCATGTGCAAGTGTTGTTGCTGGTATATTAAATAATTTACTTGATAGTGATACAGAAATTAAAGTTATGCTAAAAGGTGGAACACTTTATGTTAAATATGATGATGTAGTATATTTAAAAGGTTCAACTGATTTTATTTGTAAAGGAAAATACTTAGTGAAAAAACACTAAGTTTTTTAAAAAATATATTGACTTTAATAAAAAATATATGTTATAATCAATACGTTCTGGGGAATTAGCTCAGTTGGCTAGAGCACCTGCCTTGCACGCAGGGGGTCAAGGGTTCGAGTCCCTTATTCTCCACCATTAAGAAGAATAACTGTTGATTTCAACAGTTTTTTATTTTATAAATCCATTTTGGACAAGTTTTGTTTCGCTAACAACAATAAATGCATTTTCATCTATGTTTTTTATAAAATCTTTTATTTCAGAAAGATTTTTTTTATTTATTTCCATATATAACATATATTTTTCTTTATTATCTTTTCCTTTTGCGTTTATAACAGAAACAGCATAACCAATATTTCTTAATTCATTGACTAATTTATCATTTTTTGAGCTTGTAATTACCTGTATACTTAAAGTACCTTTTATAAATTTTTCAGCTATCGTACTTCCAATAAATGTACCTGTTGCATAACCAAGTGCATATGAAAAAGCTATCCACAAGCTAGAAACATTAGTATTAAGAGCTTCCCTTACAATTATAAACCAAATAAAAACCTCAAAAAATCCAATTGTAGTAGCATATATTTTTTTCCCTTTAACCGTCATAATAGTTCTTATTGTACCAAGAGATACATCAAAAATTCTTCCGAAAAAAACTTTTATACATAAAATAAATAATTCCATACCTTACCTCCATATATTTTAATTATATATAAAAGTATAAAAAATTTCAATAAAAGTGAATAATATATATTTTATTGCTAAATAATATTCATGGAGGGATATTATGAAAAAAATATTTGTTTGTTTAATAACTATATTATTTATAACATTTACAGGTTGTAGTACAAATATAAATAATACGCCAACAAAAAAAGTTGAAGAATTTTTAAATAGGTATCAAACCTTAGATTCAAAAGTTATTTCAGACCTTGATAGAGTAGTTGAAGAAGAAGAAAAATTCAATACTTCAAATAGAGAAGACTATAAAGAACTAATTAAAAATCAATATAAAGACATGACTTATATGATAAAAAACGAAACTATTAATGGTGATAAAGCTATAGTTGAAGTTGAAATAACTGTAAAAGATTACAAAAAAGTAATGGATGAGGCAGAAGTTTATAGAAACAATAATATGCAATTATTTTCAGATGAACTTGGAAATTACAAAGAAACGATGTATATAGATTATGTGATAAAACAATTAAAAGAAGCAAAAGATACTGTTAAATATACATTAGAATTAGGAGTAACTAAAAAAGATAAAAAATGGCAAGTAGATCAAATAAGTGATGAAACAGAAGACAAAATTTTAGGAATTTATAACTATTAGGAACACATATAAATGTTCCTTTTTTCATAATATTTTATAGGTGATAAAATGAAAAAAATGGTTGTGTTACTAATATTATTTTTAATACCTATGAAAACAATGGCTTTAGAAACAAGTGCAACTGCATCAATACTTATGGATACTGATAATAATAGAATTTTATATGCAAACAATATACATAAAGTTAGAAGTATTGCATCAATTTCAAAAATAATGACGGCTATTGTTGCTATAGAATCAGGAAAATTAGATGAAACAGTTACAGTAGGAGATGAAATAAAAAAAGCATATGGTTCTGGAATATATATACAAATTGGTGAAAATATAAAATTATTAGATTTATTATATGGATTAATGCTTAGAAGTGGTAATGATGCAGCTTTAACAATTGCTTCATATGTTGGTGGAAATGTAGACGAATTCGTAAAAAAAATGAATGAAAAAGCTCAAGAAATAGGAATGAAAAATACTGTATTTAATAACCCAAGTGGTTTAGACCAAGAAAAAGGAAATTATTCTACAGCATATGACATGGCTATACTTACAAGTTACGCTATGAAAAATGAAACATATAGAAAAATAGTTTCAACAAAAAGTTATAAAGTAAAAACAAATATGAATTTTTATTCTTGGATAAATAAAAACAAATTATTACATACATATAAATATTCAACCGGTGGGAAAACTGGATTTACAGAAATAGCAAGACGAACTTTAGTTACTACTGCGTCTAAAGATGGTGTAAATTTAGTAGCTGTAACTTTAAACGATGGCAACGATTTTAATGATCATAAAAATATGTTTGAATATGGATTTAACAATTATACTAATTACACTATTTTAAAAAAAGGTGATATAGATATAATTGGTGAAAGTTATTATTTTGATAATTCTTTTTATATAAAAAATAGTTTTAACTATATATTAACTCCTGATGAAAAAGAAAATATAAAACTAAAATTCATACTTGAAAAGAGTACTAATAAAAAAAATGACGAAAAAATAGGAAAAGTTATTGTATATGTTATGGATAAACAAGTACATGAAGAAGATATTTATTTACAAGAAAAAAAACATAATAAAAAAAATATACTTCAAAAAATAATAGATTGGTTTAAGAATGATAAATAAAATTTGGTCTGTTTTTATCATTATTGGAATAATATTTTCACTATTAACAGGAAAAGCAGAAATAATTACATCAGAAATATTAAAAAGTTGTGAAACATCATTTAATATGATTGTTAAAATATTTCCGGTTATGGCCCTTTGGTTAGGTATTATGAATATAGCTTTGAAATCAGGTTTATTAAATAAAATGGCAAGTCTTGTTTCACCAATTTTAAGAAAAATATTTCCAGAAATACCAAAGAATCATGAATCATTAGGATATATAACAACAAATATGATAATGAATGTATTTGGACTAGGAAATGCAGCAACTCCATTTGGATTAAAAGCAATGAAATCTTTGCAAAGCTTAAATAAATCAAAAGATACTGCATCAAGAAGCATGATAACATTTTTAGTCATAAATACAAGTGGGGTAACATTAGTTCCAACAACTGTAATATCACTTAGGATGCTTTATGGAAGTACATCTCCAACATCAATAATGTTAGGTTGTATTTTAGTTACATTAATATCTCTTAGTTGTGGACTTATATTTGATAGAATATTAGGGAGAATTAGTAAATGAATAATATATCCAATTGTATAATACCTATAATAGTTTTAATAATAGTTTTATATGCTTTAAAAAAAAGAGTTGATATTTATGATACATTTATAGATGGTACAAAAGAAAGTTTTGATATGACATTAAAAGTATTCCCTAATTTACTTGCTATGGTATTTGGAGTTAATATTTTTTTAAAAAGTGGTGTTTTAGATTTTATTTTTAACAATTTAAAACCAATTTTTTCATATATAAATGTACAAATAGAAATACTTCCAATGGCAATAATGAGACCAATTTCTGGTAGTGCCTCATTAGCTATTTTAAATGATATATTTTTAAATTACGGACCAGATTCATTTATAGGTACAGTCGCTTCTATAATACAAGGATCTACTGATACAACTTTTTACGTTTTAACACTTTACTTTGGAAGTATTGGTATTAAAAAAATAAGATATGCAATGTGGGCAGGATTATTTTCTGATTTAGTTGGAATTGTTACAGCAATTATACTTGGTAATGCATTATTTTAGTTGTTAAAAATTAATATATAGTGTATAATTCATATCAGGTGATTTAAGTGGAAAGACTTCAAAAAGTAATTGCAAATAGTGGATATTGTTCTAGAAGAAAAGCGGAAGAATTAATTCAAAAAGGAAAAGTAATTGTAAATGATATTAAAGTAACAGAACTTGGATTTAAAGTAAATGGTAGTGATAAAATATCTATAGATGGAAAAATGCTTTCAAGAGATGAAAAAGAATACTATCTTTTATATAAACCAAGAGGAATAATTACAAGTACAAAAGATGAAAAAAACAGAAAAACTGTTGTAGATTTGATAGAAACAGATAAAAGAATATATCCTGTTGGTAGACTTGATTATGATACATCAGGAATTATTCTTCTTACAAATGATGGAGAACTTACAAATTTATTAATTCATCCTAGAAACAAAATTGATAAAATTTATGTAGCGAAAATTAAAGGAATTCTTACAAAAGAAGAAACATTAAAATTAACTCATGGTGTTGTTATAGATAATAAAAAAACATCTCCTTCAAAAGTTAAAATAAAAAAAATAGATAAAAAAAATTCAACTTGTATTGTTGAAATTACTATACATGAAGGAAGAAATCATCAGGTAAAAAAAATGTTTGAAGCTGTTGGTCATGATGTTTTAAAATTAAAAAGAGAAAAATTTGATTTTCTAAATTTAGAAGGTTTAAAATCAGGTGAATACAGAAAATTAAATATTAAAGAAGTAAAAAAATTATATAATGATGCAAATAAAAATTCAGAATAGTAAAATTATTCTGAATTTATTTTATTCTTCACTTATTGCTTGAGTTGGACAATTGTAAATAGCATCAGCAGTATCTTCTTTTAAATTATCATTAACTTCAGGTACTTTTACTTCTGCAAGACCATCATCGCCAATTTCAAAAACATCTGGAACTAATGCTTGACAAGCCCCACAACCTATACATAAATCTTTATTAACTTTAACTTTCATATATTTCCTCCAAATAAATTATAATTAAATTGGTATATTTTTGCAAGTATCTGTTTGAAAAAAAATATAAATGTGTTAAAATATAAACTAGGTGATACTATGAAAAGTAGGATGGATAGATATTATCATTCTCAGTCCGGAGAAACAACTAGTAGAATTTCTAAAAATAAAAGTCTTTATGATAGAAATTATAATGGAGATTATGACTTTAAATCTTATAGTAATGTTGAGGGTGTAGCTGATATAAATAGAGATAATCAAATAGATCTAAAAAAACTACAAAATTTACTAAAAAAAAGAGAAGAAGAAAGACAAAATGAAATTCCTCATTTGGTAAAAAGAAATGTAGTTGAAAGAAATGTTGAATTTGAGGAAGAGAAGAATCATGATATAAATGAAGTTTTATCTCAAGCTAAAACTGAAAAAAAAGATGATTATAAAACAAGAAATTTAAGTGATACTAGTTACAATGTATTAAGAAATATAAATATAAATAAAGTAAATGAAGAAGATAAAGAGCTACAAGATTTGATAAATACTATTACATCCACAAAATTTCTAAATAAATTAGATGATAAAGATTTAAGTTTAGATATGTTAAATTTGAAATCAGATAATAATACAAATATAGTAAATTCTGAAGATGTAAAGGAAGCAATAAAAAATCAAAGTTCATCATATGAAAATAAAACAGATGAAAACCTAAATGAAATAGACAAATCTTTTTATACATCTAGTTTAGGATTTACAAGTGATGATTTTGAGCAATTAAGAGATATACAAGATTCAATTAAAACAAATAATAAATTGATAAAATTTCTTGTTTTTGTTTTAATAATTGCAATTATAGCAGGAATAGTTTTTTTAATATATAATTTAAGAGGATAATTTATCCTTTTTTTGTTATAATTAGTATGGTGATGTTTATGAAACTTAAAATTATTGATATGGATCACAATGGTAGAGGAATAGCAAAAATAGATGGAAAAGTATGTTTTATTGAAAATGCACTTATAGGAGAAGAAGTAGACGCTAATATATATTTAGATAAAAAAAAATACATGGAAGCAAAGGTTAATTCAATATTAGTTAGTAGTGATAAAAGAGTAAAAGAAAAGTGCAAATATGCTAGTATTTGTGGTGGATGCAATATCATGAATATGAATTACCAAAATCAAATTTTGTATAAAAAAAATAAGGTAATTGAAATATTTAAAAAATTTTGTAAGAGTGAAATAAAAATAGATGAATTTATTAGTGGTAATGAATTATATTATAGAAATAAATTAACACTTCATGTTGATAAAAAAATAGGTTTGTATGCTAATAAAACTAAAGATATAATAGAAATAAATGAGTGCTTAATAGTAAACAAAAAAATCAATGAAATTTATTCTATTATTAAAACATGTGATTTAAGTAATATATCTACTATTCTTATTAGGGTAGGGGTTAATACTAATGAATCAATGGTAGTAGTTGAAACAAATTCTGATATATTTGATTTAAAAAATAAATTAAATAATATTATTGATACACTAGTTGTAAAAAGAAATAATGAATTTATTACATTATTTGGTAATGGTTATATTTATGAAAAATTAAATGAATTAAATTTTTTGATATCTCCAGATTCTTTTTTTCAAGTAAATACATTACAAGCTGAAAAATTATATAGTAAGGTAAAAGAATATTTAGGTAATTCTAATAATGTTCTTGATTTATATTGTGGAACAGGTACGATAGGTATTTATGTATCTGATATAACGCAATCTGTTTTAGGAATTGAAATAAATAAATATGCAGTTAAAGATGCAAATGAAAATAAAAAAATAAATAATATTAATAATATAGAATTTATATGTGGTGATTCTGAAAAAGTATTATATAAAATAAATAGAAAATTTGATTCGGTTATAGTTGATCCTCCAAGAAGTGGTTTAGGAGAAAAAGTTGTCCAACAATTGCTAAAGATAAATCCTAAAAAAATTGTTTATGTTTCTTGTAATCCAATTACTTTAGCTAGGGATATTAATTATTTATCTTCAAATTATGAATTGGTTAATATTTCACTTGTTGATATGTTTCCCAATACACATCATGTTGAATGTGTAGCGGTGCTTAAACTTAAATAAAGCCTTATATTAAGACGGAAATTAACTGTTCAGTGCCTATTAAAAAAAGCATATTTTTGATAAAAAAACACTAGTTTTTATCAAAAAAACAGAAAAAATTTAAGAAGGTTGTTTGAGGAGAATATGTTTCCTCATACCATATTAGGTGGTATGGATTGTATAATTGAAAAAGAAAGGATATGAATTATGTTAGCAAATAGATTAAATTACGGAGATACAATCGGTGTTGTAGGGGTATCTAATAGCTTAGCATTAAATAATAGATTTGATGATTTTAAAAAAGCAGAAAAATTTTTAATTACTAAAGGTTTTAAGATAAAATTTGGAAAATATATAAAAGAAGATTATTATGGCTCATGTGGTACAAGAGAACAAAAAGCAGAAGATTTTATGAATATGTTTAAAGATGATGATGTTAAAGCAATAATATGTTTAGAAGGTGGTGAAACTTGCAATACATTTATTGATTTATTAGATTATGAAGAAATAAAAAAGCATCCTAAGATACTGCTAGGTTATAGTGATATAACAGTATTACTTCAAGCTATTTATAAAAAGACAGGATTAATAACTTTTAGTGGGCCGGATTTTCTTTCATTTGGTTTAGACTATGCAGAAGAACAATATAAAGTATTTATAGATGCTTTTATTAACCAAAAATTAGATAGGTTTAATAGTGGTACAAAACAATTAATTAAAAATGGTACTGTTGAAGGTAAAATAATTGGTACAAATTTGGCTTGTATGATGTATTTGCTTGGCACAGAATTTTTACCAAATATGGAAAGTAATATATTATTTATAGAAAGTTATAGAACATCTATAAATGAATGCCAAAGAAGATTTGCCCATTTAAAACAATATGGTATATTTGATAAAATAAAAGGAATAGTGATTGGTTATAATTATGATTTACAGAAAGATGAAAGTAAATATCCTCAAATGGAAGATATAATACTTGAATATACTAAAGAATATAATTTTCCAATAATAAAATGTAATGATTTTGGACATAAGATAGTAAATAGTGTTATTCCTATTGGTGCTGATATTAAAATAGATAATGATAAAGTTGAAATAATAGGAAAAATTTTAAATTGAGAAAATTGATATATACATAATAAACATTCAACAATTAAAAGTGTTTATTATGTAGTAGTCAGTTATACCCAAACAGATAAAAAGCAACTATTTATTATTAATGAACATATCACGTTGAGTGCGTATGCGTTCTAAAACTTAAATAAAGCCTTATATTCAGGTGAAAATCAACTGTTCAGAGCCTATTAAAAAAAGCATATTTTTGATAAAAAAACACTAATTTTTATCAAAAAAATAGAAAAAATTGAAGGATGTTGTTTGAGGAGAATATGTTTCCTCATACCATATTAGGTGGTATGGATTGTATAATTGAATTTAGTAGTGAGGTAGGAAATTATAATGATAGATAAAGATATAATAGATAAAGCCTTAAATTTTTATAATATAGATTTGCAATATAGGGATAAATGTTATAATTGCATAGAAGAAATAAATAAAAAAGAAAAGTTAAGTTTAGAATTTTCAAATCTATTTAAGAAATTATATATTGAAGAATTTACAAAAATAAAAGATTTATGGCAATGCAAGGGTATTGATGAATTGTTTGGCGATAATGTTAATCCTTTTATAACTAATATAATGGTTCTATTAGGTTATAATTATCATATAGAAAATATGCAACAATATAATTTTGATGCTATTCAAATTAAAATTCATAAAAAAAGAGTTAAGGAATGTTTTGAAAGTGACTTAAAATTAAGAAAAAAAGATGGAATTAGGATATCACAAATGTTATGGGCTATTTATTTTATTAGGGCAAGAATAGTCGAGATAGGTAGTTTACAATTTGAATACGAGTCTGATTCAGTAGTAAAAATTCATATTCCTAAAAATACGGATTTAAATGTATTAAGTGTTAAAGAATCTATAAAAAAAGCAAATATCAAAATGAAACAAATTTATTCAATTAATAATTTTAAATATATATGTAATTCATGGTTACTAAGTAAACAAATATATGAAATTATAGATAAAAACTCTAATATAGCAAAATTTTATGATTTGTTTGATGTTTATGAAGGAGAAGAATGTACTAAAGATATACTAAATTTTGTGTATGGAATAGACGAATGCGAAGATTATTCTTTACTGCCTACCAATACCACTTTACAAAGTAACATTAAAAAGCAATTATTGAATGGTAAAAAATTTTATTTAGGACTAGGTGTATTAAAACTTAAATAAAAAAACAAGAAAAATCTAAAAACTTATTGAAAAAATAAAGTGTGAGGTAATAATTATGACTATAAAAGATATGAAACAAGCAGTAAAATTATTAAGTAAGGAATGGAATTTAGTAAAAAAGAGGCAGGAGCAGATGATGATATTTGTGCTTGGATATATTTATTAGATATTTTACAAGAAAATGAAAAGATAATAACATATAAATCAGGAAATAAACTTGTAGGATTTTGTGGATATTCAAAAGAAAATTCAAATAAACATATGGTATCTAAAAAATTCTATGGTTTTATAAAAAATAAATTATATAAAAGCAATAGTATAAAAAACTTAAAGGCATTTAAAGAATATGAATCTAATTATAATTATATTCCTGCAGAATTAAAGAATTATTTTGATGGAGAGATTTCTATATTAATAGTTGATGAGGATTATAGAGGAAAGAAAATAGGTAAAAAATTGTTGTTAGATGTATTTGAGCTTGCTAAAAAAGATAATATGAAGAATCTTCAAATAGTAACAGATGAATCATGCAATTATAAATTTTATGAAAAATTAGGATGCCAAAAAGTGTATGAAACAATAATAAAAAACAGAGAAATAGGACAACTTGGAAATGGATGTACTGAAAAAGCATTTATATATGAGAAAAAGCTGTAGTATGATAGGAGTAATAATGATTGATATAAATAAAATAGATAAAATGCATAGAGAATTATAATAGTAAGAGTAAAAAATTGATATATACATAATAAACAATTAACCATTAAGAATGTTTATTATGTAGTAGTCAGTTATACCAAAACATATAAAAAGCAACTATTCATAATTAATGAACATGACATATTGAATGTGTTTCAGTATTACATCGAAAAAATTTTGATAAGTAAGTTTTTTACTAAAACTAAAAAAGTGATATTCTGGTGAAAAATTGTATAAAAAATTCAAAAATATGTTTTCACATATCATCTAATATGATGTGTGCACGACGCTGATATAAGTGGTATATGAAAACATATACTACTTAAGATATTTTAAAGGAGATGATAAAATATGAATGAAAGCAATATATTGTTATATGAAACTGATGAAGGTAAAACTAATGTAGACGTAATATTAAAAGATGAAACAATATGGTTAACTCAAAAGAGTATGAGTGGACTTTTTGATGTTAATGTTTCCGCAATTAATAAGCATTTAAATAATATATATGAAGAGAAAGGACTTGATAAAAATTCAACTATTTCCAAAATGGAAATAGTCGAAAAGAAGAAAATAGGAATGTTAATAGAGAATTAGAATTTTATAATTTGGATGCTGTTATTGCGGTTGGATATAGAGTTAATTCTAAGAAAATAAAAAATTGTAATTTGCGGAGGAAAGTCAGTACGAAAAAAATTAATTAAAAATAATGTAGTATTTAGTAATAAAAAACATTTTGAAAAGTTATTGAAAGCAACAAATAGTAAGTTGTAAGGAGATTAGAAAAATGAAAATAAGTTTTTTTGCGATATTTACATTGGTAGGCTTAATATTGCTAATTTTATCATTAATATTTAAAAACAAAGATAAAAAGATGGTTGAACAATGTACTTTAACAACAAAAGGAAAAGTTATAAAGTACACATTATGGAATAATAATGGAGTACAATTTCCTATAATAGAGTATATTGTTAACGATACTAAATATAATCAAAGACTTAAGTATGGTTGGATTGTAAATAAGTCATCATCTTTTAATAGAATAAAATCTCAAGTAGAAAATGATGTTAAAGAAGGAAATTTAGTAATTAATAGTAATACCCATATTTCTACCAATGCATTAAAAGAATATTTCCCTGTTGGAACAGAATTAGATGTTTTCTATAACCCACAGAATCCAAACAAGAGTTATGTAATGAGATTTGTAAAAAATCCAGCAGTAAAAGTTTTATTTTTAATAGGATTATTATTTATTGTTTTAGCACTTATAGGACTTGTCTTTTTACCAAAATAAAAAGCTATTTCGTTTGATGAAATAACTTTTTTAATTATATTTTATCCTATTTTTCTTTTATATTTAGATATTATATTGTTTAGTATAATAAATAACATCGAAAAAATTAAAATAACTATACTATTTATAAATATTGGTTTTAAATTAGTTAAATTAATTACTTCCATAGATTTTAATAAATCATTTGAATTAATATACCAGTAACTAGGTAATATATGTGCAATTCTTAGAACAAAATCTGGTAACCATTCTGTAGGAACAAATGCTCCACATAAGAATGCAGAACCAAGTGCGACAACATTAACTATACCATTAACAGCATTTTTATTGGTTATTAAGGTACTTATTAAGAGCGCTAGTGTTAATGAACAAAATGTAAATATAAATAAATTTAATATATATATTAAACCTCTTGTAGTAAACATTATATTTCCAGTTAGAATTATTCCAAGAATTACAAATAAAATCCATACTATAATAGAGTATATAAAACTTGATAATAATAGATATCTATTATGTTTCTTATAATTTGTACTACTTATAATAGTCCTTTTATTAACATTTTTTTCTTTAAAACTTGATAATACTAAATAAATAATAAATATTACAACTGCCATAATGCTGTAACTTGCAAAATTAAAATAATATGTTGCTTTAGATGTTTTTGATGTATCAAGTTTGGAAGTAAGTTTAATATTTGATTCAGAGTTTAAATTATTATTTATATAATTTATAAGCTCATCTTCATTATTTATTTTTGTTTTATATAAATTTTGAATTTTTATATATCGAGTTAATATAATTTCAGCTAAACTTGATTGATAGTCACCAGTGGATTTTATATTTATATCAGGTTGTAATCCATTCATTACATCTTTTCCATAATTTTTGGGTATATATATTACATAATTAGTGTCTCTATAAAATAAGGCATCATTTATTGATTCTTCATTTGTTTTAATATTGATAATTTTACTGTTTTCTTTGATATAGTTTATTAAATTAGAAGTGATTTTATTATAATCATCATTATTTACTATTACAACATTTGGTTTACTATTAACAAAATCTATTTGATTTTCATTTGTCGACATATTTAATCCACCAAAAACAATTAATAATGTTGTATATAAAGATATAACCCCTATATATTTTCTTACTACACTCCAAAATGTTTTAAATGTTGTCATACTTTTGCCTCCTTAAACCATTATAAGAAATTATAAACATTATAATTGAGAACAAAAGTAAACTAATTATATTAAAGAAAAACCTATCTAAAGTATCATAATAATATAATGAATAAAAACCATCTGTTATCATACTAGCAGGATTAATTTTATTTATAATTGGTATATTTTTATCTACTATATATTTCATAGTTATTCCCATCATACCTGATAGAAAACATCCAAGCATTGTAATAGCAATTAGTATTCCTGTTTTTGTATTTTCATTAGATTTTATTGTAGTTGCAACCATTACTCCAAGAGATAAACCTGCAAGTGAGCCACATATTGCAAGTAAGATTACTAATAATAAGTTGTTTCCATAATCTACTTTTAGTACAAATATAGTAAATATAAATAATAATGTAATACCTAACAATTGTATTATGTAACTAGCAAGTAAACTTCCCAATAGCATTTTACCTTTATGAATGGGTGAAATAGATGTCCTTTTTCCAATACTATTCATATTAGCTAGTTTATAATTTGTAATAAACATAGATATAATTCCACCATATAAACATGTCATTGCAATTAATGTGTAATATTCTATCATTGTATAACTTAAATTTTTATTTGAAATGTTATTTAATTTAACTGTGTTCGAACTAAACAAATTATTAATATTTTTATATATTTTTTGATAATCAATATTATAGTTTCCTTCTTTAATTTGATTATCTATTTCTATTTTTGATAAGTCTTTACTAATTTCTTTATTACTGTTTATTTCATCAACAACATATTTTAAAATAGTTTCATTAACACCATTTGAGGAAACAGTTATATTTACATTATCGTTAGGTATTATATATCCAGTTATTTTTTTATTTTCAAGTAATTTTTTTGCGTCTTCTAAATTTGTATAATTTATATTAAACATTTGAGTTTCATCATTAAATTTTTTAAAAGTTTCTTTAAATACATTATCGCTAGATTCACTATCTATAATAGCAATATTTATTATATCTAATTTTTCATTTTTTTCTATATCAGAAAAGGCCATATTGAAGAAAATTCCTAATAGTATTGGAAAGGCAAATGTCCAAAATATAAGCATTTTATTTTTTAATAATACTTTTAATGAATATATAAAATTATGTGTAAACATTAATCTCTTAATTCCTTACCTGTTAAATTTAAAAACACATCATTAAGTGTTGGTCTTTCTGAAAAAATTTTGTTATATGTAATTTTATGAGATTTTAAACAATCGATTAATTTTTCTAAGTTGTTTTTGCCTTTTTTATATTTAATTATTAGGATATTTGAATTTATTTCAATATCATCAACATATTTAAACTTTTTAATATCTTCTATAAATTCATTGTTTATTTCATTTAATTCAACAGTAATTTTTTCATCTATATCAGCAAGTTCTTTTAGTTCATCAGAAGTTCCAGTTGCAAGTATTTTACCTTTATCTAATATAATAATTCTATCACAAAGTATTTCAACTTCTTCCATATAATGTGTTGTATAAACTATAGTCGCACCTTTTTTTCTTAGTTTTTCAATTCCTTCTAAAATATTATTTCTACTTTGTGGATCAACTGCTACGGTTGGCTCATCTAAAAATATAATTTTGGGTTTGTGAGCAATTCCACAAGCAATATTAAGCCTTCTAAGTAGCCCCCCTGATAATTGTTTTGGATAATATTTTTTATAATTTTCTAATCCTACTAATTTAATTGCATCTTCTATATATTTTTTTCTTATTTCTTTATTTTCTATATATAAACCGCAAAAATAATCTATGTTATCATAAACATTTAATTCTTCAAAAACAGCTACTTCTTGAAATACGACACCTATTTGCTTTTTTAATTCATATTCATCTGGTTTCATTTTCTTACCAAGAATTTTTATACTTCCATTTTGATAATTTAATAATGATAATATGCAATTTATAGTTGTGGTTTTGCCACTTCCATTTGGACCTAACAATCCAAGTATTTCACCTTTTTTTACTTCAAAGGATAAATTATCTACAGCTTTTATATTTTTGTATTCTTTTGTTAAATCTTTAACTTCTATTATATTTTCCACCTTATTCCTCCTTGTACTAAAATAATTATACTATATTGTAGTTTGAAATAGAAATGTATTAATAAATTTCTATTTACATTTTTTTGTATAAAGTTGTTTGTTTTTTTAATAATATATTGTTAGATTAAAAAAAAACATTTATAATTATAATTAGGAGGGATAAAATGAATAATGTTAAAGTAGTTCAGTATGGATGCGGTAAAATGTCAGTTTATACTATGAGATATGTTATAGAAAATGGTGGTTCTATAGTTGGTGCGGTTGATATTAATCCATCTATTATTGGAAAAGATATTTCTGATATTATTGGTGGAAAAGAAATAGGAGTAAATATTACATCTGTTGATGATGCAGAAGAAATGTTAAAAAGAGAAAAGCCAGATGTATGTATTATTACAACAATGAGTTTAATGAAGGATGTAGCAGACGCACTTTTATTGTGTGCAAAACTTGGAATAAATGCTATTACAACTTGTGAAGAAGCATTTTATCCATTTAATTCTTCACCAGTTTTAACAGATAAAATTGATAAACTTGCTAAAGAAAGTAATTGTACTATTACAGGTAGTGGTTATCAAGATGCATTCTGGGGAAATTTAATATCAACATTGGCTGGTTCAACTCATAAAATTACTAAAATTAAAGGTAGTTCTTCATATAATGTTGAAGATTATGGTATTGCTTTAGCTAAAGCCCATGGAGCAGGTTTAACTTTAGATGAATTCGATAAACAAGTTGCTTCTGTTGATAATATTAGTGATGAAGAAAGAAAAAAATTAATCAATGCTGGTGAGTTTTTACCTTCGTATATGTGGAATGTAAATGGATGGCTATGTGACAAACTTGGTTTAACTGTTAAGAATCAAACTCAGAAATGTGTTCCTATAACTTGTGGTAAGGATATAGAATCTTCTACATTGAATATGGTTGTTGCCTCAGGTATGGCAACTGGAATGAGTGCTGTTGTAACAACAGAAACTGAAGAAGGAATAGTTTTGGAAACAGAATGTATTGGTAAGGTTTACTCTGATGAAGATTGTGATAAAAATGATTGGACAATTTTTGGAGAGCCAAATACTAATTTAGTTATTACTAGACCTTCTACTGTTGAACTTACATGTGCTGCAATTGTAAATAGAATCCCAGATGTTATAAATTCCAAACCAGGATTTATTCCAACTTCTCAAATGGGAGAACTTAAATATTTAAAATAGGTGATTAATATGAAGAATGTTTATGTTATAACCATTTTTAATAATAATTTTGTTATTCAATATGATGGTAATAATATATTACTTTTTGGGACTTCTCATGGAAAAACACTAGATCAAATTGAATCTAGTGTTTGCGATTATATTGAACATGAATTAAGATATTATAATGGAAATGTTAATGAATTAAGGATATTTTTAATTAAATTACAATCTATTATTAATTTATCTGATAAAAATAATATAATGGATAATGTTAGAGAATTCTTTTTGAAAAATACTAATATATTCTTTAGCGATGAAAATGAAGCAACAATACAATCAGATATGAATTCAAACAAGATTTCTGAGTTAGAAAAGTTTAAAGAACAAATTTTAAGCAATTATAATATAGATAATTCTAGTGAGCCTGAAACAATTAAAAAAGGTGGTAGACAAAAAGTATTAGGCAACGGAAAAAGTTTAATTGATAATAAAGATGCTTTTGTAAATGCACTTTTACTAGCGTTTATTGTTGAACTTTTTGGTTTAACCATTTTTAACCTTTTCCTATTTAGAATAATATAGTTGTAAATTGATATAGTTGTAAATTGATGTTTTTATTGATATAATATATGTGTTTAGGAGGTTTTTATGTTAGATAATGTAGCTAATAAGTTTTTTAAGGGAAACAAAAATGTAGCTTTTATTGTAATTGCTGCAGGTGGAATGGTTTTATTTATATTATTGATTGTATTGATTGCTAGTTTAACAGGTGGTGGGATTAAAAGTTATTCACAATTAGAAGATAAATTAGTTAATGCTGCTGAAAAGTATTATAAAGATAATTCTGATAAATTACCTTTAACAGATGGAACTGTAAGCGTTACAGATTCTACTTTAGTTGAAGGAAATTATATAAAAGAATTAAGTAAATTATATTCTAAGGATAAATGTACAGCAACTGTTGAAGTTGTAAAAAATGGAGATGATTATTTATATAATCCGATTTTGAAATGTGATAATTATAATACAAAAACACTTTATAGTGAATTAACACAAAATGTAGTTACATCTGATTCCGGTTTATACTCTGTTGGTAATGAATATATTTTTAAAGGTGAATATATAAACAATTATGTTAAATTTGATGGCAAAACTTGGAGAATTGTAAAAATAGATGATAATGGTATTAAAATGTATTTAATTAATGAAAAATTAGAAAAAGCTGTATGGGATGATAGATATAATTTAGAAAAAGAAACTGATTATGGTAAGAATGTATATGATACTAGTAGAATAAGTGTATATTTAAAAGAAATGTATGAAAAAAATAGTGTTGTATCTGCGAAATTAAAAAAATATTTAGTTGATGCAACTTGGTGTGTTGATTCAATAAAAGAAGGTACTTTAATTTCAAACATTAATTTATGTGGAAAAACTATGAAAAGTCATATTGGGCTTTTGAATGTTGATGATTATGCAAAGGCTAGTTTAGAGTCAACATGCAAACATTTTGACGACCCACAATGTGTTAATTATAATTATATGAGCGAGTTAGGTGGAACTAACTGGACACTAAATGCTTATTCTGGAAGTACTTATGAAGTATATGCAATAGATGAAAATGGTATTTATTATTATAGGGCTTCAAAAGAAAATGAAATTAGACCAGTCATCTATTTAAATTCACATTTAACTGTTTCGTCTGGTGATGGTAGTGAAAACGAGCCATACGTTATAAAATAATGTAAATATTATGTATTCAATATATTAAATATTGACAAAAAAAGGCAAATAAAGTATTATATTTTTAGTAAGGGAGGAAATGAAAATGAATTTAGTTCAAATTTTAGGTATGGATTGGTGTAATCCTAAGATAACTGAGGGAATTGGATCAATTCAATCAATAGTTTCAACTATTATTTTAGCTATCCAAATAGCAATTCCAGTTTTATTGATCATTTTCGGTATGCTTGATTTAGGAAAAGCAGTCGTAGCTAGTAAAGAAGATGAAATTAAAAAAGGTCAACAATTATTTATTAAGAGATTAATTTCTGCTGCTTTAGTATTCTTTGTAATATTCATAGTTAAAGTATTAATAAATTTAGTTGCATCAGGAAGTAGTAATGAAATTTGGTCTTGTGCTAATAGATTTATATCTGGTGCAGTAAATAGCGGAACAAAGCAATAAAATTAAATATTAAAACTTCATTTTTGGAGTTTTTTTGTTTTTAGAAAAAATATTGTTTAAAAAAAGATATACTTATGTTATAATGATGTAAGATAGATTAATTTTCGAAAAATATGAAATAGAGGGATGCAAATGGAAATGTTAGGAGCCTGGTTTTTAGGCATTATTAGAGGACTTTTTGCTGCAATAGATAAAGTAGTAGTTTGGTTAATAGAAAGTTTATATGACTTAATATTTCAGATATCAAGTGTACAAGTTTTTGATAATGCTTCATTAGCTGCATTTGCAAATAGAATTACTGTAATTCTAAGTATTTTTATGATATTTAAATTATCACTTTCTTTTTTGAATTATATAGTTAATCCTGATGCAATGACAGATAAAAGCAAGGGATTTTCAAAGTTAATTCAAAATATTGCAGTTGCTTTGGTTTTACTTGTTTCATACCAATTTTTATTTGATAAAGCAATGGAATTGCAACAAAAGATTGTAGATAATAATACAATACCTAAATTAATAATAGGTTCTGTTGGTAAAAATGTAAAAAATTCTAGTACAATATCGTTCCCATTATTTTCGGCGTTTGTAGTTCCAAATAATGATATTTTATATAGTACTAGTACTGACACAAATTTGACAGGATGTCGCTCATATTCTAGATATATAGAAGGTTCTAAACCATCAGCTACATGTAATCTTACAAAGGCTGGATATACAGATAATGTTGCAACTGATAATTCAACTGTAGGAACGGATGCTAATAGCCAAATGGATTATATAGTGGAACATCAGGATACAAATGCACTTCTTGACTTTCTATTAAGAATTAAAAAAGGAGATATGTTTGCGTTTGATTATAAGTTCATAATATCTACTATATGTGGTGCATTTGCCGCACTCGTATTACTTAGTTTTTGTATGGATGTTGCAGTAAGAATTATAAAGTTATATTTCTTAAGATTAATTGCTCCAATTCCTATTATTTCATACATTGATCCCATTAAAGGAGAAGGAATATTTAAAAAATGGTTGTCTAATGTTGGTAAGACATATGCTGATTTATTTATAAGATTAATAGCAATTTTCTTTGCAATATTTATAATACAACAAGTTGCTACACAACCTGCATTAAAAGACTTTAATGGTAATCCAATTGACAATCCTTTTGTAATAATATTTATAATAATAGGTGCATTGATGTTTGCAAAACAATTTCCAAAACTTATTCAAGATATAACTGGAATAAGCTTAGATGGAAAAATGCAACTTAATCCATTTAAGAAAATTAGTGAACAAGCTGCAGGTATAAAAGGAATTTCGGCAGTAGCCGCTGGTACTGCAGGTGGTTTATTAACTGCAGGTGGTAATTTAGCACATAGAATTGCTAATAGAAAAGAAGATTTGAAAAATAAAGGTAAACTTAGAACAGCAGGCGGCTTTTTTGCTTCAACTTTAGCTGGTGCGGCAAGTGGATTTGTACATTCAAGCCGCCAAGCATATAGTTCTGGGAAAATGTTTCAAGGTGTAAAAAAAGGAATTGAAGAAGCTAATACTCATAGAACAGAAAGAGAAATAGGAAAAGAAAATGGTGCAACAGCTTTTGGTATTCTAAAGGCAAAAGCACAAGATGCTATTGGGTTACCTACTGATTATCAAAAAACGAGAATGCAAATTGACAATTTACAAAGTGTTAAAAAAACAGTAGATTCAATTGATGAAGCTGCTAAAAAAGAAATGTTAATCAAACCAAATTCGTATTTGAGTAGAGAATGGAATGATGATAACAAGAAGAAAGAATTTAAAGAAGCTTCAGATGCATACATTAAGGCACATAACCAATATGAAGCATTAAAAAACGTAGATATAAATAATATAAAACAAGATGCTGTTGATAGATATAGGGGTAGTAAAAGAAAGTTGGATGAATTCAATAAAAATAATGGATTATCGATAACAACAGAAACTACTGATGCTGAAATAAAAAATCACTTTAAATCAGATGATGATATAAGACGTGAGTGTATGACTACCTCATCTATTCTTGGCCCTGACGGAAAACCAATAACTAAGGTAGATTCTGAGGCGATGGAAAAAGCAAAGAAAGAAAGAGACCAACAAATTGAAGAAGCTAAAAAAGTAAGAGATGATTATATAGCAGTAAGCAAGGGAAAGGACAAAGATGGTAAAATAGTTGATTATGATGAAAACCAATATGCTTCAATTGCTGAAGATGACCATTATAAAAAATTAAATGAAGCTAAAGATGCAGAATTTAATACTGGTCAACATGCAGCAGACGTATATGTAAAAATGCTTGAAGATGAAAAAGAAACAGAAATTACTAATGGTGCTATATCAAGTCAATTAAGAGTTGTTGAACAAACTACTGATAAGAGCAGTGCGTTTGAAGAAAAAGAAGTTTACAAGGGTAGTGATTTTGCTGCTATTAGAAAACAAGCTAAAAAAGATGCTGAAAAAGCATATGAACTTGAAAGTAGTGATGACTATGATAAAGCCGAAGCTTCACATACTGCTGCAAACCTTGGAGAGAAATCATACAACAACATGTATAACATAAATGCTACAAAACAAAAGAAGAATTAAAAGGGGAAAAGATAAATGAATAATAATTTTTTAATACCAGCTAATTCAAAAAAATCAATGTTAATATTTGGTTTATTTAATAAATTTGATTTAATATTATTTTCTTGTGGAATATCAGCTACGCTACTACTGTTATTAATATTACCTGTTGAAAATATGGTAGCAGCAATAATAACACTAATTCCTGGATTAGTGTGTAGCTTTCTGGTATTCCCAATACCAAATTATCACAATGTTCTTACAATGATTAAATCATTAATAGAATTTTATACAACAAGACAAAAATTCGTTTGGAAAGGTTGGTGTGTAAACGATGGCGAAAACAATAAAAAGTAAATATACTGCAGATGATATTCCTGTTAGAGATATTGTAAATGGTGAAATTATTCTTAATAATAAAGAAAGAGTTACAGGTGTAAAAATAGAACCAAGAAATATCTTTATAATGGAACAAGAAATGCAAGATATGGTAATTAATAATTTAAAAGATGTTTATAATATGATAGATTATGAATTCTGGATTGTAGTTGCAGATAGACCAGTTGATATAAACTTGTATTTATCTCAATTACAACTTCTATATAATTCAACTTCAGATGTTAAAAAAAGACAATTAATTATTAGTGATATAAATAAAGCTAATATGTTTGTTACTAACAACGTTGTTGATACAGAATATTATCTATTATTTAAACATAAAGATACTGAAATAATACAAAAAAGAATTAAAAATTTGATTTCTTATTTTGCTAATGCAGGATTAATGTCTAAACAAACAAGTAATGACGATTTAAGAATTATACTTGATAATTTCTTAAATGGTGGACAAACAACTACACTAGGGACGGTGATGAGTTAATGGATATACGTCAACAAATAGCGCCAAAAGGCTTAGAATATAGAGCATCCGATTTTATAATTAGTGATAAATATTCTACTATACTTACAGTAATATCATATCCAAAATTTATAGATCCTGGATTTTTATCTCAATTAACGAGTTTATCTGGAATAAAAATCGTTATAAAACATATTCCACTTCCATTTAGTGTAATAAGTAAAATGATAAATAAGGAAATCGCAGATTTAAAAGTAAGATATCAACAAGAAAATGATAAAACGTTACAAGAAAGAATAAGACTTGATTATGAATCTTTGGAACAATTTATTACAATGCTTGCTTCTACACAATCAAAAATATATGATTTTCAAATGCACATAATGGTTACTGCTGATTCACAAGATGATTTAGTAGCTAAAAAATTACAAGTAAAAAATTATTTAGAAGCTATGGAAATGAGAGCTATTCCTTTAAGATTTGAACAAGAAAAGGTGTTAAAATCTATAATACCTATTTATCCAAAACAAGAAATTGAAGATAGAATAGGAACTCCTATTCCTTCTCCAACAATTGCTGCAATGTATCCATTTATATTTGATAGTATAAAAGACCCAGGATTATCTACTTTACTTGGTGTGGATTTTTCTGGAGGAGTAATATTATTTAATCAATTCTTATATAAGATAAAAAAAGAAAATAATAGAAACAATGCAAATTTAATTATACTTGGTACATCTGGTAGTGGTAAAAGTACAGCTGCTAAATTAATGATAAGATCTCACTTACGTAATGGTTCTAAGTTAGTAATGATAGATCCAGAAGGCGAACTTGAAGAAATGACTAAAAAATATGATGGTGATTTCATTGATTTAGGAAAAGGTGGAGAATATGGAATGATCAATCCACTTGAAGTTGTAGTTGATGCAGATGAAGAAGAAATGGCTCAAGGACTAGGATATACTGTTTTAACTAGAACTATACAAACAGTAAAGGCATTTTTAAAATATTATGATCCTAGTATTACTGAAGATGTTGTAAATATGTTTAGTGAAGTACTACAAGAAACATATAAAAGATTTGGTATCGATTTTAATTCTGATTTTACTAGATTTAAAAGCAATGATTTCCCGACTTTCTCAGATGTTTATACAACTATTAAAGGTAAACTTATGTCTATGACAGAAAAGACACAAGAAAGAAATGTAATGGAAATATTGGAGTTAAAAGTAAGACCTATTATTAATGAACTTAGATATTATTTTGATGGGCATACAACAATATCTCCAACTACTAATTTTATTGTGTTTAATATAAGAGAATTAATGAATGCAGATACTAATATTAGAAATGCTTTATTCTTTAATATTTTAAAATATGCTTGGAGTTTAACTCTTGATAAGAGTGTTGATACAATTCTTACAGTAGATGAAGCACATGTATTGTTAGGTTCAAATAACTCATTAGGAGCTGAATTCTTAGCTCAAATACAAAGAAGAGCTAGAAAGTATAATACTGGAACAATAATAATTACACAACAACCAAGTGATTTTACTGATCCAGCTGTTATAACACAAGGTAAAGCTATATTTGATAATGCTTCTTATTATTTAGTAATGGGACTTAAAAAACAAGCAGTAGAAGATTTATCAAAATTAATAGATTTAAATGAAAATGAAAAAGATAGTATAAAAAGATATTCTCAAGGTGAAGCTTTATTCGTATGTGGTAATAGAAGAATGCGAATTAACATAATTGTAACCGATGAAGAATTAGATTCGTTTGGTGAAGGCGGAGGATTATAATATAAGTAAAGTAGGTGATTCTAATGGATCAAAAAAACATTGAGGATAATGATTCTATAGTAGAATCACCTCAAGAATTAAATGAAATAGATAGTACACAAAGTGTACCAGAAGAAATAGAACAAATTGATGATTTTCCAGAATTAGAAACAGCAAATGAACCTTCATCTGTTTCTAATTTTGCAAATCGTGGTATAAACAAACTAGATGAAAAATTATCAAATAGTAAAAATAATAAAAATCCAGTTAATAAAATAAATAATGTTAATAACAAAAATTCTAATAATAAAATGCCTGGATTAAATAAAAATAATTTAAAAAATAATTTAGGAAAAAACAAGTTTGGAAATAATAAATTAGCAAGTGCTTTAAATAAGCGAAGAGGCTTAAATAAAATACCCAAATTAAATTCTAATAGAAGTCAGTCTTTAGGATCTAATTCGGTACCAGGTGAAAACTCTGATACATCACCAGGTAAGAGTAATCGCTTCAAAAATTTATTTGGTGGCAGAAAAAATAAAAATGTAAACAAACCATCCTTTCAAAAACTTATAGTAAAATTTATAAAGAAAAATCCAGGTTTATTTCTATCAATTGTTATAGGATTTTTCTCATTCTTGATGCATTTTTTAGTGATTTTATTGGTTGTCTTAGCTGTTGCTTACGCTATTCAAGCTATTTCTAATGTAATTACTGCCATTGAAGAAACTGGTCAAAGAATATGGAATGCTATAACTTTAAATGGTTTTGAAACAGATCAGGGTGTTTATCTCAACAATATTGAGAATACAATGAATAATTATATGAGTAATGAAAAATATTATGATAAAAGTACTGTTGATGAAGATAAAGTTAGATATTATACTAATACTGCTGTTTTTTACTCTAAGGTTGTTAATCCAGATATAGTTGATAAAAAATTAGATGATGATAACTCTGATGAAGACGATGATAAAAAAACGGATGATTCAAAGGATGAAGAAGTTACGGATGAAACTGGTACATTTATAGGTAGTTCTAGTGAATTAAAAAATAAATATGGAGCTGTAAAAGGAGATCCTAAAGATTTAATTAAGAATATGTTTGAATGTGGAACTTATTCTAATGGTGTTTTAACTAGTGAAAAATCGTGTGATAATGCAGATGGTGATACAAAGAAGTGGTATTTTTCTGAAGAAAAGTATAAAAATTATCTAACAGAAACTTATGTTCCAAATAAATATATAAACTGTGATAATTGTGATTATAAAAATTTGTCTGACGAAAGAAAAAAAGCCTTAGCAAGTCAAATGACAAATGAAATTATGAGTCAAGCCAGATCTTTTTATTCAACACATAATGCGAATGATAAAAGTAATTATACTGCATATAGTATTCAATCATCAGGTATTACTGTAAAAGACAAGGAAGGAAATGTAATTGGGAAATATTCTTTAAGTGAATATGTTGAAACAATTGTAGAAAGAGATGCTGCTAAATATAATGATGAAATAAAAAAAGCTTACGCTTTAACAATTATTTCAAAACTATTAGTTAATGTTTCTAATAATGAAATTGTAGAGGATAATTTTGATTCTAGTATTGTTACAGACAGTACTAAAAAAGCAGTTGCTTCTGTTATTAATTTAAAAATAATGAAAGATGGTAAGGTATATTATTCTACATTTGATTTTGAGAAAGCTCAAAAAGTTGATCCACAAGAATATGTTGCAATTTTAAAGGCTTTGTTTGGTGATGATATTTCAATTGAAAAATCTATTTCTGATGGTTTGCAGTTAGATTCAACTACTGGTTTTTATATGAGAGTAGAAGCACCATCTACCCAACCAGGAACAGAAAGTTATGAAAACTATTATGGTAAAAATAATATTGGATATATTGGTGAATGTGCTTGGTATGCAACTAATAGAGCAAAAGAAATTACTAATATATTAGGCGTTAGAACTTGGACAACTAATAGACATGGTGGTAATTTTTGCAATGATGATGGAGATGCTAGATATTATAAAAGATGTTGGCCAGAAAGAGGAGAAAAATGTTCTCCAAAACAAGGTGCCATAATTTCCTGGGGATATACATCAGGTCCTTATATTGAATATGGTCATGTCGCTATAATAGAAAAAGTAGAAGGAAATAATGTTATTTATAGTGATTCTGCTACTAGTCGTGGCTCTGCTGGCCTTGATGCTGATACTATTCCTAATAGTTTAAGGCTATCTAATTGTACCTCTAATCCAAATAAATCATGCATAACTCCTAAACAGAAAGCAACTATTGAAGAATTAGAACACGGTGGATCCAGCGGAAGATTTATACATTGTTATATATATTTAGATGAACCTTTGGAGTGATAAAATGAGAAAAATTGCATTTTTATTATTAGTATTATTATTTACAGGATGTTCTGTTGAATATAACGTTAATCTTAATGATAAAATATCTGAACAGACCATGATTTCAAATATTGATTTAGATAGTTATAATTTGTTTGAAAACAAACCTATTTTAGTCTATTATTCTGATCAAAAAAAAATAACTGATACAACTGAAGAAGAGCTTTATTCATCTTCTCCACAATATAATAAAAAAAATATCTTTAAAAATGATGTACATAGTATTGAATATTCTTATAAATTTGGGGCAAATAAATACAGCGATTCAAATATTGCTAATTCTTGTTATCAATTCTTTTCAGTAGATACTAAAGAAAATGAGGTTTCTATTTTAACCGGCAATAAATTTTATTGTTTCGATGTATATGAAGAATTAGATTCAGTAACTATAAATATAAATAGTAATTATAAAGTAATTCAATCCAATGCTGATAAAATTGTTGGTAAAAAACATACTTGGTATATTACAAGAGAAAATGCTTCTAATAAACCTATAATTTTTGTTTATGATAAAAGTAAAAAAAATATGACAATCATGCAATATCTAATAGATAATGTTCCATTAGTGGTAGTTGTTGGTACAACACTTATGTTAGGTGGTATTACATTTTTGATAATTAATACAAAAAAGAAAAAAGCTAATAAAATTTAATTGAAAGAAAAAATAAAAAATGTTAATATATATATAGCATTTTTTATGTCTGTATGGAGGCTTGTTATGAAATTAAAACTTAGAGTAGAATCAAAAGATTTAAAAATATTTTTCATATTTAGTATAATACTTTTGTATTTTGCAGCAATATTAGTATTAAATTTATCATCATTTGCGAATGATGGTACATTTCATGGATTTAATCCGTTACCTGCTTTTCAACCTAAATATTTATTAGCTACAATATGTGTTTATATAGGTGTTTTAGCTGTCATTTTAACAGGAGTTTCTTCAAAAATTTTTGAAAGAGAAAAAGGTGTGGGTTTAGAATTAGGTAAAAAAGATGAAAAAGGTTATTCACGTTGGTGTAAAGACAAAGAGATGAAAAATTCTAGTAATATTGTTGTTGTTAAACCAATAGATGATAATATTTCAAAAGGTGGTATACCAATTTACAATAATGGTAAAGAAATATGGCTTGATACTGGTGGATATCATAATATGATAATAGGATCAACTGGTAGTGGTAAATCACAAGCAATTTCATTCCCTTTTATTAGAGTTATGGCAAAAGCAGGAGAATCAATGATTGTAACAGACCCTAAAGGTGAGTTATATGAGGGAACTGCAAAAGAACTAGAAAAAAGAGGATATAACATAATTCTTTTAAATTTCCGTGATCCAGAAAAAGGTAATTGTTGGAATCCATTTTCAATTCCATATAAATTATATCAACAAGGAAATACAGATAAAGCTATAGAATTATTGGAAGACTTAGCTAAAAATATACTTTATGATGAAAATAATAAAGGTCAAGATCCATTCTGGGAAAACACATCTGCAGATTATTTTTCAGGATTAGCATTTGCTTTGTTTCAAGATGCAGCCGAAGATGAAGTAAATATTAATAGTATTAATTATATGGCAACAGTTGGAGAAAATAAAATAGGTGGAACAACATATATAAAAGAATATTTTAATAGTAAACCTACTACTTCAACAGAAAGCATAAAAGTTAATGCCACTATAAGTGCTCCAAGTGAAACAAAAGGAAGTATTTTATCTGTATTTAATCAAAAAATTCAATTATTTTCTTCACGTGAAACATTATCAGAAATGCTTGCGCATAATGATTTTGATATGGAGGATATTGGTAGAAAGAAAACAGCAGTATTTATTGTAATTCAAGATGAAAAGAAAACCTATCATTCGCTTGTTACAATTTTCTTAAAACAATGTTATGAAACATTAGTTAGAGTTGCACAAGAAAATCCAGGTGGAAAATTAAAACATAGAACTAATTTTTTACTTGATGAGTTTGCTAACATGCCACCTCTTTCTGATGTTGATGCTATGGTATCTGCAGCACGTTCTAGAAATATTAAACTTTCATTTATAATTCAGAACTTTTCACAATTAAATGATGTTTATGGAAAAGAAAAAGCAGAAACTATTAGAGGAAACTGTGGCAATACAATTTACTTGTTAAGTACAGAACTTGCGGCTTTAGAAGAAATTAGTAAAATGTGTGGAGATGTTAAGTCAAAGAAAGATGATAAAACTGACTCAAGACCACTTGTAACAGTAACAGATTTACAAAACTTTAAAGAAGAAGATGCTTTAATTTTAAGATCAAGAATGCGTCCTTTTAAAACAAAGTTAAAATTTGATCATAAAATTGAATGGGGAATGACAAAAGAACCAGCACTATATCCAACAAGAACTAAACTTCCTGTTAAAGTATTTGATTTGAAGGCTTTTGTTCAAGCAAAAAAAGATGAAAAAATAAATGAAATGATGAAAGGTATGGGCGAAAATTCTGACTTCCCACCATTGTTTGGTATGCCTGATATGTCAAAGAAAAGTCCAAAACCATCTTTAAATGTTGACGATTTAGTTAAAAAAATAGATGCTAAAATAGCGGAGCTTGAAGAAGAGGAAAGACTTGAAAAAGAAAAATCTAAGGAAAATAAAATAATAGAAGAAGAAAAAACAGTTGAAAAAAATAAAGATGCAATTGTTGAACAAAAAAGTAATTCCAATACTAACATAAAAGAAAACATAACTGATGACCAATTTTTTGATGATTTCTTCAATGATGAATGATAAAATTAACAGTATATAATAGTATATTTACTGTTTTTTTTATGATATAATTAATTGTAGTTAGAGGTGATTTATGAAAAAAAGATACCATTATTTTATATTTATGTTTATTTGTATTTTTTGTTGTATTATTAGAGTAGATGCTGAGGAAACAAAAACATGCTATTATAATGATGGAAAAGGAAACGAAGGACAATTTAGTTATGTAAAAACTAATGATGGTTATGAGTTTGGAAATCAATATGCTATATATGATGGTCTTAGAAGTACAAATTGGTCCTATAGAAAAGATGAAAATACACAAGAGGTACTTGCCTGGTCAGGTTATACAATAAAAGAATATTTTTCAAAAGGTCAATGTGCACCATATCTTATTTATTTTAAGGCCAACGGATTGTTTACGGGTGATGATTCAACTGAAATTTTTCCTGGGGATTCATATATTTTACAATATGATTATACAAATTATTATAGTAAGAATGATTGGGATAATAATGATACACTTAATCTTATCCCCCTTGTTGATACTAAAGAAAATGAATTAAGTAATTTTTCAACGTTACTTGGTCAAAATATTAAAGAAATAAAAGAACTTTTAAATGGTGATTGTAAAAATGGAAATAAAAGTACTCAATGTATTAATAAATTTGTAACAATACGGTCTTCTGCTGCCAGCATTAAAGACAAGTATAATAGATTATTAGAATTAGGAAAAATAAGTAGTTCTGATAAAGAATATAGTTTATATAATAATGATTATCTTAAATTGTTAGAACAAGCAAAAAATCTTTATAGTGATATTGTAATTACAGAAACTGATGATGAAGAAAAAAAATCTTATGATTGTTATTATGTTTCATCAGATAATTCCTTGGCAGCTGGTTATAAATTTAATAATGATGTTTATATAGTTAAAGGTAAATCTAAGATATATAATAAAAAACAAAAATTTCCTAAAAGAACCAATCTATTAGGAGAAAATAAAACTGATAAATGTTATAATTATTTGTATTACACCACTGGAAAATCTGGTTCTGTTATTTTATATCAATCTTATTTAGGAAATAATATAGATGATTTTTCTAAATTTTCATTGAAAAAAAAAGGAAACTTATTAACACTTGTTGGTTCAGCAATATCTGAATCAGAAAAAACAACTGGTTTTTGTTCGTTTTCAATTAATAATTTAGATAATGAGAATAATAAATTGAATTTGAATTATGATGGAACTGATAATGTTTATTTTAAACTTTTTACCTATGCTGATGGTAAACGTAAGTTTTGTACTATGTTTAAAAATGAATCAATTTGCAGTGATGCTTTTGAAACTTCAATTTCTTCAATTAAAATTGATTCTGTTGTAAAAAATAAAGATAATGAAGATGTAACTTTTGAGCTAAAAAATGATGGAGATTTTTCTTGCTCAAAATTTTCAAGAGATAAGGTACAAGTAACAAAAAGTGGCAATAATTATATTATTAAGTTAAAAGAAGAAAAACAAACAGAAACAAAAATAGATAAAAATAAAGATAATGCTATGGATTTATCAGGATGCATAATAGATGATAGTACACAATCAATAATTGATTGGATAATGAATTTAGTAAGACTTGGTGGAGTAATACTATTAGTAGTTCTTGGAATGCTTGATTTTATAAAAGCAGCAGCATCAGGAGAACAAGAAGAAATGAAAAAAAGTAAATCCAAATTTGTTAAAAGATTAATTGCGTGTGTTGTATTATTCTTTGTACCAATAATCGTAGATATATTAGTTGGATTAGTTAATCTTGGAAGTGGAGAAAGTTGTAATTCATCTAAATCTTCTGATACAAGTATAAATGATAATTAATTTAAGAATTAACCTGTATTTTTTTATCTTATATTATTTAGGTTTAAAATTTACTATATAAAAAAAAATTAAAATCTTTATTTTATATTTTTATTTATTAGAATTTTATTTATTAAATATGTTATTTTAGAGTTATTTTGTTTTTTACTTTTTAAGCAATATTTTATTTTGTTATTAATCTTGAATTAACAGTATATTTACTGTTTTTTTTATGATATAATAAATTGTAGGTAGGGGTGAATTTATGAGAAACTTTAAATATTTTATATTTTTTCTTTCAGCATTGTTGTTTAGCATTATTACAGTTAATGCTGCTAACCAAACTTTTAAGTGTGAGTATGATAATGGAGATGGTAATAAAGGTTCTGTTGAATTTCAGTGGGTAAATGAAAATACTGTGGCTTGGAGTTTGAATGTTCAATATAATTCTGAAGAAACCTCAAATTTTAAAATTGAAAATGGAAAGATAGCAAATTCTAGTATTGTTGATAATTATATTTCTAACAATAAGTGTCCTAATGCTTTATTGTTTTTTAAAGCAAAAGGTTTTCTTGCATCTGATGAGTATGTTGTATTTGGAAATGGTAGTAATGATTTTAGTCCCTATTTTGAAAAAATAAAGTCTGCTGATCATGATAATAATGATGTATATGGTGTAATAAAATTAAAAAGTGATAAACAAACAGAATTAAATAATTTTGGGCTTTTGCTTGGTGATGCATTAAAAGAGGCAAATGCGTTTATCGACGATAAAGACTGCAAACCTAATCCCAAAAAAGGTTATGTAAAAACTTGTAGTCAAAGGAATAATAATATTATAAATAGTTTTAATAATGTTGAAAAAGCTTATAACAGATTAGTTAATATTAAAATTTTAACACCATCAGATGATCTTTATAAAAAATATAATGATGAATATAAAAAGGCTGTAGAGAATGCTAAATACGACTCACCATTAGAAGAAGAGTATCCTGATGATGATTCAAAGGAAGATAATAAAGATTTATCACCTGTTCCAGGTGATGATGAACTAGCAAACCCTGATGATCCTTATGGTGATGATGCTGACAAGAAGTATCATACAACAACTGATCGTGATAATAATGTTGATTTATCAGGATGCATAATTGATAAAGGGACACAATCAATTATTGATTGGATAATGAATTTAGTAAGAATTGGTGGGGTAATACTACTAGTAGTACTTGGAATGCTTGATTTTGTAAAAGCAGCAGCATCAGGGGAACAAGAAGAAATGAAAAAAAGCAAATCCAAATTTGTTAAAAGATTAATTGCATGTGTTGTACTATTCTTTGTACCAATAATAGTAGATATATTAGTTGGACTAGTCAATCTTGGGAGTGGAGAAAATTGTAATTCAAATGATTCTAATGATAAAACCGATGATTCTAATAATCGTGTTAGTTATCAATGTTCATGTAAATATTATAGAAGCAATGTAGATGAACCAAATATAAGTGATGTTTCATTAAGTTTTGATGTAACTAATAAGGATAATTTTGATAGTCACACAATTAATTATAATGGGAAAAATGTTACTGTTAAAATAAATTCTCCACAAAAGAATGCTACATCATCTACAGATATGTTGTGTCCAAAAAAATGCTCTTTTGATGAAAGTAAGAAAGTATTAACTTGTTCATCAACAGATAATGATGAAACTTTTCAAAATAATAATCCACATTTTTATCAAGCTGCTGATGAAAATGGTAAATTATTAGAAAATTGTAAAATACTTTCTAATTAAGCTTATAAAAAAGTTTTGATTATAAAATAGTGAAAAAATAATAATTATTCTCATAAAATAAAATCACTCATAATATATATTAGGGTGATTTTTATATGCTTTCAATTATTTCATTAAAAGAATTTGAATTAAAAAAAAATAGTTTTATTATAATTGATATACGAAGTTCAGAAAAATATAATAATAACCATATACCAAACTCAATAAATATTCCTGTTGGAAAACTTATTGTTACTCCACAAAATTATTTAGATAAAAATAAAACATATTGTTTATATTGTACAAAAGGTATTAGTAGTTTAAATATTGGAAAAATACTTTCAACGCAAGGTTATAAAATACTAAGTTTAGATGGTGGATATGAAAATTGGATATTAAATTATTAAAAAACATTGACGAACAAATGTATGAATGCTAAAATTATTATAGGATGGTGAGGCTAATGTTGTATGTCATAATAGGATTAAATGTATTAATAATAATTTTAGTTGTTATTTCTATAACAAAAAATATTAATGAGTCAAATATAACAGAAAGATTAGGAAAACTTGAAACAAATATGGTTAAAGAAGTAGGGAGTTTTCAAAATGAAATTAATTTAACACTCAATAAACATTTTAATGAGCAAAATGACAAAATAGAACAAAAACTTCGTATGATAAATGATAAAGTAAATGAAAGAATAGATCAAAATTTTGAAAAAACGAATAAAACATTTACAAATGTTTTAGAACGTCTATCAAAAATAGATGAAGCTCAAAAGAAAATTGATACACTAGGTGAAGATATAGTATCATTACAAGAAGTACTAACTGATAAGAAAACACGTGGTATATATGGAGAAGTAAATTTAAAACATATACTTACGAATGTGTTTGGTGAAAATAATGATAAAATATATAAATTACAATATACATTTGAAAATGGTAGTATAGCTGATAGTGTATTATTCGCACCAGAACCTCTTGGTGTTATTGCAATAGATTCAAAATTTCCTTTAGAAAATTATCAAAATATGGTTAACAAAGAAAATTCTAAAGAAAGCAGAAATATGTATGAAAAACTATTTAAGCAAGATATGAAAAAACATATAGATGCTATTAGTAGTAAATACATAATACCAGGGGTTACTTCGGATCAAGCAATCTTATTTTTACCTGCAGAAGCCATATTTGCTGAGGTTAATGCATATCATCAAGATATAATAGACTATGCTTATAAAAAAAGAGTATGGATTACATCTCCAACTACACTTATAAGTACACTTACAACGATACAAATAATAATAAAAAATATAGAAAGAGATAAATATACAAAAGTTATTCACAGCGAATTAAAATTATTGAATGAAGAATTCATAAGATATAAGGATAGATGGGATAAACTATATAGAAGTATTGAAACAGTTTCAAAAGATGTAAAAGATATACATGTTACAACTGATAAAATTACAAAAAGATTTAACTCAATTAATCAAGTAGAAATGGATAAGATAGAATATGAAGATAATAAATAATTTATTAGTTTTATTAATATGGATATTGAATATATTTTCAATTGTATTTAATATAGGTTTTAATTATGAAGTAAACATATTAATTTGTATTTCACTTTCAATAATAGTTGTTTTACCACGATTATTAAAAAAATACATTAAACTATCAGAAATTTCGGAGTTTATATTTTTAATATTTATAATACTTGCTGGTGAGTTTGGAAGTGTATTAAAACTATATGAAATAGTATATTGGTATGATTCATTTACACACTTTTTATCAGGAACATTAACTGCTTACTTAGGATTCTTAATATTAAAAAAAGAAAAATTATTAACTAAAAAAAATTCATTTAACATATTATTTATAATTTCATTTGTACTTGCTATTGCAGCTTTCTGGGAAATATTTGAATTTACTGCTGATAATATATTTGGTAATGATGCTCAAAGAGTTTTAGAAACAGGTGTTACAGATACAATGAAAGATATAATATGTGCATTGTTTGGTGGTATATTATTTATTGTTGCATATTTGTATAAAAGACCAATAATAAGTAAAAAATAAATGTATATTAATGTAAATATAGTATTAAAATACTATATTTTTTAATTTAATTAAATTATAATTATAATAGAGGTGGCTTTGTATGGAAGAACAAATACTTGAAATATTAAAAAATGAAAATAAGGCTTTATCAGTACATGAACTTGAAGATAAACTAGGTTTTACAACAGTTGATGAATTAAAAGAATTACTTAAAACATTAAATAATCTAGAAGACAACTTAAAAATATATAGGACAAAAAAAGATAACTATATGTTGTTTACTAATAGTCATTTAAAAATAGGTAGAATGATTATTAACAAAAAAGGTTTTGGATTTGTTGATATAGAAGGTGATGAGGATGTATTTATCGCACCATCAAATCTAAACGGTGCAATACATAATGATAAAGTAATTGTTGAAATAACTAGTAAAAATGGTATGCAACTAGAAGGTAGAATTCTTAAAATCGTTGATAGAAAATTTAAAGAAATGGTTGGAGAATTTTATTATTCAAAAGGAAAAGGCTATGTAGATTTAGATGATGAAAAAGTAAAATTAAAAATCGAAATAGATAAAAATAAAACATTAGGCGCTATGAATGGTCATAAAGTATTAGTTAAAATAACAAATAGAGTAAGGGATTATGAATATAAGGGTGAAGTTATAAAAATACTAGGACATAAAAATGATCCAGGTGTTGATATTTTATCAATAGTTGCTAAGTATGGAATAAATGATACATTTCCAGATAAAGTAATGGAACAAACAAGTAAAATTCCTTTAACAATTGAAGGTGAAGATTTTGGAAATAGAAGGGATTTAAGAGACCAAGTAATTTTTACAATAGATGGTGATGATACAAAAGATATAGATGATGCTATAAGTTTAAAAGTTTTAGATAATGGTAATTATGAGTTGGGTGTTCATATAGCTGATGTAAGTTATTATGTTAAAGAAGATACACCACTTGATTTAGAAGCATATGATAGGGGAACAAGTGTTTATTTAGCAGATAGAGTAATTCCAATGCTTCCTCATAAACTTTCTAACGGAATTTGTTCATTAAATGAAAATGAAGATAGATTTGCTATGTCATGTGTAATGGAAATAGACAATAAAGGTAAAGTTGTTTCATATGATATATTTGAAAGTATTATTCGATCTAGAAAAAAAATGACATATAAAAATGTAAATAAAATCTTGGAGGAGAATATAATACCAGAGGGATATGAACCATTTGCCGATACATTAATAAAAATGTTGGATTTAGCTCATATATTAAGAAAAATGAAAGAAAATCGTGGTTATATTGATTTTGGTATAGATGAAGCTAAAATAATTGTTGATGAAAAAGGAAAAGCAATTGATATAGTAAAAAGATATAGAGGAGAAGGCGAAAATTTAATAGAGGATTTCATGATTGCTGCAAATGAAACAGTAGCTACCCATATATATTATATGAATTTACCATTTGTATATCGTATACATGGTAAACCAAATGAAGAAAAAATAGATAGATTTATTAAATTTATAAGTGTGTTAGGATATAAGATAAATGGGAAAATAAAAGATGTTCAACCTACTACTATCAAGTATATCCTTGAACAATTAAAAGATAAAGAAGAATACCATATTTTGTCATCAATGATGCTTAGAAGTATGCAAAAAGCTGTATATGATAAAAATAATATAGGACACTTTGGTTTAGGAAGTAAATGTTATACACATTTTACCTCTCCAATAAGAAGATATCCAGATTTGACTGTTCATAGATTGTTAAGAAAATATTTGTTTAAAAATCAAATAAATAATGAAGTTATAGAATATTGGGACAATAAACTTACATATTTAACTGAACATTCATCAGAAAAAGAAAGAGATTCAGTGGATTGTGAACGTGAAGTTGATGATATGAAAAAAGCTGAATATATGATGAATCATATAGGTGAAGAATATGAAGGAATAATAAGTAGTGTAACAAGTTTTGGAATGTTTGTTGAATTAGCAAATTTAATAGAAGGTTTGGTAAAAATAGATAGTTTAAATGATGATAAATATATTTATGATGAAACAACATTTTCAATTAGAGGAGATAAGAATAAAAGGGGTTATCGCCTAGGGGATAAAGTAAGAATAAAAGTAGTAGGTGCAAATAAAGAGGCTAAAACAATCGATTTTGAACTAGTAAAACAAGGTGAAGATAATGGAGATAAATAACAGAAAAGCTAAGTATGATTATGAAATTCTTAGTACAATAGAATGTGGTATTGTTTTAACAGGTACTGAAATTAAATCAATTAGAAACGGGAATGCTAATTTAAAGGATAGTTATGCAGTTATAAAAGGAAATGAAGTTTTTATTTTAGGAATGCATATTAGTGAGTATAAAGAAGGTAATATATTTAATCATGATGAAAAAAGAACTAGAAAATTATTATTACATAAAAAAGAAATATTGAAATTGTTTAATAAAGTTGAGTTAGATGGAAATACTTTAGTACCAATTAAATTATATTTTAAAGGAAATAAAGCAAAAATTCTTTTAGGTCTTGCTAAAGGTAAAAAAATATATGATAAAAGGGAAACTATTAAACAAAGAGATATTAATAGAGAAGTACAAAAACAATTAAAAAATTACTAATTGACTTATATAAATTAAAGTGTTAAAATCATATAAATGTTATTTAACATTTTAATTTTGTATGGGGCTGCTTGGTTTCGACAGATATACTTTGATATAAGTAGCAAGTCGCTTTGTACACGTTACGTACAAAACAGAAAATAACTGGAAAAAATTTAAAAGACCGTATTGCTTCAATGTTTACTAAAAACGTTGTTGCCTTTGCCTAATTTAGAATAAGGAATACGACTTTCTTTAATTTCTCTCCCATGGAAATTATTGAAGGTTCGATTTAATGGGATATATTGTTATGATGCTTATAAGTAGCAATGAATATTTTAAGCTTACTAATAATAGTGTTGTTAGTTACTTATATTATTAGGAAATTTATTAACTAAATAAGCTTGTAGAAACTTATATTTGGGAATATTTGGACAGGAGTTCGATTCTCCTCAGCTCCACCAGATTGATAGGAAACTCGAAATTTTTGAGTAGTAATAAATATTAACTAGAAGTACCGTCTAGTTTTTTTGTTATTATGAGGAAAGTGAGGAGTTTTTAATGAAGAAAGTAAAAATATTAGAAGTTGAAAAGGAAGTTTTAAAAAGAATTGATATGATATGTAGATTTGCTTGTTGTAAGTATTCTATTAAACAAGGAAGTATTATTAATATTAAAGGAAGTAATATTGCTTATGTAAGTCCACATATTATAACAATCAAGGGGAATAATTATTTAGTATTTAATGGAAGTGATAAAGTTTTTATAAATGATTATTCTAAATGTATTAAATTAAAAGATATGGAAGTTCATATTAAAAACAATTAAATGTTTTTAAACTAGGCGTACAAAAAGGAAGTGAAATACTTGAGGTTAAAAGTATGGACTTTTTGTGCTTTTAATCTCTTTCAAAAAAGTAATAGAAAGAGAGATGAAACTATGAACGATGAAAAGAAAATTGCAGATATTTATATTAGAGTTAGTACACTCGACCAAGCAAGAGAAGGTTTTAGTTTACCTGAACAAAAAGAAAAACTAATTGAATTTTGCAAATCAAAAGGATATGAAATTCACAAAATATATGCTGATGAAGGAATAAGTGCTAAAGATGATAAAAGACCAGCATATCAACAAATGATTAATGATATTAAAAACGGTACAGTTAATGTCATAGTAGCTTTAAAGTTAGATAGATTAACTAGAAGTGTTTTTGATGTAGAAAAACTAATGAAATTGTTAGATAAATATGGTTGTGATTTAGATTGTAAAGATGATGATTCTAATACATTAACTTCTAATGGAAGAATGTATATAAGACTAACGACTGCATTTAGTCAAAATGAAATTGAAAGATGTTCAGAGAGAACTAAGTTTGGTATGGTTGGTGCTATTAAAGCAGGACACATTCCAAATAGAACTCCAATAGGATTTAAAAGAATTGATAAAAAATTAGTACCAGACGAATTAACAAAAGATATTATTATTAGAACGTATGATTTATATTTAGAAGGAAAAAGTTATCAAGGTATTGCTAATATTTATAACAAAGAAGAAGTTTTAGGAAGAACTAATTGGTTAGATTCCACTATTCAAAAGATAATGACTAATGAACTTTACAAAGGAGATTTTGTTCATGGAAAAAGAACTAAACATCCCATATATTATGAAGATGTTATAGAGCCAATAGTATCAAAAGAAAAATGGAATGCTTGTCAGTATCAAACACAAAGAAATGCTAGACACTATGAAAGAACTGCTACATACCTTTTTACTAATAAATTAAAATGTTCAGTATGTGGTAATTTCTTAGGTGGTAAAGCTACTACTAAAAGAAAAAGCGGTAAGAAATATTATTACTATAAATGCGAAAAATGTAGAACTAATTACAAAGAAGATACTATAAGAGATGGATTACTACTTCAATTATATGACCTAATAAGAAAAGATAGTTTAATCAATAAATATTACACACCATTTATAAAACACAAGCAAGAAGATAATACCAAAGATTATAAAAATGAATTGAAGGAATTAGAAAAACAAGAAGAAAGAATTAAATGTGCTTATCTAAATGGTGTTGTTAAAATGAATGAGTTTGATAACGAATTAAAAAGTATTAGATATAAAATTGATAATATTAATAAAAAGATTAAAGAAATAAAACAATGTGAATACTTTAACTTTACTACTAATGATTTATTAATTTTAGAAGATACAGAAACAATTGATACTTTTGTTAACCCTGATATATTTTTAACTAACATTTTAAATTTAACTAATGCTTCAAGAGAAGAAATGAAAAGAATAATTGGCACTTATATTGATAATATTGAAGTTAATAAAGTTGGTGATAAAATAGAACTATTAAATATTGAATATAGAAAAAGTTTTCTAACCGATTTAGTAAATTACCATAATAATTATGGTGTTCCATATAATTTTAATATCTTTAGTGATGAAAAAGGCTTTAAAATACCTATGAATCACGAAGGTAAAACAAGTTTACAAGCAAAAGAATACTTTAATAAACTACAAGAAATTGTTTCAAAAAACAGTTTAAAATTAAATTATTATGAAACTGAAACAGATAGTAAATTAGAAGATATTAGTTTTGAACCTACTGGAGATTATGAACAAATATTAAGATTAATAGTTTTAACAGATACTAAAAATTATAATGATAAAACTTTAAGATTAGGAGTTATTACTTTAGATTTAGAAAGTGCATTATATTCTCGTTTAAATAGAAAAGAACAACCAAATGAGTTATGCAATATTTAGATGTCAAAGTATTAACACATTAAACGATTTATCCCATATTGGTAGTCATAATAAACGAGAAAAAGAATCTTATAAATCTAATCCTGATATAAGAAAAGAAAATAGTAAAAACAATATAGAATTAGTTAAGTGTGATAAAAAGTATAGAAAAAAATTTTATGAAATAACTAAAGAATATCGAAAAGAACATGAAGAAAAAATGAAAACTATTAGACAAGATAGATATAAAGATTTTGATCAGATGGTAAATGATTCTAAAAGTTGTGTAGCAGATGAAATGATATTTACAAGTGGACCAGAGTTCTTTAAAGATATGTCAAAAGAAGAAATATTAAGATGGGCTAATGGATGTATGGATTTTGTTTATAAGGCTTTAGGTTATACTAAAGAACAAGTAATACATTCAGTATTACACTTAGACGAAAGAACATCACACATTCATTGCGTAGTAGTTCCTCTTGTTAAGAAGTTTGATAAAAGAGTTAATAAAGAAAGATATTCTATTTCTAAAAGAGATTATATTAAAGACCAAAATTATTTAAGTATATTACAAGATAAATATTGCTTTAGATTAAATAATCTAGGTTTTAAATTGGAGCGTGGTGAAAAAGGAACTAAAATTAAAAATCTTTCTTTAGGAGAGTTAAAAGGTATAACTAGACAATATGAAAGACTTGCTAATAAGAATAAAAAGAATATTGAAAGTGAACATTTAAAAATTATTAATATGTTAAAATTTTCAAAAAAGAAAGCTTTTTCAGATTCAATTATTCTTAATGGTGAATCATATCACATCTTACTAAAATATTTAGATTTATATACAAAAGAAATTCAAAATCAAGTAATATATCAAAATTTTTTCAATGATTTAGATGATTATATTTTTAATTATAAAGAGTTAGAAAAAGAATATAATCATTCACAAAAAGTAATAGATAATTTAGAAGAAGAATGTGAAAAGTTAGACCAAACTAATAATAACTTGATTGATTTTATCAAACATATATTAGAAATATTAAAAGACTTTTTTAGAAGAATTCTACTTTCAAAAAATGAAGTTTATAAGAACAAAACTATAAATATTTTAAGAGAATGTTATGAAAAAGATTTATATAATTCTTATGATTTAATATATATTTCTAAAGATACCGATAAAGAAATAGAAGTAAAAGAATTAATAAAAGAAGAAACATTAGAAAAAGAATACGACTATTTTGATTAGCCGTATTCTTTGCTTATACTAAATTTTTGATAATTTAGAAAACACACTTGCATATTGACAGTCAATATGCTTATTATAAAAATGATTATTCATTAAAATCATTTTCGTTATTTAAAATACTAATTAATTTATTTAGTTCAGATTGTTTATCAAGTATTTCATTTTTTAAATTTTCTATATATTTTTTAATATCTTCTATGCTATTATTTTCTTGCATTATTTTTACCCTCACTTATTAATTGAATTTGAACTTTAATATCTTCAATTTGCTGATTTAAATCATCTCTTTGACTAATCAAACCTGATAATTGTTTTTTTAATGCTTCTAATTCTGATAATGTTATTACATCATCCTTTTTATCATCTTTAATTTTAAAATACTCTAAATAAAAATCTACTAAATATTTTGCATGACTATTTCTTATGTCTTCATTTTCCAAATAATCTTTCATTGATAATGTTGTCTGTTCCATATCTGGTCGAAATAATCTTTTATATTTTACTTCTTTAAATGGTATGCCTAATTTTGAACAATCTCTTTTTAAAATTTGAAGAATATCGTGCATTAACCACTCTTCCATAATATCTGGATAATGATATTTTTCTTTTAATTTTAAATATTCCTCATAGGTTGCAGGATAAATTTTTTGAAGTAAAACATCGCATACTAAATCTTCTCCTAAATATTTACATTTCAGAATATCAATCATTCTAAAGAATTCATTTCTTCTTGAATTATCAGGTATTGACTTTAAATCCATAGTAATAAAATCATTTAAAGTATAAATTCCTCTATTATGTAAGCCAATTAAATTTTGCCCAAAATTTGGTTTTGAATTTAAAAATGGTACATCTTCTAATCTCGTTTCTAAAGTTTTATTTTCGTCCATAAAATCACATCCTCACTTGTAGACGTTCATAAATTACATAATAATTATATCATAAAACAAAACTTATTTTAATAGATTTAGCTTTTTTTACTAAAATATTGTTTAAAATGTTTAGTTTAAAAGAAAAATGTGCTATAATTAATATAGATTTCAGTATAACATTATGATTATACTGCTTTTTATTTGGAGGTAAAAATGAATAAAAAAAATATTAAAGATGATTCATATAAAAAACTCGAGATAATTAATGAATGGATTAATAATTCCGATAATAAAACATCCATTGTACTTGGAATAGTAGGAATAATTTTAACAATTATTTTTTCGAATGGAAGTATTACTAATAACTTATTAAAGATAGTAAATGAAATTATTTTAGATATTAATTTTGATGATGTTCTTTACATAATTATATTTATATTGTTGATTTGTTTTTGTATATATGGATTGTATTGCTTAATAAAGGTTCTAATTCCAACATTAAAAATAAAATTTAAAAATACAAAATCATTTATATATTTTGGAAGTATATGCAAATATTCAAATTTTAAAGAATATAAAAAAGATTTATTAAAAGCTAATGAAGATGATATATTAGATGATTTACTTAATCAAATTTATTTAAATTCAATTATTTGTAATCAAAAATTTATAAATTTTGCTAAAGGTATTAAATTTTTTTTAAAAGGATTAATTGGTACAATTATTATGTATATCATTGGAATTTTAATATATTTATAAGGGGTTGATAGTATGTTTTATGATTATAAAGAGGGAAAAAATAAGCTAGAAGAAATATTAAATAATAATACTGAAATACAAAACAAAAACGTACCTAAAGATGATACGAATTTCACATATGATAATGGCATTAGAAGTTGGATTGGAGCAATTTTTGTCGATATCGTTAGTTCAAAAAAACTTATTGAAAATGAAGAAGATATTGTTGTTGCAAAAATATTAAGAAGTTTTGCCTCTGAAGTAATTTCAATTATGAATAGTAGCAATAATGCAAGACAAATAGGAGTTCGTGGAGACTGTGTTTACGGAGTTTTTTCAACTCCTAACCAAAATGACACATACGAATTACTTACAATAGGAACATATATAAATTGTTTAATAAAAATGTTAAATAGATTATTAATAAATAAAGGATATCCTACCATTAATATAGGTATTGGGATAGGTGTTGGTGAAGATCTAGTTATAAAAGCTGGTAAAAAAGGAACTGGTATAAATGATCGAATATGGATTGGTAAAGCTGTTATAGATGCTTGCGTATTAGCTGACAAAGCTGGTAGAAATGGAAATTCAACAATAGGAGTGAGTTATTTAGCATTTATTAATTTTATTGAACGTTTAGAAAAAGAAAATTCAAAAGCCAGAAGTTGGTTTACAGAAAAATATGATTATGATATAAATTCATATACATACTATGGAAATATAATTGATACAACATTTGATAAATGGATTGAAGAAAACTTGTAATTATTTAAAAATATGTTATACTTATATTAGTTAATAGCTTATTACTAACTATTATCTAGCTCAAAAAGTTGTCGCACTTCTTCCTTTAGGGCACCATTAATAAATTATTCGAACCATTGTGAACTAGTCAAGTAAAAGTAGACAGTTTATAAAATGATT
>ULWF01036624.1_pt1 | contig 44466 bp, 32 predicted proteins | sample 1960081 | NCBI WGS metagenome assembly ULWF01 (sample SAMEA4835805, study PRJEB28245) | human gut metagenome | biome: gut microbiome; material: fecal sample | place: Denmark | collected 2008
CGTCTTACAAAAGTGAAAAATCCAAATACGTAGTGGTTGATAAGAAGCAACAAGGCTATTGACTTTAACTCCTAGCCAACTTGTTGGCGATAACTACTTCTATCCTTTAACTCCTAAAAACACATGACCCTTTCCCGTTCCCTCCTTGCTCTTTACGTGAGCATAATAACGATAATGGCTGCGGCCACGATAACAGAGAAATACATGGGCAGCGACTATGTTGCCGACGCCATATACGGCTCATGGTGGTTTGCCGCCATGTGGGCACTGCTGGCGGCAGCGGGCGTGGCGTATATCGTGAAGAGGCGCGTAAGGTGCGCGTCGGTGCTGCTGCTCCACGGATCGTTCGTCGTGATACTGCTCGGCGCCCTGCTCACCCATGTGTCTGCATCGCAAGGCACGGTCAGACTGCGGCTCGGCGAGACAACCGAAACGTATGTGGTCAGCACGAAAGACGGCGACATACAGCACAAGCTGCCGTTCAAGCTAAGGCTGAAGTCGTTCGACATACACTATCACGACGGCACAAAAGCCGCGGCCGACTATGTAACAAGGCTCACCGTTACCGACGGCGACAAGACCACAGAGGCACTTGTGTCGATGAACAACATATTCAGCTACAAGTCTGTAAGGCTCTATCAGATGTCTTACGACCCCGACATGCGCGGCAGCGTGCTCTCGGTCAACCGCGACCCGTGGGGCATACCCGTAACCTACTGCGGCTACGCCCTGCTCTTTATTGCAATGGTGTGGATGCTCATCGACCCCAAGGGACCTTACCGCCGCCTGCTGCGCAGCGACATCGTGAGAAAGGGAATGATGACCATCCCGCTGCTTGTCGCCACTACATTAATGGCTCACGGAGCAACGACTCTGCCCAAGGAGACGGCCGACAAGTTCGGACGGCTGTATGTTCTCTACAACAACCGCGTATGTCCGCTGCAGACTCTCGCCATAGACTTCACGAAGAAACTGTGCGGCAGCGCAAGCTACGGCGGCTACACGGCAGAACAGGTGCTGATGGGCTTCGTTATGTGGCCCGACGAGTGGAGCCGCGAGCCGCTGCTCAGACTGAAGGGCGGCGCCCTGCGCGACAGGCTGCAGCTGCCCCGCCACTGCGCCATAAACACCTTCTTCAACGACATGATGGGCGGATACATCATTGGCCCTTACCTGAACGAATACTACAACGGGTACGACGACGAGTTTCACCGCCAGGTGGCCGACGTAGACGCGCGCATACAGCTCGTGATGGACCTGCGGCGCGGCAAGCTGCTTAAGGTGTTTCCGTATACCGTCAACGGCAACACCACATGGTATGCCCCAACAGACATCATGCCCGACTCTGCCGTAGCCCCGGCCGACAGACTGTATATGCAGAACGTATTTTCGCTGATATATCAGGAGGCGCTGGCAGGCAACATGGCTTCTGTGGGCAACATAGCCGACAAGATGCTGCGCTATCAGCACAAGAACGGCGGCAGCTCGCTGCCCTCGGGCATGCAGACGCGGGCCGAACGGCTGTATAACGCTGTGCCCTTTGCCACCATTCTCTTCATGCTCAACCTCGGCATGGGCTTCACCACGCTGTTTGCCGTTCTCTGGCTTATGACACGCCCCACAAAGCGCACCTTGCGCGGCAGCATGCTAATGAAAATTGCAGCAGCTGTCATGCTGCTTTCTTTCGCGGCGCTCACTCTCTGCGTGGCTCTGCGCTGGCTGATAAGGGGCACCGCACCCATGGCAAACGGCTACGAGACGATGCTGCTCATGGCATGGATAATCATGGCGGCGTCGCTGCTGCTGTGCCGCCGCTTCGCCATAGTGCTCACCTTCGGCTTCATCATGTCGGGCTTCTTCCTGCTCGTGTCGCACATAAGCCAGATGGATCCGCAAATAACCCACATCATGCCGGTGCTGCAGTCGCCCCTGCTCAGCATCCACGTGTCGGTGATAATGACGGCTTTCGCCCTGCTCTCGCTCACCTTCATCTGCGGCATCACGGCCCTGCTGCTGCGCGCCATGAGGGGCAGTCGTGCAGAGGGGCTCGCCGCTCAGCTTGCAGCCCTGCGCGCCCTGTCGCAGCTGTTCTACTATCCAGCCATGGCAGCCCTGGCCGTGGGCATATTCGTAGGCGCGGTGTGGGCCAACGTGTCGTGGGGCACCTACTGGAGCTGGGACGCCAAGGAGGTGTGGGCGCTGATAACCTTCATGGTGTATGCCGCGGCTGCACACGGGACGTCGCTCCCGATGATGCGCAGGCCCATGCCGTGGCACGTGTTTATGGTGGCGGCCTTTGCCACAATACTGATGACATACTTCGGCGTGAACTATTTTCTCGGCGGAATGCACTCGTATGCATGACGCCGGTACAGAGCCGATGCACCCGGCGGCAGCAAAAGGCAATGCTGCCCGGAATGCCGTTTTGTAAAATAATCGGATAAATTCCGTCCGTTTGACGCTCTCAGAACGGCGATGCCCGTGGCAAAGCCATAGTTTGGCGCAAAAAACACGAAAAACATTGCAGTTTTGTCATCTTCCTTATTATCAGCACTTTATGCTTACGAAGAGACAAAACTGCAATAGTTAAAAAATATTACTATGCCGTTTACGGTGCAAAAGTGGGCCACTTAGGCTGCAAAACATGCCCGATTTTCGTCCGTAAAGCATGCTTTCAGACTCAAAAAAACATGCTTTTATTCCTTTAATAGTATGATAAAAGTAAATGTATGTTAACCATGCAACATTTTTATCCAATAAAATTAACATCCGTTGTATTTTAATTTTCCAGAACGGAAAATATTTTTGTCATAAGTTTTTACCACGTAACAAAGCCCATGAGCTGGACGGAAAACATGATAAAACACAAAATAAAACGGGAGGCCTCTTCACAGAGACTTCCCGTCAGTTAACTTAAAACAATCAATAAAAGAAATAGATTGTCACGTTAAAATTATATGTTCGGCGGCACACACGGGGCACATCAGCCCCACTGCCGTCAGTCTTTATATTGATAATGTCTGGCTATTATCTTATGAAGAGCAGCTCACGATACTTAGGCAGAGTCCAGAGTTCGTCGGCAACGATAAGCTCGAGCTTGTCTATGTGGTAGCGTATCTCCTCCATCTTTGGAGCCACCGTGTCGTGATATGCTATGGCTTTCTCGCGCTCGCTCTCAATCTTGTTGGCCACCTTGCGCGCGTTGATAAGCTCGTCAACGCCGTTCTCTATGATCTGCGTGCGCTCGGCAATCTCCTCAATAATCTTGATGTTGCGCGAACAGAGCTTCTCAACCTTCTCCTTAGAGAATATCTGCAGCATGTTCTGGACGTTCTTGGCCAGCTGGCTCTGATAATGGGTTGCCACAGGTATGATGTGGTTCATTGACAGGTCGCCCATTACACGTGCCTCAATCTGTATGCGCTTGGTGTAGGTGTCCCATTTAACCTCGTTGCGGGCAGCAAGCTCTTTCTCGCTCATCACGTTCATGTCTTCAAACATCTTTATCGACTCCTTGCTCAGGTAGTTGTCGAAGATAAGCGGACAGCTTGTCTCGCAGTCGAGTCCGCGGCGCTTGGCCTCCTCAACCCACTCGTCAGAATATCCGTTTCCGTCGAAGCGTATGGGCTTGCAGGTCTTGATGTCCTCACGCAGCACGTCGATGATGGCGCTTGTCTGGTCTTGTCCCTTCTCGATGAGGGCGTCAACGCGCTTCTTGAAGTCGGTCAGAGCCTCAGCCACGGCTGTGTTGAGGGCTATCATGGCCGAAGCACAGTTGGCCTCGCTGCCCACGGCACGGAACTCGAAGCGGTTACCTGTAAAGGCAAACGGACTTGTACGGTTGCGGTCGGTGTTGTCTATGAGCAGTTCGGGTATCTCAGGTATGTCGAGCGTCATGCCCTGCTTGCCTGCCACGTTGAACAGGTCCTTGCTGTTGCTGTTCTCTATATGGTCGAGCAGTTCTGACAGCTGCTTGCCGAGGAACGAAGATATGATTGCCGGAGGTGCCTCGTTGGCTCCCAGACGATGGGCGTTGGTTGCGCTCATGATAGAAGCCTTGAGCAGTCCGTTGTGTCTGTATACGCCCATGAGAGTCTCAACGATGAAGGTAACGAAGCGCAGGTTGTCTTCAGGAGTCTTGCCCGGTGCATGCAGCAGCACGCCGGTGTCGGTAGACAAGCTCCAGTTGTTGTGCTTGCCCGAACCGTTGATGCCTGCGAAGGGTTTCTCATGCAGCAGTACTCGGAAGCCGTGCTTGCGTGCCACTTTCTTCATGAGCGACATGAGCAGCATGTTGTGGTCGATGGCCAGGTTGGTCTCCTCGAATATAGGAGCTATCTCAAACTGGTTGGGGGCAACCTCATTATGGCGTGTCTTACAGGGGATTGACAGTTCGAGAGCCTGCACCTCAAGGTCTTTCATGAAGGCCTGTACGCGGTCGGGGATGGTGCCGAAGTAGTGGTCATCCATCTGCTGGTTCTTGGCAGAGTCGTGGCCCATCAGGGTGCGTCCTGTAAGCATCAGGTCGGGACGTGCGCTGTAGAGTCCCTCGTCAACGAGGAAATACTCCTGCTCCCATCCAAGGTTGCATGTAACCTTTTTTACTCTCTGATCGAAATAATGACAAACCTCAGTTGCGGCAGTGTTCACAGCGTGAAGGGCACGCAGCAGCGGAGCCTTGTAGTCGAGAGCCTCGCCGGTGTAAGAGATGAAGATAGTAGGAATACACAGCGTGTCGTCCATGATGAACACGGGTGATGTGGGATCCCAGGCTGAATATCCGCGTGCCTCGAAGGTGTTTCTGATACCGCCGTTGGGGAACGAGCTTGCGTCAGGCTCCTGCTGTACGAGCAGCTTGCCCGAGAACTCCTCTATCATGCCGCCCTTGCCGTCGTGCTCTATGAAGGCGTCGTGCTTCTCGGCAGTGCCTTCTGTAAGCGGCTGAAACCAGTGAGTGTAGTGTGTAACGCCGTTCTCCTCGGCCCACTGCTTCATGCCGGCAGCCACTGCATCGGCTATAGAGCGGTCGAGTCGCGAACCGTTGTCAATGACATCAATGAGCTTGTCATATACATCTGCAGGCAGGTACTTATACATCTTTGCCCTATTGAAGACATACTTGCCGAAGTATTCTGACGGGCGTTCCAGCGGAACCATTACTTCCAGCGGCTTTTTCTTGAAAGCCTCTTCAACAACCTGAAATCTTAAGTTTGTCATTGTTAAAAAGTTTTATTTATTATACTTATGCCTATTCTTTATCTGAAAACATATGCAAAGATAATGCTAAATTTCATTATGACACCTTTTTATGAGATAAATGTTGCTTTTTTTTACATTCATAGCGCAATTTATAATACAAAGTAAGTCTTTCGCAGACTTAAATTGGCATAGCATGCGCCACACGCCACCACTCACCCACATGTCAATGACGCCACGTCGCCCGGTGTGTACTTACGCCCGTCAAGCAGAAACCTTACGGCCCGGCGCCCTGCCGCATTCTACTTCTGCATCCACAGACTTATGCGGCGCATGGCTTCCTTGCAGTCTTCACGCTCACCGAAGGCCGTAAGCCTTACGAAGCCTTCGCCGCTCGGCCCGAAGCCTACGCCCGGCGTGCATACCACCTGCGCTCCATAGAGCATCTGCTCAAAGAACTTCCAGCTGTCAATGTTGCCCGGAGTCTTCACCCAGAGATACGGAGCATTTACGCCGCCATACACCTTCAGTCCTAAAGATGTCAGCGTCTCGCGCATTATCTTGGCGTTGTCCATATAGTATTTTATAGTCTCCCTTACCTGCTCCTTGCCTTCGGGGGTATATATAGCCTCGGCTGCGCGCTGGCTTATATAGATTGTGCCGTTAAACTTGGTACACTGCCTGCGGTTCCACATCGGATTCAGCGGATAGCGCTCCTTGCCGTCTATGCTGGCAGCCGTAAGTTCCTTGGGCACAACCGTATAGCCGCATCTAACGCCGGTGAATCCTGCTGTCTTCGAGAAGCTTCTGAACTCTATAGCAACCTTGCGCGCCCCTTTTATCTCATAGATCGAATGGGGAATGTCGTCGTCCTGAATATAAGCCTCGTATGCAGCGTCATAGAATATCAGAGTGTCGTTTTTCAGCGCATAGTTCACCCATTTGCGCAGTTCTTCCTTCGTTATAACTGTTCCCGTAGGGTTGTTCGGATAACACAGGTATATTATGTCGACACGCTGGTCGGGTATTTGTGGCACAAAGTTGTTCTCTTCCGTGCATGGTATGTAGGTAACGTTGCTCCACTTGCCGTCAACAAGCGCACCAGCCCTGCCGCACATCACGTTAGAGTCGACATATACGGGATATACCGGATCGGTAACGCCGAAGTTGTTGTCCCAGCGCACCAGTTCGCCAATGTTGCCCGTGTCGCTCTTTGCACCGTCGTTGACGAACACCTCACTCGGGTCGATATGTATGCCGCGCGAAAGATAGTCGTTCTTCACGATAGCCTCACGCAGGAACATGTATCCCTGTTCAGGACCGTATCCGTGAAAGCCATCCCTGGTGCTCATCTCGTCAACGGCCTTGTGCATGGCCTTGATAACAGCAGGACACAGCGGACGCGTAACGTCGCCGATGCCAAGGCTTATCACGTTGGCCTTCTGATGCGACACCTTAAAGGCATTCACCTTTTTCGCAATGTCGGCAAACAGATAGTTTTTTGTCAGTTTTAGATAATGTTCGTTTATTAATGCCATATTTATTTTTTATTGATGTTTAAGTTATTTTCTTTTCTATGTTGTGACTGTTCCTAATTCCGGCCTCTGCCTGTTTCTAAAAATTCCTGATACAATCTTTTGTCTTTAAAAAACTCACCTAATCTGATTTATGCTTATATCCGCAACCTTATCAGGGAAGCGGTATCTCGCCGTCAAACACAAATTCGGCACCGCCAGTAAGATAAACATGATTGTCAGTTTCTTTCCATTCAATTTCGAGCGTGCCTCCGTCCATCACGACCTTACTGCTGCAGCCTGCCACTCCGAGCTTTGCCGCCGCAACAGCCGTGGCACATGCCCCGGTGCCGCATGCCATCGTTATGCCGCTTCCACGCTCCCACACCCTTGTACGCAGTGTGTCTTTCTCAACGAGATGAGCAAACTCTATATTACAGCGTGCAGGGAAAGCCTCGTGATGCTCCAGCAAGCGCCCGTAGGTCTCTACGTCGGCAAGGCCTTCAGCGTCAGTGAATATCACGAAATGCGGATTACCCATCGACACAAACGTGCCTTTAAAGAGTTTGCCGCCGGCTTCAAGCATGCCTCCCGCCTCGGCGTCTGTCCTAGGCACAAACTGTCCGGCCACATCAAAGCGCGGCTCAAGCATATCTACGGTTACGCTGTCAACCTTCTGTCCGCAGACATGCAGGTTCAGAGTTTTTATTCCCGAAAGAGTTTCGAGGCGTATAGTACGACTCGACGTCATGCCTTTTTCATAAAGATACTTTCCAATGCATCTTGAGGCATTGCCGCACATCATTGCTTCAGAACCGTCGGCATTGAATATGCGCATGGAAAAATCGGCATCGGCAGACACAGGGCGCCCTATCAGCACCAGTCCGTCGCTGCCTATGCCCTTATGGCGCGAACTCCACTTTATGGCAGCCTCAACAGGAGAAGGAATATTATACAGCAACGTATTAACATAAATATAATCATTCCCGGCTCCGTGCATCTTCGTAAATCTAATCATTGTTGGTGTCATTATGATTATCTTTTCACGTTAATGTTTTCTTTTTGCATGATTTTCAATGCAAATTTACAACATCTTGTGAAACATTTTCCTATTTTTGTCGAATTATTACACAACTTTAAACTAAAAATTACATTTAACCCTCAAACACATCAATTTAATAATAGATTAAAACATATACAGTCATATAAATTAACAATTATCACTTGAACCAATATCCATATATAATAATTCAACAATTTTCATCACGGCGTCACTCTTACTACATTTTGTTCTATACAAAACTATTATACTTACAATTTATAACAATAAAACTTTATTTTGATTACATTTTAAAAGAAAAATTACATTCCAACAAACATAACGACATAATACATTTGCATTTACACACATATTGTCATAATTTTGCAGACATAAATTACAAAACGAAAAGATAAAACCATTATTAATTATCAAAAAGCAATCAATCATGAAGAAAATTGAAGCAATTATCCGCAAGACAAAATTTGAGGAAGTGAAGGAGGCTTTGCTTGCGGCAGACATTGAATGGTTTTCTTACTATGACGTAAGGGGCGAAGGGAAAACGCGCCAGGCACGTATCTATCGCGGCGTAATGTATGACACGAGCTGCATAGAACGCACTCTAATCAGCATAGTGGTAAGAGAAAAGAATGTCGAAAAGACGGTTGCAGCAATACAGAAGGCTGCATACACAGGAGAGATTGGCGACGGAAGGATATTCGTGATACCAATTGAAAATGCCATACGCATACGCACAGGCGAGCAGGGAGACATCGCCCTATATAATGCGGAGCAGGAAAAATAACTGCAGCTTCTTCGGCAAAAGCCGTCTATGCCGTTAATGACAACAATATCTTCATCTAGACCAAAAGTGGTATTTTGTTACATATAATAAGACATTCCTGCCAACGACGGCATGACAGGAATGTTTATCAAGGTAAAGTTATTTGCATTTAAAGTTTTTAGGATTATGACAGATTTGACAATAGGATTAAATACGGTATGGATGCTCCTTGCCGCAATGCTCGTATTCTTCATGCAGCCTGGATTTGCCTTCTGCGAGGCAGGATTCACCAGGAGCAAGAACACAGTGAACATATTGTTCAAGAACTTTGTCGACTTCATGGTCGGCTCATTGCTGTTCTGGTTCGTCGGCTTTGGCTTCATGTTCGGCAGCGGTGGCGAAGGCTTCATCGGAGCGCCAAACTTCTGCGACCTTTCGTTCTACACTCACCCGGCCGGACTGCCCACCGAGGGCTTTCTTATGTTTCAGACGGTGTTCTGCGCAACATCAGCAACGATAGTGTCAGGAGCAATGGCAGAGCGCACGAAGTTCAGCATGTACGTTATTTATTCAATTTTAATCTCACTAATAATTTATCCGGTAGAAGGCCACTGGACATGGGGAGGAGGATGGCTCATGGACGGCAGCGGAGACTCCTTCATGATGCGTACTTTCGGACATAGTTTCCACGACTTTGCCGGGTCTGCCGTAGTGCATTCCGTAGGAGGTGTATTGGCTTTCACAGGGGCATTCATCCTCGGACCGCGCATAGGAAAATGCGACAAGAACAACAAAAGCAAGGCCATACCGGGACACAACCTTACGCTGGCAGCCCTCGGGGTGTTCATCCTGTGGTTCGGATGGTTCGGATTCAACCCCGGCTCGCAGCTTGCCGTAGCCACAGCGGCAGACCGCACGGCGGTATCTCACGTTTTTCTCACGACAAACCTTGCAGCCGTAGCCGGAGGCATAGCCACTATGTGCGTAAGCTGGATTAAATACGGCAAGCCCTCGTTCTCGCTTACGCTTAACGGCATACTGGCCGGACTTGTGGGCATAACAGCCGGATGCGACATTGTGTCGCCTGCAGGTGCAGTAGTCATAGGCCTTGTATGCGGAACCGTACTTGTATTTGCCATTGAATTTATAGACACCAGGCTCCACATAGACGACCCCGTGGGCGCAAGCTCCGTGCATGGCGTATGCGGCATATTGGGCACGCTGATGACAGGACTGCTAGCCGTTGACGGAGGACTGATGTACAGTGGAGACTTGAGTTTGCTTGGGGCCCAGTGCATGGGCATTATATGCATAGACGCCTGGGCTGCCGCCTCAGGTTGCCTGATGTTCTATGCAATAAAGAAGATTGCCGGACTGCGTGTAGACAAACGTGTAGAGGAAGAGGGCCTCGACATCTACGAACACGGCGAATCGGCATATAACTGATAAAAAGATGAATGTTTTTCAGGATACATGATGCGCAGGAATTATGATCTGTCCCGTTCAGAGGAATGGGATAATCATATATTCCTTACTAAAAGACCTGCTAACAGCCAGCCAACCTTGTTGACCACGAACAATAGAGTATTAGTGTATCATTATTATTTAACGATGCGACATCGGTTGCATAATATCTTTTGTTGACGAGAGGAGCCGCTGCGCACAGATGCGCACGGCTCTTTTTTTATAATTATAACCAAGAAGTAAGCATTATCCATCGGTTTAACCCTACATATAGCCTCAACTGCCAGCTTCCGCCACAGGCATGGCTGTCCACATGAAAAGAGCAGATGGCTGACGGCATAAAAGAAGCGACAAATGCCAACAGAATGCACAAATGCCACTGCCGGACAAAACTATATGCAGAGCAACGGCAGCTCAAGATTATGCGCTATTTGAAACGACCAAAGCAGACTGTCATGGACAATTTGGAGGCAGTAAAAACTTATGACAAAAATATTTTCCGTTCTAGAATCACAAAGTACAACAGATGTTAAATTTTACAGATAAAAGACCGGCACCCATTAACATCTGTTTACTATCAAACTCATATTATGATGGCAGAAGAAGGATTTTATGGGCAAAAAAGTGCATTTCTGAAGCAAAAGTGGCCGCTTTACGATGTGTAAAGCGGCCACTTTTGCACCATAAACGGCATAGTAATATATTTTAACCATTGCGCCCGCATCCTAGAAACGGCGTAAAGCACTGATAATAAAGCACATAACAAAACATGCAATTTTTCGCGCTTTTTGCGCCGACTTACGGCTTTGCCGCCGGCATCGCCATTCTGAGAGCGTTAAACGTACGGAAATTATCCGTTTTCTTTACTTTTTCATCCGCATGTTGAGCTGATAAATGGCGGGCAGGAATATGAACATAGAGAATATCAGCGACAGCACCACACTCTTCTGATTGCCGCCGAAAAGTCCGTCGAGACTGCTCATCGAGGCTATATGCGGGAACAGCGTGCACAAGACATACACCACGGTGTTGTTGACCCAATGGACGGCCACACCGGGCAGGATGCTTCCCGTGCGGTAATACATCCAGCCGAGCAACAGACCAATGAGGAAGGCATGGGGCATCTGGGCTGGATTTAGATGGATGACGGCAAACACGGCGGCTGATATCAATATGGCCACCCACGGACGCGAGAAACTGCCGAGAAGCGACTTGAGGATGGCGCCGCGGAACACGGTCTCCTCAACAAACGGAACCAGCAGGCAGAGCACAAAATAGCCATACTGGCTGCTCATGAGCTGGCGGAATGTTTCTTCTGACGTGTTGGCCAGGTCAGGCATAAGGCTCTGAAGCCACACCGAAGGTAGCAGAGTGCCGAGCGAGGCTATGCCGCTCCAGAAGAATATGCCCCACTTGCCTGAACGCAGATAGGCAGGCGAGAGCACGGCCCACTTGCGCCAGACAAACAGCGCAAGCGTGAGGGCGCTGTAAACAGCGCACGAAAGTATCTGCATGGGGGCGGTTATCAGCTCAAGCTTCTGACCGTTAAGCACGGCGAGCACGTCTGACGAGGAATGGCCGGCGGCGAGAAGCCACACGGCAAACACCGCCCACGACACGAAATACTGTATGCAGATGAATGCAAACAGATATAATAATGCTTTCTTCATTTCTTGAATTTATGTGATAAAACTATGTTTTAACAGGAAAAATATGTACGAATGGGCGCATCGCACTTAGCAATCACGCCCTTTCGAGTATCTTTTCGGCAGCTTCGCGGTCGAGCCACAGCTGGTCTACGAGCTTTTTTATTGAGCAGAACTTCTGCTCGTCGCGCAGGCGGTGATAGAACAGCACGTCTACCTGCCGGCCGTAGATATCTTCCTCAAAGTCGAAGATGTTAACCTCGAGCGTGGTTTCATGACCGTCAAAGGTTGGCCTTGTGCCGATGTTCATCATGCCGCTGAGCAGACCGTCGCAGCCCTCCACCCTTACTTTCACGGCATAAACGCCATGCTCGGGTATCAGCTTCTGCGCATCGTCCACCGCAATGTTGGCCGTAGGAAAACCCAGTTTGCGTCCCTCACGGTAGCCGCCCTTCACCTTACCTGAAAAGAAGTAAGGATAGCCAAGGCACATGGCAGCCATGTCGGCCTCGCCTCCGGAAAGGAATGTGCGTATAACCGAGGAGCTTACGTTGACGCCGTTGAGCACGAAAGCATTGCCGCGCACCACCTCGATGCCTATCTCGCGGCCGTAGCCCACATAGTCGTCAAAGCCTTCGGTGCGGCTGTGGCCGAAGCGGTTGTCGTAGCCCATGATGAGTTTTCTTACGTTCAGGCGGTCGCGCAGCACGTCGCGCATAAAGTCGTAGGCAGTCATGGCAGCCATTTCGCGGTCGAAGTGGAGCACTACGCAGTTGTCGGCACCGGTTTTTGACAGCAGTGCCAGCTTCTCGTCGAGCGTAGACAACAGCTTGGGCTGAAACTCCATGTTGAGCACCTGGCGCGGATGGCGGTCGAAGGTTATCACCGTCGACTGCAGTTCAGGGCTGGCCGCCGCGCAGTCGGTTACAGACTTTATGAGATACCGGTGTCCGCGGTGAACGCCGTCGAAGAATCCGATGGTGGCCACGCAGGGCGCCATCTCAGCGCTGTCGGTATCTGTAAATATAGTTCTCATAAGCTACTTTACGGTTATTATTTCACACACGGTCGAGCCATTCGTCGCCCGTAAGGTTAAGGCTCATCATGCCCAGCTGGCTGGCAGCAGCACAGTTTACGGGCGAGTCGTCGATAAACAGTGTCTCATAGGCCGCCATACCCGAGTCCATGAGCACCTTGCCGAATATCTGCGGGTCGGGCTTCAGCATGTGCATGCAGTACGACAGATATGTTTTCTCAAAATAGTCGTCAACATCCATGCCGTCATTCCTGAACATGCCGCCCAGGGCCTTCTGCCAGTGTATGGGGTTGGTGTTGCTCAGCAGCACCATGCGGTAGCGCCCCCTGAGGCTTGCCAGTTTCTCGAGCCGCTGGCGGGGTATACCTGTCAGCAGTGCGTTCCATGCCTCGCAGATGTCTGCATCGTCAGCATTGCAGCCGGTGCAGATGCGTCTCACCTCGTTGCAGAACTCCTCAACGCCGGTGTTGCCCACCTCAAGGTCGTGAAACAGGTCTTCCTGACGGCACTCGTCAACGTACCTTACTATCTCGTGTGCTCCAATCTTGTCGAAAGCCTCGATGCAGCGATACTTGTCAAGATTGACAAGCACGCCGCCGAAGTCGAATATTATGTTCTTTATTTCTTGCATCTCAGCCTCTTTATTCCGCGCCATATCTCACCTACCCACATTACTATGGATGTTGCGCCGATTATGGTTATCCATTCCATGGCCGACAGCGGTTCCGTGCGGAACATCTTGCCGCCGAAGGTTACGATAAGCCACTGGCCCGCAAGGATGAACAGCAGGACGAGCAGCAGACCGTTGTCGTGCTTGAAGTCGTGGAATGCCGAATGGTTAGAGCCGAACGACTTGGCGTTGAACAGATTCCAGAACTGCAGCATGACGAACGTGGTGAAGAATATCGAGAGTTCATGTATATGAAGGTCGGCACCGCTCGACAGACTGTGCAGGAGCAATGCGAACAGCACGGCAAAGAATGCCAGGCCGCAGAACACGATGCCCTTGGCCATGCCGCGGGTAATGATAAAGTCGGTGCGCTTGCGCGGTTTCTCCTTCATCACCTCCTCCGACGGCGGCAGAGATGCCAGAGCCAGTGCGGCAAAGGTATCCATTATGATGTTAACCCACAATATCTGTGTAACGGTGAGCGGCATCTCTGTTCCTATCACTGAGCCGCAAAGCACGAGCAGCAGAGCCGTAACGTTTACTACGAGCTGGAAGAACAGGAAGCGCTGTATGTTGCGGTAGAGCGAGCGGCCCCACATAACGGCGTTGACAATGCTGCGGAACGAGTCGTCTATCAGCGTCATGTCGCTGGCCTCCTTGGCAACCGACGTTCCCGAACCGAGCGACAGACCCACATGGGCGTGGTTGAGCGCAGGAGCATCGTTGGTTCCGTCGCCTGTAACGGCCACCACGGCGTCGTGCTTCTGCAGCAGGTTCACAAGGCGCTGCTTGTCGGTCGGCCTTGCACGGCTCATCACTTTCAGCTTCATCACACGGTTGAAAGCCTCATCGTCGCTCAAAGCGGCAAAGTCGGGACCTGTTATCTGAGCCTCGGCAGGTGTATCGGCATCCCAGATGCCTATCTGGCGGGCTATCTCGATAGCTGTGGCCGATGTGTCGCCGGTTACTATCTTAACGGTTATACCTGCGTCGATACATTCCTTCACGGCTGCGGGCACGTCGGGACGTATCGGGTCGCTTATGGCAGCCACGGCCTGGAACGTAAGGTGAGCGTCGGGCGTAAGCTTGGCAGTGTCGATGTCGTCGCCGTTGCCGAGCACCTTATATGCAAACGCCAGTGTACGCATGGCCTGGTTCTGATATCCCGTAAGGCGCTCGCGTATCTCATTGCGGCGCGCGTCGTCTATGTCGCAGAACTTGGCGACAATCTCGGGCGCACCCTTCACGAAGAGCACTCGCTCAGAGCCGCGTTTAACTATGGTTGCCATATACTTGCGTTCGGTAGAGAACGGCAGCTGATGCTCTATGTTGTCTGCCTGGCGCAATGCCTTATAGTCAGTCTTATTCTTCTCGAGCCACAGCAGCAGGGCCACTTCTGTAGGGTTACCAATGCCCTTGCCTCCTTCTTCGTCGAGATGTGCGGTTGTGTTGTATGCTATGGCTTCGTTAAACAGAGCAGCGTCGTCGGCATACATTGCCATGTCGGCCACCTGCATCTTGTTTTGCGTCAGCGTACCCGTCTTGTCGGTGCATATCACCGTAACGGCGCCCATTGTCTCGCAGGCATGCAGCTTGCGCACAAGGTTGTTGTTCTTGAGCATGCGGCGCATGTTGAGAGCCAAGCTGAGCGTAACGGCCATAGGCATACCCTCGGGCACAGACATCACGATGAGCGTAACGGCCATCATGAAGTATTCGAGCACCACCTTCACCATGCCGAGATAGTTGTCCGAATGCCACAGGTTGTGCGGATCGGTCAGTATGTCGCGGCCGAGGAATATCACAAATGCAGCCACTGATATGCCCACACCAAACTTGCTTATCATCTTGGCAAGCTTGTCGAGCTGCATGTTCAGCGGAGTCTTAACCGAAGTCATCTCCGTACTTGAGCGTGCCACCTTGCCTATTTCAGTAGCATCGCCAACCTCAGTAACCTGATACACACCGCGGCCGTTCATCACCATAGTGCTGCGCAGCACCTTCGACGAGGGATAAGTGGCCTCCTTGTCGTTCTTGTCGGGGTCGGCATGCTTGGTTATTATAGGTTCACCGGTGAGCGACGACTCGTCTATCTGCAGGTCGGTCGACTCGATAAGCGTTCCGTCGGCAGGTATCTCGTCGCCGACTTCTATTATAACAATGTCGCCCACGACAATGTCCTTGCGTGCCACCTGCACCACCTTGCCGTTGCGGCGCACCTTTACGGGCGACTCCTCGCCGAGAGCCGTAAGCACATTAAACTTCTTGGCTGCGTCCATCTCGAAGTAAAAGCCGATGGTGGTGGCAAGGATTATGGCAAGGATAATGCCGATAGACTCAATGTAGTTGTTCTCGATTACGGCAAGACCGAGCGAGATAACAGCTGCAAAAAGTAAGATTTTGATAATCGGATCCTTGTATTTTTCAAGATAAAGTTTCCACAAGGGTGTCCTCTCCGGGGGTGTAAGCACATTCTCGCCATGCGCCGAACGGCTCTTTTCCACTTCATTATCCGTCAGCCCGGGCTGATTGGTGAATAATGGGTTAAATTCGTTACTCATTTAAGACGTATAAATAATGAATTGATATTATAATCCGACTTGAACATCACAGACCCGTCAAGACCCGTAAGCCCCATTATGAGTCCGTTAATTTTACATTCTGCAAAGTTAACATAATTCGCTGAATTGTATCAACGAGATGCCCACAATCATGGTTTTTTAACGAATATTTTACCGCAAAACAACTTTTCTTCGTCATTTAAAGCATATTTTGCAAAAAATATTTGGTTATTTGAATAAATAGCTATACCTTTGCACACGAAAACTTAACACCGCAAGGTTTAAGAGGGCTTTTAGCTCAGTTGGTTAGAGCAACAGACTCATAATCTGGAGGTCCCAGGTTCAAGCCCTGGATGGCCCACCGAAAAGAATCAGCGACTTAGATATTTATCTTAGTCGCTGATTTAATTTTTAATAATACGAGGCGAAAATGTCGATATTCTAAATAAAATGACATTTCACTCAATCCTATTATTTTACATTATAGCAAGCTCATAACTTTGGATAAAATAAAAGGCATCACTTGATTATGAAACCAAATGATGCTTTAGATATAGAGTATTTATCGGGTGTTGACGCAAAGTAAGAGTCGGAACAAGATAAGCTGTGCTACATACATTTTTTAATAAAAACCATGCATCACCTTGCAATCAATGCAATTCATATTTTACACTAAACAGAACCTCACGACCACGCAACGGCATGGAATAATATTGGTAGTTTAATCCTGTAAAAGACGCTTCTACGTACTCGTGCCTATCAAAGACATTGCTCAGCGTAAGACCAAGCTCGATATGGTTGACCGGATTATAGGTCATACGAAAGTCAACAAAAGTGTTGCGGTTATATTGGCCTCTCTCTGTTTCGGTTGACGTGTATTCGCAGTCTATCTCCATAGATATTTTTTTCAATGGGTAGACATACAGCCTGAGTGCTTCGAACCAGCTTCTGAGCGAATATCCGGCACTGTTCTGATATTTGTCCTGCCATGAAAGATTAAATGTGGTCTCGTTTGAAAGCTGAAGCCATGACAACTTGTTCCATCTTAAATTGAGCGACGGCGAAAGGATGTTTGATTTAACGGTCTGCTCCACATTGTTTTGCATAACAGGCAGTTCATTTCTTGTATAGTTTATTCTGCCGTTGACAGAGAAGCCAATGTCAGAGAACGTCTTGTCGGCGGAAGTCTGCACAATAATCATGCGTGAATCAGTGTATTCCCAAACCGGCGTTATCACCGTATATTTCTCTCCGTAACTATAATGATAACGATAGTCGTTCTTTATCCATGACGCTGATGCAAGAATATTCCATGTGAACATTCTTACGAAGTCGACATAATTAAGCGAGAAAGAAAGACTGGACGTGCGTTTCCAGCCGATTCGGTCAAATGGAACCATGCGTGTGCGGTAACCTGTCAAGATGCTGTCAGAGTATAATATTGATGAGTTGTCGGCGTCTTCATTCAAGCTCCCGTTTATTTTCAGGCGCCATGACGGAGAAAAATCATGCCGCCAAAGTATTGACGGAGAAACGTAGACTTTTGTGTCGCTTGTGTCTGTATGCCGCCAAGGCACTGAAGAGTAGAAGACATTAACAGGCACATCGAGCGTAACAGATCCGGATGCATATACTATTGCGTAGTTGAACCCGATGTTGTTGAGCAGATAATAATTTTGCATAAATCTGCTTGAAGCCTCCTTTAGCCTGTCACGGCGATACTCCATGCTGTATTTCAGTCTGATGCGGTTGCCCCAAAGCGGCAATGACGTAGATACGCTGTTACGCGTAAACATACGCTGGAGAATTATCCTCTCGCCTGTATTGTATGTTGATGTCGAGTCGTCAACTCCCATAGTCTCGCTCCTTCGCAAATATCGTGTCAGTGAGTTTATTGAGTAAACAAGATTTCCGGCATTAAGAATCATCTGCAGTTTGTTCTGCACGTAAGACGTATGCCGCCCTACCCGCTCCTGCAAAGGCAATCCGTTGCTGCTCATCCAGTTTAAATTGTCTGTATACGACAACTCCCCCGAAAGCTCGTCAATAAGATAAGTCTTTGGAGCGTTAAGCTCGTAGCGCAAGTGCGGCATGAGGGTAAACTCGTGCGATTTTCTTTTGTTGCTCTCGCTGAGAGACATGGCCGGTGAGCCTCCGTAATAATTGTAAGTACTGTCGGACAACTGGTCGCTCGTGCCGTAATAAGTGATGTTGGTGCGTAAATTGCCGTAACGCCCTATTCGGCGCAGATGGTTAATTCCAACTGAATAAGACTTGTTGCGCAGATACCTTTTCTGCATGATTGGCAGATAGACGTCTGAAGACGTTTTGATGATATTTTCGGGCAACGAGATATAGTTGTCCATATCGGTAACGTCAATATGGTCTAATGTATTGTCGCTGATGCTCTCGCCTGTGTTGTTCATTTTGGCGGTGACCAGCATCTGGTTCTTGGGAGCAATGTTTATAATGGTCAGAAGGTTGTTCCACAAAGTGTTCTCAAAGCCCCCGATGCCCCCTTGTATTTCACCGAAAGGCCTCAACTTATAGTCGCGTTTCAGCTTGATGTTAAGCGTTGCGCGCTCTGACGGTGTGTTGTCTTTCAATGCTCTTATTGGCTGGTCGTTCTCCATTATCTGTACTTGCGCCACCGCGTCAACGGGCAGATTTCGCGTGGCCTGGTTATAACGGTTGCCGAGCAAGTCTTGCCCCTCGATATTAAAACGGTTGATGGAGTTGCCCCTGTAAGATATGGTTCCATTCTCTGACACCTCTATTCCCGGAAGCTTCTTTAACACGTCAACAAGATAATGGTCGTCCTTTCCGCGGAACGATGACACATTATAATTTAATGTGTCTCCGACCTGTCGTATAGGCTTCATCTTGACGGTAACCTCGGGCAACTTCATCTCACGCGAAATAGAGTCTTTGGCAGTTTGTCCGAAAAAACATACGGGCACTAAAAGCAATAGAAAAACAATCAGATGCCTCATTTATTCAAGTTCTATGGGGTTATAAGGACGACTGTGACTTTGTTTCTTCATATCTCCTGAGAACTGGATACCGGGAGACGACAATTTAAAGGCTTTAAGTATGTCACGTTGCTCATTCTCCACTGCCCGGAACACATTTTTCCGCGTAGTACGTATTATATTTTTTTCAGCATTCAAATATATCGCAACTCCAGACTGAAGGTTCTCCAGACCATTAAGAGTGAAATGATAATTGTCTTTTGTATCTCTGATGTCGAATATAAGCCCCGGAAGTCCCGAAAAGAGATACGGCCCTGCCTGCAGATGATATGCCGGAGCATACCATGCAGTCCATTCGCGTCCGCCGAAGGTACATGATGCTTTCTTGCACGGCACATCGCAAATCACGGTGTCACCATCTGCCAGTTTCCAGTTTATTACGGGCTGCGGTTCTGTATATTCATATTTATTTATATTATTCACCTGTATTGTAGCCTGCTCCGTTCTTTTGTCAATGACAAGAGGATACTTATAAGCAATATTTTTCATGATGCCCATTACCTTAGAAAATAATGTCATTGGTGATTGTTTGGCGTAATAAAGAGAGTCATTGATATTATCTGACATCAACCGGTAATAGTCCATAAAGCCAAGACAATATTTGCCTACCAACAAGATAGTCTGCCCTTCAGTACGTTTACTCTTCAGCGAATCCCTCCTAAACGAATATTCATAATATATCTTTGTATAAGCCGTATCAAACACATTTTTCTCTATTGGTTTTATTGGAGGCAGATCAGCACTGGATATTGTCTGTGCATAAGACGCCACGGTTGCAAAGACAGCTGCAAACAACGCGCATAAGAACAATCTCTTCATATCTTTATTATCTTTTATTTTCTGTAAACCTACTCGTATAGCTTTTTGGTTTCCGCTCCTTTTATTACAGTGTGGTTGTTTTATAATATCATTTACTTGACTTTATCAAACATCATGTTAACAACAATCATGGCGCATAACCGTCGTTGCCGAAATATCAACATCAAATTCATGATAAAGGAATTTACTGTTACAAAATAACTAAATATTATAGTTATAACAATAGCATTAGTATTAATAAAAGTAAAAGCGGCCATACATTTAACTAAAGCACTTAGTCTGTTAACATTAAACGCTCATTGTTTAACTAATATTTATAGTTTGGCATAACTTTCGCTAACCAATAAATCTTCATCAATTGGACATATTGCCTTACAAACCATAAAAAAGTTTTTAAAGAAACTCATCACTCGTCACATCTGCATGTAATAATTTGACATTCAATCTATTACGATGTGACGAGTTGACTTTCCAACTCGTCACACTATCGGCTGTCTCCATGCTATGTGATGAGTTGGCCGGCAACTCATCACGCTATAACGCGCTGAGCGACAACAGGTTAAGCTGCAATGTGACGAGTGATGAGTTTCTTTTAAAAATATATTCGCCCGTATCATCAACATAGGAACATAAACATTACAACAAGAATGTGCAGCATACGTTATAAATGCCATTATATTAAAATCTGTATAAAACAAAACGCTGACATATAAAAGCATACCTTTTACACCGCAAAACATAACCTTTCAGCATGCAAAAGGGCACGTTTTAGAGATATAAAAGACGCAGAACGGACTGCGGAGTTAAATGGCTGGAGATGTATGGAAGGTTGTTAAAAACACATGGCATCGTCCAGATAAATCAAAAAAATAATGATTTTGATATGATATATAAAGTTGTCCATTAACTTTGCATCATCACTCATAAGGCAGACATGCAACAGACACACACAAAGAAACACTACCTCGGGAAAGGACTATCCCACGAAACTTTATAATTCTAAACATCATCCTGCAGACAACATAAAAACGTGCCAAGCTTTCCATAGTCCTGACACGTTTAATATAACAAACAACTTTAATTTACTTTTACGCCCTTTCCGTTCAACAATATGCCATACCCATATTCATCCTTACAAAGATACATGTCTTCATCCACGGCTGTTATCTCTGAATACAACGGAAGTGTTATTATACGCCCCTCATTGTTTATCAAACCATAATAGTCGTCCTCTGCCTCATAGCGTTTACATTTAGCTACAGCTTGGACACAATAAGGTGTATTATCTGCATCCCCACTTTCACTGTCATCTACGCTGCTACAGCCAACCGGTCGAAGTTTGTCCGTATCATAAAACATTTGCTCTATATCTTTAATAAAAAACGGCTCTATAATTTTTCCGTTCATATCATATTTCCGCATAGTATGATCTGACAATGTTGCAAATATTAAATTATCCACTATAAAATAATCTGCCGGCGCAAAAGGAAGCACCGTTCTCATATCATTGTCAAATACCGCTTTCTGTCCGTCGTGCTTCTCAATAACCCAGAGACTGTCCATCGCATTGATGTCAACAAACTCTGGTTTTAATACCCAATTACCATTTTTGTCAATAAGTCCAATATTCCAATTAACATTATCCTTCATCTTACAATATCCGCCATTGAAGGTATATGCAAGATTGCTGTTGTCAGCCTCAAACCCCTTATCGATTACTGTTTTTCCCGTATGGTCAATAAATATCAGTTTACCATCCTTTTCTACAGCCGCCAATCCTTCTGAAAACACCCATGCCCTTGAATAAACAGGTTCAATGGATACTTTACCGGTAAAACGGTTAAGATATCCACGCTTACCGTCTTTCGAGAATACTACAAGACTATCATAATCCTCAGAAACGGCCACCCAGTCCACATCATCAAGCAAAACTTCTTTTTTCGTCAAATCATAAATCCTTGAGTCTCTGCCGTCGTAGCTTTTTTGAAATACTACATGATTACTGATGTATTTATCAAACCACAGGTCCTCACAAAAATACGGTTTTATCCATTTTGGGATAACAATTTCTATTATAAAAGCACTGACAAGGCACAATGTAAACAGACACAACAAAACAGTCATACATGTTGCAGAAATACGCCACAACACCTTAGAATAAGTACAATTGTCCGTATATCCGAAAAGTTTTCCAATAAAACGGAACATCTGACAAATGCCTCTCCACATAACGGTGAAGAATAATCTAAACGATACTCTTTTTTTCATTCTCTGTATTAAGCTAAAAAATTATACACCACTATTTTCATAAAGTTTTTAGAATAACATCATGATATATATTCTTCTTTTTATTTAAGAGTACATCATACAGAGAAATCTATTACCTAAACAAAAATTTTACTCATTATTTTATATTATGGCATAACAAAACAACATTTTATGCAGGGACACTAATTTAAAGGACTAAATTACTTCAACATTATATACATCTTTAATGTTACTTGGCAAATCTGCATAAGGCTCAATACTGATAGGATAAATTTTTAAAGTTGCTTTATTATATTTCTGCTGTGGATATGCATGCATGAGAGCACGTGACACTTCTTTTTCAACGTATACACTCCTCGCAGAATTACATGACCAGCACAAGATAAAAAGATCAGACGTATCAATAAATCTTTCTATTTCCTCATCATACACATCCCCACCTTTCAGAATATATCTATCATAAAAATATTCAACACCCTGAGCCTTATATGCCTGCGCAAAATATTTCACCTTATCTTCATCCTGATGAGCGTATGATATGAAAATCTTTTTATAAATATTAGTATTAATTTCTGAATTTTTATATCGAGGATTGGCAACAATTTGGGTTATAAATGACAATGTTCCTAATAATACACCACCTACAGACAGATTTATCTCACAATACAAGTCATTAACATTAATATCTGAAGGAACTAAATAGCAAAATGAAGATTTGCTTAAGTTACCTTGCCATTCTATCGACCTCTTTGAATTATGTACTAGATTTTCTCCATAAACATTTAACTCAACATCTACTTTATCTCCATGTTTCAGATGCATCTGAAAAGTAGACACATCTCTTCTCTCTGTGGCTTTATCTGCCCCCTTCGCTAAATCAGAAACAATATTTGAGTCATCACTTAAATGAAGAAAGACCTGCACCAACAAATGCGATGAACTTTTAATTTCAGCAGGCGCAAAAGCTGACGAAAAGACATTGTCGTATAAATGCTTAATTGGCACACAAGCACCAACCGGCGAAATGGATTTATCGTCTAAATCGGTCATAACCAATTTTGCCTTACCACCCAACAACACCTTGTTGTCGTTATGGGATTCTTGCTTTATTATAATCTCTTTTGCAATAAGACGAAGAGTCTCTAAATATGTCGCATTTTTATGATTAAGAAAATATCTGACAATAAGGCTATACAATGATATACGAAGTTCTAAAGATGTTGTTGTTCCAACTGCGACAACAGTACATGAAGGCGCCCTCAATTTACATTTAAGATGGAAATCAGCAGAATTACAAGAAGACAAATCTATTGTACCTTTATAATCCTTTGGTATTGAACATATCAACTCTTTTTCCGGAATAATTGAGCCATAAAAATCCAAGGCTCTTAACACCCTATGATAATGCGCCGTAATTATAACATTCGAGTAGCTGTATGCATTTTTTAAATCATCAACGCTTTCAGCATTGATAATTAAAACATTTCTTTTCTGTAATTGCTGTACGGCAATCTCTATTTTTTGAGCCGTAGAAGAATAATAATCCCAAAGCAATTCTTCGTCATTTGTACCATACATCAACTTGAGTGAATCGATAAAATCACTTGATTGTTTTTTGCAACATTTTCTAAATTGCTCCTGCGTATATGGTATGCCGATACACCAAACAAGGAAATTATCAGGCAATTGTTTCTTTGAAAATAGGTTCTTTAATATTTTCATAATCTATACCGTTAATCAATGCGAACATATATTCGTGCAGTTCTTTTACCTCTTGCTTGCTTATACTTAGTTTTTCCAATTCATGATAAAACAAATATTCATCCCATAATTGTCCTGGCCTTGTAAAAAGGTCTATTATAAAAGCCCTTAGCTGTTCCCATCTTCCTGAGGAATCTTTTGGGAGGTTAAAAACCATACATTCAAAGACACGTCCTTCAAATTCTCCATCCAATAAATATTCTGCCTTTCTAGGAATCTTAAAAACTACCCACTCCAAGCCATCGTCACCTATATATGAAAATTCCTCCATTTGAGAAACATCATATTCATCTAAATAGATTATCTTACTGCTGGGTTTTATGGTTTTATTAAGCTTAAGAATATTATTTTCATATAAAGCCATTTTGGTCTGACCAGCATCTTGCTTTAAGCATTGTATTATTTTGGGCGAAGAATGAGTTTCTGAAGCAGACTTAGATAAATTTTCATTTATCTGCGGAAGTATGTCATCAACGCTATTGACTGCATCATCAAAAATTTTACCTATATCAGAACTTAAATTTACGGCTGCAATGCTTTTACGCATATCCAAGACCTCATCAATTGATTTCGTTGTATACTTTTCAGCATTACGAGAAATGTCATCTTCTAATTTCACACATCCTTTCAAGGATTTCCACCCCTTTTGAATGTATTTTCCATTAAAGCCGGCCTGTATGGTTGGTGTATTACTTTCCACTACGGGTAAATCCACATCTACAAATAATAATGCAAAGACGATGATCTTTAGCATATTAAAAATATTGATTTTTAATTTTATCATTTTCATAATATAGTTTATTTTCATTTGTAAATTACAAGACTTACGTACCAGGAAAATACATAAGCTACATTTTAATAACTTAGTGTATAAAAAATTTAATAAATGCCATTATACACAACCAATATGCAATATTCGCAAAAAATCTTCATATATGCAAGCATATAATAAAATAAATTAAAATTTATTTTGAATAAAATCAAGACAAATTAAGGGTGTGCCCAAATGTATGTTAAGATACATTTGAACACACCCTCTCCAGAATCAATTGATTCTTTTTATTATTTAATTATTCTAAAGCCTAATTTAGTAATCAGTTTTAACGTTCCAAGTGCAGTGTTGCGATCATACTCCCTTTCTTCGTCCGGGAGTTCTTCATAAGGTACAAGACATGGATGTGTCTTTAATTTGTCATCACGTTGCTCTCCGTATGTCCATCCCTGTTTAATCCTTGTTTCTGCCCAAACTTCATGCACATTTTTTGCCATTTGTTCAACTAATGTTTCTAATTCATCCGGAAGTTTCACGTCAGACGTGTCAAGCGGATTAGGTATATATTCTTTTTTCATCTTCATAATTTTCCATTTTACAAATTAAAGAGCATTAAAACAGCAGGAATCTATCACACAAATATGATTTTTTACATCGAAAAGACCTTTAGTGTGTTCAGGCAGCATGTCTTTTCTGTAAATATATACCAACAGAACGACTACTAGCAACAAAGTGGCAAACATGAGAATAATAAAATCCATTCGTTTTCAAATTATTCTATTCTTTTATAAGAATCACATCATCAGCACCATTCGGCATATACCTAAGCGTGTTTTCAAACTAGAAACGCCAAATCATATTCATTTATTATTTTGCTTCATGTCTGAATTCATTTAAACGAATTATAACTTCATCAATAGACTCATTATATTTTTTCGAAACATCTATTATTTCTTTTATACGTTCATAATAACCACCTAATCTACCAGTTTCTAATTTTTCTAATTTTTGAATATACTTTTCAGCTTCTTCATTCCATCTGAATGCACAGACTTTTGTCATATCTTTACAAATATCAACAAGACTACTAAAATAATTTACACAATCTTCATCTTCAATGCAAGGAATCAAAGCATCAAATGTCATATCACTCAATTTCTTAAATGAAGTTTCTGTTTTATAATAATCATACGCATTAAATTGATTTAATGTATCAGCAACTTCATCAATAAATTTTCTTGATTTGATTTTATAATATTTATTTATTTTATTATATGCTTTTGTGAAAGATTCTCCTCTATTTATCTCTCTCATAAAAGTTTCAATAATATATTTATCTATGTTTTTCATTTTATTATATAATACTTGTAATGAATTTATATTTTTTTTAGTGTCTTTACCGATTTTCTCTATTCTGTTATAATTAGCCTCTACATCATAAATCGTTATAAGATAAAGCAATCTTGAATAGTCATAACTATTATTATTTTTTAAACCTTGCAATGCTACTTTAAAATTCTTATTAAATGCTTTTTCATTAGCATTATAATTTATATTTTGATTTATATTTTCTAGAAAATGACATATATAATAAAATTGAAATTGCTTAATAATTCCATTAATATCTTCATTTATAAATCTGTCTCTAATAGTACACAAATTTAAATCAGTACTTATAGCACGATACAATTTATTTATTTTAGCATCATTCAACGATGTTATATATAATTTTATATGACTTGTATCATTCTTCTCAGGTAAAACAAGTTTTGTGTTAATTTTATTCAAGCTGTCCAATTTGTCAATATTTGGAATATTATCAATCTTAGGTTTATCATTATTTACTATACACCTTATAATTTCATTTCTTATTTCTTTATAAACCAATGAAGCATAATACTTTGAAGAGTCATTAAGATTATTATGTTTTCTATCTTTTAAATCCCAATCAGCATATTTAATTATTTTAAATTCTGACAAAACATCTAAATTGTAAACTAATTTCTTTCCAAAAATATAAAAAGGCATATAACCATTATCATCAACTTGTACGTTTTTATTTTTTGATAAATCTAATGTTAACACTTTACCTCCATATTGTGAAGCTGAAGAAATTTCACTTGGTATTGTATTACGCACATAAAAAAAAGCACAAGGCACAATTGTATCCCCAGAAAAAGACAATACACCAAATTTATTATTTGATGACTTCACAAGCACTGTTTTCCAATTCAAAGTATAACATGATCTTCTAATAACCTGATCGTAATCAACAGCAATAGGATTATAACCAAGTTGAAAACAAACAGAAGCAAACAATACTATTATATTTGAAAAAGACCATAATATTTTTTTCCATAAGCATATTTTACATACTGAAAAACTGAATATTACAAAAGCGGAAATAAACAACAGATAAATAATTAACCAAACGAATGGAATATTCCATAAGCAAAAAGCATTAAGCATTATAGGAATCAACATCACTAAATATACTAAATAATGCCAAAAATTCTTATTTTGATATGTCGAAAAATAAAGTAATGGAACAATCAACGTCATTAATGCAGAATCTGAGTATGAAGAAGATGCCGATTGTATAGGACAAAACACCAAATCATAAAAAACAAATACAGAATATACAAACAATAAGAATACAAATATTCTTGAGATATTGCGTATATGCAGCTTTCCCCATTTGCGCAAATAAATATAAGATGCAAAAATTGTAGGTATAAAAACAAATGCCGAAGCTAACACAACTTCTTTTATGACTTCATATGGAGAGGCAGCTCCAACTTTACGAGCAAAATAAGGCACAATTACATCATAAGAATAGAAGTATAAGTAAAGATATGAGGAACAGAAGGCAAAAAACAGGGAAATAAACAAATATACATTATGTTTCTGTCTTATTGCTTTTAACTTAGCCTGTTCTGCTTTTCTTTTCTCTTCCTCTAATTTTGCAACCCTGTTTTGATTATGTATTTCTATAACTTTACGTAAACAGTCATGTGAAATTTCAACATCATTGCCAATCTTGTTTATTATTCTTTCTTTTTCTAACTTCTCCAGTTTTTCCTTAGGAATATCTTGCAGTTCTTTGTCATTCAAAGACACCCTTCTACGACGTCCGTTGGAATCAATCAGAGCCTCTTCCAACCTAACCCGAAGTTGGGAATCTTTATATATTCCACATTTTTCCAAAGCTTTTTCATAAACATGGTTTATAATAAAGACAAGAAAGTCCTCACTATATTTGATCTTGTCAGATTCATCGTTTTCCCCACTACTGAGAGTTTCTATTTTTTCAATTATCTTATCATCATCCTTGTCAAATTCTGTCAAAATAAGTGATAATACAAGTGCAGATATACATGGTAAATCGTCTTTTACCTCATCAATATTCCCAACTCTTTCAATTTTAGCGGCATTAATAATATCATCAAGACTTACATTATTTGGTAAAGACCCCAATTTACTTGCAATTTCTTTTGCAGAATCTTTTGTTAGAGCTTTCAAACAGTAGCGATTGTTTTTGAGCGACGGAATAAAATATTTTCTCATTGACCAATAGTCCAACTCGCTTACAAAATCACTACGTAAAGACAAAATAACCTTAAATCTTTTAGGGATACAACCTATTGCAACATTGCCTGGGACTTCATCTTTATATAAATTCTCCAGCCATTTAAAAAATTCATCAGTCCAATTGATATCTTTAGAACGGGTGAAAATTTCTTCAAACTGGTCAAAAATCAAGACAGGTATTACTGTTTGATAAGAATTCAAACGTAATTCATTTTCACGTAACTTCAGCCAGATACTATCTTTCAGTTCTTTGTCTGTTTTGCCAGACTCATTATAAGCTATTTCTTGCGTTTTTAATAAAAGCAAGGTTTTATATTGTTCTTTTGTCTTCGCATCATCAATAGCACAAACGATTTTTTCCCAAACAAATTCATCAAAATTTATTTCCTTATCCGAATTCTTATTATTCAGAGTTTTTCGTGTAGGTGTCTTCGCAAAATCATTATCATTAAACTGAATACGTACAGGAAACATATTTTCCGTACGCATACGAGGTATCAGTCCTGCATTAATAAGAGATGATTTACCTTCTCCTGACTCGGCATAACATACAACAAAATCATTATGCTTTACCATATATAAGAGAGACTCAGTTTCTTCCTTACGCCCAAAGAAATATTCTTTATCTTCCTCTTTGTAATATTGAGGGCCTTTAAAAATGATAGTATTGTTTTCCATGACTATTCTATATTAAATTGATTTGTATTTTATTTGTTAATTGCTGGCAATCTGAACAATTCAGGATGCTCATCATCAAACTGTAATATTGTTCTTTGACTAAAAATACTTAATGGAAGATTTCTTGAGTCATTTTTACTATTGGCTATTCTTTCAACTATACCGCCATCCAGATTACTATTATTATCTTTATTACCAGAATCAACAATTACTATAGGACAAGGTCTCTTTTTTAGAGAAATTGCATAATATGCTTCACGTAAAACGGGGTTTAATACTTCTACCTCCTCGGAATCATTATCATTAATACCATATTCATCAGAAAACTTATCCAAATTAGGAGAATCTCTATACTCCTCCAAATAAGCAGAAGTTATCAGAGGTACAAAAATGTCACAATTTCTAACTGCATTTTTTATATTTTCCCAATATTTATTTCCTCCATCTGCAACTTCTTCTATATCAAGCCACACATTTCCTTGTTTTTTTAAAAGTGTTATAGCTCTATCTAATTTCTTTTTTACTTCATTTTCTTCTTTTTCCCGTTTGTATGAAATAAATATATTCAGCTGTTCATTTGCAATGGACTTATCATCATCGTTCATTTTTGATGGCCATACATCTTCAAGTATATCACTTAATTTGTCTCTTTTATTATTTTTTAGGTTCGTTTGCCCTGTATAATTATTCCTGTCAAGAAACAGTTCCAATCCTTCTTCAATATTTTCTAAAGATAACCAATACCCTCCCTTTAGCTTTTCTTTATCATTAAACATTGGATATATAAGGAAACGGAAAAGCCAGTCTGGCAATGTTGAACCTAAAACCAATAATTTGCTAATTTGTGGATTATTGTCACATAAATAATTTGATAAATTCTTTGCCCCATAATCTACACTATGCAGCGCATGCATAAACTCTAACAAAGTCTGTTCATTGTAAACCCATGCAAATGAGTTTTTCCCTCCAAAAATATGATAAACGACCTTATTGCCGTTACCAATATTCATCGGTAAATCGTTTCTGTCATTAGGATTAAACCATTCACTAATTTTTTCATTATAATTCAACGCTTCTATCTTTTCAATAAGAGGGAAACCAAATGTTGTAATAACTAAAGGAAAGTTTCCTCTATTCAAAAAATTCTTCACACATGGTTTAAGTCTTATATGACCCTCATTAACAGCTTCCTCAAATAATCTATATATAGCATTTGACAAGTCTGTATTTTTCTTCTGTTCAAGAAGAGAAACACCATAATAATAATTTGAGTGTATCGCTTTATAAATATGTTCCCGTTCTGTTCCGTTATTTATTTGTTTAATATACTTTTTACATATCACCTCTTTTATTGAAAGTGGCAAATCCTCTTCTGACTCCTTATATTCAAACATGTCGTCACAAATAACAGGAACAATGATGTTACTGTCACTTCTAATATCTTCACTTACAAATTCATTATACATAATATAAATAGTAATATGGGGGCATTAGACAATGATAATATATAAATTGTTTAAAATCAAATGTTAATATCTCTACTTACATTGAGCAATTACTAATTTACCTTGAATAGTTTGACGCAATTTATCCAAGACATTATCATCTCTATTTGAATAATCAATACATTCAATACTACTTAAATCATAATTTATCCTTGGTGCATAAGGTGTTTTATCCAATAAAATAGGTATAATAATTTTTCCATATTCATCAGCCAAACTTATCTCTTTTGCTACATTATGTGAAGAATTTGAATTCTCTGACGAAATGAACAAAACTATAATTGCCGATTTAATAGCATTACATATAACATCCTTATAACTTTCACCACTATAAATACCATCAACATCAAGCCAATACTTTATGCCTAAGTCATTTAAAACACTACAGATTGGGATTATCTCTTCTGAATCTTTACGTGAATAACTAATAAAAACCTGATGTTCCATATTTTTTTCCTTAGCATTATCTATCACGTCAATATTTGAATAATCATGTACAACACCATCAACATCTTTTTTCCTAATCTCAAGAGAATATTTTGAAACATATGAAAAGCATTCGAAGAAAGGCAAAAAATCTAGTTCTCTCATTCGATTAAAACGATCATAAAGATATATTTCAACTTCATAATGTTTATTTGTCACTAACAGAATCTCAGAAATTGCTTCAGACATGAGTTGTGCGACTTTATCATATGGTATTTTTGCGGCACCTGCACCTATCGCAGGAAAAGCAATGGAGCAAATATTATGTGCAACTAACAACTTAAAACACTCTTTTATTGAATGCCGTATAATAAATTGATAAATCTCATCATTTTGTTCTTTATTCACAGCATATCGTTTAATTGCATACTTTTCATCAATAGTTATAGCATGAAAAACAAATTTTTGAGAAAGATTGCCTGCCGTAGTTACAACAACATCTCCCAAATGAGCAGGAACCTTCTTTTTAGCATCTTGAATTAATGATTCGCCTGCTGCAAAAGAAATACATTTTGAAATACCTCCACCCATAGATAAAAAACAATCATCAGAACTAACAATCACCTCTGTCTTTGTTTGCAAAATATCTCCAAAACGTATTATTATTTCCGAATTATTTATTTTATATTTTCTTTCCATAATCAATAACTTTCTATATTAAAAACTATTTCTTCACAATCTCAAAGCCCAAATTCTGTACAAGTTTTATCGTATTCATTGCCATCAGGCGATCATATTCTTTTTCACTGTCCGAGAGGGCTGAATAAGGGACCAAGTCAGGATGCTGCTTTTTTGCGTCATCACGTACAGGGCCATATGTCCAGCCTTCATTAATACGGGCCAAGGCCCACACATTATGAGCATTTTCTGCTATAGCCTCACGTAAATCCAATAAATCGCCAGTAAGTCTGATATTATCAAGATTTATAGGCCGCGGTCTGTATTCATCAATGGATTTGATTGTACATACCATATAATTGCGTGATTCGTGCCAAGCAGACATAAAATCAGTAATACTTACCCTCTGTAATTTTGACGCTGAGTCTTGCGGATTATAAATCGTCAGGCTATGGGTTTCTTTGCTGATATCCGTAACTACAACTGCGTGATTGGGTTTGTCTTCTTCATCAGGCAATAAGGGATTAAGTTTGTCGCTGTCCACAACGACTATTACGTCGCCGCCACATACAAGAGTCTCTTTTATATCGTCCAATGTTGCATCATACGTCCGGGTAACCATCAGTCCTTCAGATACTATAAGTTGTCCTACAGCATACAGAGGCGTTCCTTTATCCGTCAGCCAATTGTTCTCACGGGCCATATTAACAAGAACTGGCTTGCTGTATTTTATGCCATGTCTGTCAAGTATGTATGCCTCACAATCCACGCAACAAAGATTTTCATTACTTTCAGCCGCCATTTGTGCCATTGGCAAATAGCCATTTTTTACTCCACTTTCATCATTATCAATGTTTAGAGCAATTTCAATAGTATCGCGCAATGAAGGATCATTTTTCAGAGAATCCAACACTCGTGCAGCCTCATCACCATTAACGTTGCCTTCAAAAAAAGCGGCAATCAGCTCGTCGGATATTTTATCTGTCTTTTTATTATTTGCCATAATGCTTAATATCTTTTAGAGCGGCTTCCGTAAGTGCAAACATTGCACGCCGCTTAATGTTATACAAGTTTGCCGTTGTAACCCCAAGTTCTTGAGCCAACTGTTCAGGTTTTACATCTTCTAATACAAGTTTCTTTATGACATAAACATAACGTTTATTTTGCATTAAGTTAAAAACACGTTCTAAATCTGATCTTGCTGATGACACAGACTCCGTATTTTCTTTTATATTCGTAATATAAAGAGACTCTTGTGTTGAATCTTTTATCATCATATTACGCTTTTTTACAAAATAATGAATTGCCAACACCTTCAACCATTGCATTAACGAGCAACGATATTGAAAGCCACGCAGTTTTGCTGCATCATTTTCCATAAGATATTGGTATAATTCATTGACAAACTCATCATAATCAACTTCATACGAAAATATATGCCGTATGATACTATAGAAGAGCGGACGACATTTGACAAAGAAAAAATCAGCGGTAATCTGATTGTCTTTGACAATTAATCCGTTTATTATTTCTTTGTCTGTCATTATTCTTTATATTTTAAACCTCTGACACTCAATTCCACAATGCCTTTATCATACTTTAGAGTGTTAACTATATAAGGATTGTCTGAACGTATCAGGTCATTGCAACTCATAAGACAATTATGTGTCTTATGTTTCATCGACTTTTCATCACCATAAACGAAACCTAACAACTCCATCTTGGCATTCCACCGAAGATGCTCGCAATAAGCAAGATTGTAAAACAAAGTTTTATCTGGTTCAGACACGAGATTAGGATAATCATTGCGTTCATTGCGTGAAGTGATAGAAATGAGATGATTAAGTTTTTCTTGGCTCTTATCTTTGTCGGCAACACCTGCCAATATTAATTTCGTAAGAATATGGCATACGTTAGAGCGGTCTTGTTCCTTCGTATAATATTCTTTAAACGCCTTATCCACTGCGTCAAGATTTTCAGTGTTCGTCTCTTTTGGCAAACTATTGCTTATTTCATTATAAATTTTATCATATTCTTTTCTGAATTCTTTAAGTTTTTCCTCTGTTGACACTTCCAGCAGATTCCTATAAGCGAGCACCTCTTCTGCTGTTCCAAATGCTTCTATTATCTTCTTTTCACCATCATTTATTTTATATTTTCTAATCTGCTCCAACATTCTCTTATTATTGCAGTCACGCAATCGGACGTATATCTTAAAGTTATCCATATTTCTACGATAACAATGGGCAAATTCAAACAATTGTACTGCTATAAAGGCAGCGGCCTCATCTTCATCAATTGCAATGACGACATAATTCAGGTCGTCTATAATTCCTTTCATCTTGCTCCAAAACTGCATGTCTTCAGTTGACATGTTTTCCAACCATTGAATAGAATCTTTATTCTCAAGTGCCGGGGCATTGACAATAAATTTCGCTTTAAGTTCATCAAGATGCTTGTCGACAATATAAAATTTTTTGTCTTGCTCAATTATATCATCCTTACCATCATCATCTTTTCTTGTATTTTTGACAAACGAGCTGAATTCGTACAAGAATCTAAATACGTCTCGTCCTGTTTCACCAAAACCTATTATCATAGACGTAAATACTGATGACACCGTGCCTGTAACATTGTCATATTCAACAAAATTAACCGGCTGACTATCAGAACTGTTTTTTATTTGCTGTACAGCAAGCATGGACGAATCTATCAGATAAATTTTATTTTCAGCGCCAAAATTATCAAATATGCTTCTGTTTATCCTATTTTCACGGGCATGGCAATAAATAGCGGATATATCTCTGTCGTAACCGGTAATTAACTTTTGCAACGCATATACAGCCTCAACATTTTTGTGCTCGTAGTCTGAAAGGAAAAAGAATTGAGTTTTATCGCTGTTATGAATGCAACGCCTAAGATTTTTAAGGCCAAGCTCATTAAATACATCATTTCCCGCTATATTGTCTGCAAGTTTAATGTCTAAAGTTTTTTCGGTAACTGTTACGAAAGTTTTTATCTTGCCTTTGTTAAGCATTTCTATTCGTTCAACATAATTCTCGATGCCGTCGTCAGCCGAATGAAAAAAATGACTGAACGTAAAACGCGACGAATGATGGTGTCCACTTTCATTCATCTTTACAAAAACCAAGTATGCTTTTTCTTTAATACCATTCGATTGGTAATAATCTCGTATGCTTTCTGCAACAATCATGGTCTTTTCGTTAATTCCCCAAAATACATAAAGATTATATTCTTTACAGAACAAACTTCGCAACCACAGTCTGCACATTGACATCAGCCTGAGTCCGAACAGCCTAAGTATGAAAATAGCGCTCACAAAGACAGCCATGAAATGCGTAATGGAGAACACGATCATATAAAGATGGTTTCCTTTCAAAGGTTTACCAACCTCTATCAATTCAGACTCTGACACAAACATTTCCAATGACGATATGCAGGAACGCAAGAACAGCACAAGAAAATCGTTTTTACTGCCATGCTCGTTGAATCCGATCATATAAATCAGGATTCCGACAACAAAAACACAGACTGCTATCCACTTCAAATGACGGAATATCCACTTGCGCCAACTACTACGAAAGATGCATAACGCCAAAAACGCTAACAATACAACCAACGCAAGAAACGAATATCCGAGATTAGAATCAAAATTATAGTCTATTATAAATTTTTCTATCATTTCAATCATTGACACTATGTCTCCTTTCTTTATGTATGTTTATTTTACCTGTATTGAAAATCATTATCTTTCAATTATAGCGGTCTGCCACATTCGCTACAGAATTTGGCATTCTCAGGGTTCTGATGTCCACACGATGTACAAAATCTCTTTCCATTATTTTGTGTTTTTTCATTCTGTCCGGCACCATTCATAATTATCACATCTTGTGCTATCTCAAGAGCCTTGTCGTCAAGTTTCGACTGTTCTACAATTCCCCATATCTGGGTAATAAGAACCGGCCAAAAAAAGAGCATCGAAATAACAGTCGGTATAGCCTGCTGACCCCAGATGCCGACACCGGCTTCAAAGAGAATATTTGATTCTTGTGGTAGCAACGTCACTTTCAATGCGGTCTTCATACCTAACACGCCCTTAAACATTCCTCCTTTTGTAATCGACAAGTCATATCCACGGCCGCTCAGGGGCTCTGCCTTAACTGTATATCCCTCATTTTGAAATTCTTCCTGAATACGTTCAGCTATTTGAGGTATCAATGAGTGCGAACCGTATAATGTCTTTTTAGTACTGAAAGTTCCCATTTTCTTATTTATTTAAGTTTAATGATTGGATTGAATAAAAATTATAAACAGCATAAAGCACGCCAGACTCGACAAGTAACTCTTTAATCTCTGCAAGCTGGGCTTCGCTATATTTTTTCTCCATGTCATGAAGCAGGGCAACAACCTTGTCCGACTGTGCCTTTATTTCTTCTTCTGTAACTATGCCATCTTCCATTATCTTCTTGAAAGATTCATTATTCACTACAAACTCGTCAATATTGAGTATCCCTTTTTTATCGAAAAACATAATTTTATAGGTTTTATTGGTTAACGTAATTTATTTCCACAATATTTACAGAAGGTCCAATCAGGCGAGACGCTTCTTCCGCAGTTACTACATTTCTTGCCTGAAGCTTCTGATTTCAGGTTATCTTTCAGGTTCAAGTATTGCACACTCTCTCCCCATTTCAGTATTTCCCGCACACGTACGGCATTAAACGGATGGTCCAACCCCATCGTTACATACAACTGAAGAGTCTTATTCCACAATCCATCTGTACGTATTTCATCATACTTGTCTGCTTGTCTTGCCCATTCCTCCATATTGATGTCCTTTGTCAACTCCTTCGGACCTCCTGCTAGCCTTGCCATTACACGGCTGACAATTTCTGGCGAAGTAACTATACTGCTGCACCTGTCACACGATAATTCGCTTTTCCTGTACCAATAAAGTATTGCGTATTGAATAGGTACAGTCAATGCACCCAATACCCCCAAAGAGTCCGCTCCGCTAAGTATATACCTTGCAACGCTATGATACAATACATGCCGGCAGATGATATGTCCACACTCATGGGCTATTATCGCGTCAAGTTCCTCATCATCCATCATTTCTACCAAACCCGATGTTATAGTAATGTAAATCCTCGTATCACCAAATGTCCACGCATTGGGTATAGGATTCATTTCCAAATAAAATTCAGGCTCGTCAATTCCTAATTTTTCACATATTGGCGGAAGACGGTTATACAATTTAGGCAACTGCGTAGGTGAAAGCCTTATGGCAGAAGCCATGTTGACGCCATATTGCATTTGTTCCAATCCCAACGACAGTATCTTTTTAACTAATGCTGGAAATCCGGGTATGTTCTCCAATTGTCTAAGTGCAGCTGCATCTTCCGGGTGTATAAATTCTGATGCTTTTATCATAAAATAAATATTTTGATTTTATTATTTAAATAATCTGTATCCGTCAACCTTAACAAGAATCATTGGTATAGCATTATTCATATTTATATCGAATTGCTTTGCCCAAAAGTCCACATCATCCAAATGGCTATATCCGCAAATGTTAGGATGAATTCTGTCCTCGCTCTCTTTAAGATTTTCCTTCTTTGACTTGAAATCAGTTTTTGCCTTGTTAAAGGCTAATCTGATAACATCCGGCAATGACTTCTCATCATATTCCTGTTTCTTTAAAGAAATTTCCCTATATGCATTATTTAGCACGCAACATTCCTCATCATCATGCTTTCCGCACGGACTAAATTCCATCAACAACTGCTGTACATTCCATCTGTTATGTTCACACTGCCCTAATATAACCTCATTCTTTTTAAAAGCCTCAATCAAGAAAGATTCGATATTCTTGTCTACGCCATCTTTAAACAGTTTGTTCTTATAGGCCCCGGCAACATTCTCACCATCAAACAATTCAGGAACTATCCCACGTATCTTCTGATATATTGTATCAACAAAGAATTTGTTCGACCATTTATTCGCTATAGAAAGTGTTTTCCAAGACATACGTAAATCCTTATACGTATTCTTGTCGCCCATATTTATATCTTTCATACTTTCATCATTTTTATAAGCTCCATTTGCCATAACAGACTTCAGATACAGAGAACGGTCTCTCATGTATTCTCCATACATCATGCCGAAAGGACGAATTTTTTTATAACGTCTGTCATTACGTTTTGCACCGTTCAGATTAGTCAATATATCTGATGCCTCCCGCTGATATACCCATATTTCCTGCACCTTCTTGTATATCTCAACAGGCATATATAAACTTGCAGCTATTGACTCATGAGTCTGTGTCAAACATACAGCTATCGTAAGCTTCGAGTTTTCATCTTCTGAAATATTTCTTAAATACTGACGCACACCATCTGATTCTATCTCACCCTTGACGAACTCTATCTCCAAATCAATAAAATTCTTGCCATCCTTACTTAAATGCGACCATTTATAGTCAGCCTGTTCTGCCGGATCTGTCCATCCGTTATCAGGTATCAACATTGCCGAGTCACAATTATTTGCATCAAAATATTTATTTCTGACCAAACCAAAAAGATGCGTATATCTGCCTTTAAAGAAATGAATTTCTTTATCTGCGTTCGTATCAATAAAGGTTATTCTCGAACGGGCTTTCCTAAAATTAAGATAATGAGCCTGAAACATTGCCTGCAAGCCCATGGCCACACCAATTTTAGACATACCTACAACTATGAAATGTACGTATTCATCTGAATCGCACGATATTCCACTCCCGTCCAAAGGAGTATATTCAATAAAATCAGGATTTAATTCCTTACTCTTCCACACTCTGTCATTAACATATCTACAACCATGTTCCCTGTTGTCAAACACTCCTTCGACCATTACTCTTTGGGCCCACGCCTCATAACAGTTGAATGGAATAAATACAATATTGTCGTCAACATTTTTCGGCATGTCTGAATATTGGAAAACAGAATAAGTAGTCTGATATTCAAACATAACTTTGCATACTTTCTTGTGCCTGCTGCTATTACATGCTTTTCTTCTGTCCTCTTCACTTAGATAATCAGCTATCAAATTGACACACTTCATGTTCATTGCATCATGGTATGTTTCGCACGGATCTTGCAAAGTTGACTCTCCTAATACATAAATCTCGGTGGCATTTTCTATAAACAACTTTGATATTTCTATTTCCGAATCACGTTGGGCATTATAAACAACCACACGCCTAAGCTCTTCTTCCGTCAAGTGGGAAGACAATTCCTCACGTACATCTATAGCCTCTTTACAAGTCTGCAGGATTACATATTTGTTATTCCCTTCGCACTTGAAATTAATCTCTCCTTCCACCTTATTTGCTAGCAAGTTCTTTATTACAGACGAAACAATCTCGTTTGCACCTATAACTACTGCAAACTTATCTTTCTTCAAGAAAAAACGCGGATATCTTATTTCGCCTCGAAGCCAATGTTCACGCCTCTTATCAAACCAGTTTGTAAAGATTGAAATAAGTATGCCATTCAATAAGATAACACCAAGAATGGCAAAAAGCGCAGTCCATCCCCGGCCTGCCATTGACGTAGTCATGTGCTGGTTACCAGGATCCATAAAATGACTGTAAACTATCCAAAGCAAGGATGGCGACCTCTGGTTGTTACGGATTTCATCTGAAAGAGTATCACTGACGGCATAAAGATTGTCCTCATAAATAAGTTCTTTAGGAGAACTGACAACATCAAACCCAAACTTATCACCGACCTTCATCGTCACACCTAATATAAGTGTCAGAAAAAAAGGCAATAAGACAACTATGCATATTATCCTTCGTGAAAAATGCCCGTTCATAAGTTTCCAGTCAAAATCAATTCGCCTGAAGATCACTAAAAACAGTATCTCGACCAAATAGCACGTCCCGACTAGCCCAAGCGATGCAACCAACAACATTTGTAATCCTTCTGATATTTGGAAACTGATTATCACAAGTAATACAAAACAACCAATAAATATAAAAGGATAATCTAATTTTGAAAGAATTTTATCTATTCTCATTATTAGTCTATTATAATTATTTCAATTAAGTTCTCTAATTGCAAAAACAACAAATTATTAGAAAATAATTAAATAAATTTAAAGAATTTACTATTATAAATACTAATAATCACATTAATATAGAGAATTCGTGGATATCTCCTATTGTTCATTTTGTACTAATTTAATCTATAATTCCATAAAGCAAAAACCTAAGATTACATAAAACAAAGATATTTCTTTTACGTTAATCATCTATTTTCAGAATCCTCATTAACCTTTATCATGAATATAGGTGTATCTTTTCCTTTTGGTCTTTAATTTGTTCTTATGCCATACTGTACTTTTCATTCACACATAAAGACGAACTTTTATCTTGACTATCAAACTTATATGATATTATTATACAAAAACAGCCATAAGCTCCACACATTTTAACCACGCTAAACAACTGTTTGAACAACTTGAATCAATTTATCTTAAAAAGATTTAGAGGAAAGATGGCTTAATGATAAATTGGCTAATTTTGCGACATCGGCTAATAGCCGGGAAATGATGTGAGGAGGCGAACGAAAGGGAACGGAATGAAAGAAATTTATTTTTGATGTGACATATGAAAAGGATTTTATTTATAATAACCGCGGCAATAATTCTTGTGGCATGCGCCACGACTGACAGGCAACAGAATGACAGAAAGAAACAGGAGAAGGCCGAGATGATAAGCAGGGCGGTGTGCAACCGCGACTTCAAGATAAACGTGCAGACAGCTCACCCAACGAGAGGCATGTCGGTGCAGCTGACGGCAGACTTCGACCTGAGGATTAAAGGCGACAGCGTGGTGTCGTATCTGCCCTACTTCGGCCGTGCTTACAACGTGCCTTACGGAGGCGGAAAGGGGCTCAACTTCAGCGGAGTGACAGAGGACTTCAAGATAACGCAGCCTAAACGCGACAGAAAGCACGTGGAGTTCAGCGTGAAGAACGATGAGGATACATATAAATTCCACATTGATATTTTTGACAACGGCAGCGCGTCGATAAACGTCATGCCGCAGCAACGCGAAATGATATCGTTCAATGGCGAGATTGAACTGCACGAATGACGCCACAACGGCGACCTTGAAAGAAACCATTATGGAGATAGATGCATAGACTAAAATGTAAACATTTCGGACGTCAGCCGAACAATTAACGCTCTCAGAGCAGCGATGCTATTCACAAATACGGGATTTTACATGAAAAACGCCCAAAATAGGGCGTTTATGTTAAGTCTTTATCATTCAACACATTACGCACGCTGAGCAACAAAACAGCAAGAGTTAAAAAATATTACTCGCCCACTTACGGTGCGAAAGTGGGCCTTTAACGAAGTGAAAACAGGCCGTTTTCTACTCAAAAGTCATAGATTAAGACACAAAAAACGCATGTTTTGGCTCGCTTAAAACAGCTAAAAGCAAACGTATGTTAATAAAGAAGACATGCAAGCGCATTAAATTTAACATCCGTTACACATTAGATTTCTAGATTGAAAAATTATTTGGTTCTAATTTTTTACTACCAGCCAAACTATATGTCAAGGAGCCTTACAGTCAAGAAACAGCATCCTTAATGCGAAGCAAAAAATACGTTTGATTCTTATGTTGTAAGACCTAAACCGATTATACATATTGTCTTAATTCAGCAAAAATCAAAAAATTAAGATGCATATATATAAAAGCTGCAAATCATAATTGGTCTGTGCCTAGCTTCGTTTCTCAATCTTCCATTATTACTTCTAAATAAAAAAAGGAACGCGTCATCTTTGCGCGTTCCTTTTTTTAAAGAAAGAGAGTGTTTATTTCTTGGTTACGTTAAGTTTGGCAACCTTACTGCCGGCCTTAACCAGATATATACCTTCGGGGCGGCTGTTCATATCGATACATACAGCATCGGCAGAACGGGCTGTAGCCGTAGCCACTACATGTCCGGCTGAATCATAGACAAATACAGGCATGCCTGCCTCAAGTCCGTAGACATAAATGCTGCTGCCGTCTGCTGTGATGCGTATGCCGTCGTTTCCGTCAACGGTCTCTATGCCGCTGGTGAACACGCGCACAATGTTAGAGCCAACCTCGCCATAGCCAGAGTAAACAGCCTTAACCTGATATTCGTTGTATTCTGTAGTCTTGGCCGTGTTGTCGAGATAAGAAGTCTCGGCTATCGGAGCTGCAGTGAGTCTGCCTCCGTTGCAGTAGACATTGTATCCCTCGAAGCCGAAGAGCGGCGACGTAGACTCGCTGACAGCCTGGGTGCGCAGTCTGACATCGGCAGACGGAGCCTTTCGTGATGCGACGTTGAACGCGCCGAAGGCCGGAGCCTGCGCGGCCGAACTGAAGTCGGCATAAGGACGCAGCACTATCGTTATGTTCCAGTTGCCGTCGATGTCGTTGTCGGTCAGCGTCTCCCATGTGGTTCCGTCAGAAGAGTAGAGGTCGCCCTTGCCTACAACGGCAGGTCCCTCATCATATCCGAGCGGTACAGATATCTCATTGTGCTCAACATAGAGTACCACTCTGAGCGTACGGTCAGGATTAATCTGCAGCGGAGTATTCAGTTTGATGTTGTTGAAACTATACTGGCGCAGATTAGTGACATACTGCTGGCGCACGAGATCGGTACCCTCATAAACGAGCAAGAACATCTGGTCGGGAACGTTATTTACATAAACCTCAACCTCTGAAAGCGACAGATGGCCGTAAGACTGCAAATCGTCTGATGTCCACTGTACGCCGGCGAAATATCCACCGCCGCTGGGCAGACCGGCAGCATCGTGTGCCGTACCGCTATGCCATCTGAGGTTGATGCCGTCGCCTATAGCCGGAGCACTCCAGTAAAGCTGCACTCCATCAGAAGTTTTCTCGGCAGAAAGCATGCCCGGAGCCTGATAGTTGTTGCTATAGTCTACAACTGCCGTAACAGGCTCTGACAGCTCGCTCAGACCGGAAGTAACGTAGATAGCGCTCACCTGATAGTTATATGTGCCAGGCAGCAGGTTATGATCAGTGTAGCTTACGGCTGTAACAGGCTCCTCGTTGAGTTTGACACCGTCGCGGTAAACATAGTATCCGTGGATGAGAGCATGGTCTTCTGTATCAACAGAAACTGCGTCAACATACTGAGATGTCTTGCCGGCATCGCTTCGCAGGGCCACGTATGCTACAGATGCAGGCAGCGTAAAGCTGAACTTCTGCCAGTTTTCAGTTGTCGTGACAGTTGACAGCTTCTGGAAGTCGGCCTCCGACGTAGAGCTGCCCGACGATGTATAGACAGATATAGAGCCTACGCCTTTGCTGTCGTTCTCATTGCGTGCCACAAACGAGAACAGATTCTCGGCATTATCAGCCTCACCTACAGGAATTATCAGCAGCGAGCTATTGCCGGCTGCAGCCTCAACAGACTTGTTGCCCTGATAAGCCGTTGCAGATGTCACGGTCCATGCATCATTGCTGTTTATCCAGCCTTCGCGTGCGAATACAGAACCATCGGTCTGTCCTTCAGCGCTCTCATATACAGCGGCATCGAGGGTTGCGGGGTCAACGAACGAGAGGTTAACGTTGTAGCCACACTCAGCCGGCACGGCCTTAATGTCAGAAGGAGGAACACAGTCGCCTGCGTCGACAATAGTAACAGTAGCTGCCTGAGACTTGTCAGACACAGAGCCGTCTATATAAACCGTCTGTACAGCATAGCTATATGTACCGGGGGCGGTTTCCTCGGTTGTATATGAGCGATATTTCAGCGGTTTGTCGTTCACCTTTACATCGTTGCGGTAAACGTTGTAGCCTTCAAGACCGAGTATTGTTCCCGGGTCAAGGAATATGAAGCGCGCGCTGGTTGGTCCCTGCAATGCAAGTGCAAGAATGTTGAGTCCTTCCTTAGTAGTGATGAGCGACATGCCGCCAGCAGCCGTACCCGTCTCCGGACTGAGTTCGGGATAATCCTTAAGGTCGACAGAAGCCATCTTCTTGCCTGTGGTAAGGTCATACATCGACACTACATACGGATTTTCATAACCCTGCTCGAAGGCATAAAGCACGCCGTTATAATAAGCCGTTCCGGCCGCACCAGGATAAGACGGTCCTGTGCCAAGCTTGCTTCCTCGCTTATCGATGTAGATGGATGTCTCCCAGTCGCCAACCTCAAAGCCTCCGCGGCCGTTGTCGAGGTCAGGTATGTAAGCCAGATGGCGTGCTACTTCCGAGATAGAGATAGTGTCTGTAGCCACGCGCTTGTCCATGTCTATCTTATAAATCCAATTGCCGTTTGTAGAGGCATAGAAGTCCTCGCCGTCGTATGCAAGGTTGCGTATTCCGTTGTCGACACCGTCTATCGAGAATCCTTCAACAAACTCGCCGTCAAGTGTATACTTGTTTACAGCCCCCTTGACGCTGTGCATCGTGGTGTAGATATACTCGCCGTCTGAAGCCACGCCCATCTCACCTGAGATGTAGCCCTTAAACTGGTTGATATACTCAAGACAGCCGTCGTTAGTGTTAACCTTGGTTGTCGTAAGGTCTATCGGGAACGACATGCCACCTTCTACAGGCAAATCCCAGCGCAGACGCACCGTGCGGTTGAGTTCAACGTCAGCGTTGATATAGCCTGGAGCAACAGGAGTGCCAAGGTCTAGTATCTCTGCCGTTACACCTGAGGTGAAGCCAGACACGCCGCCGTCGGCATAAACAGAGCGTACTTTGTAGACATGTTTGCCAGGCTCTGTCACCTCATCATGATAAGTAAGCTCACTTATAGGAGCCGTGGTTATCTGAGCGTCGTCGCGGAACACCTCATAGCCTACAGGTGCGTCTTCTGCATCGTCAGCCGGTGCAAAGTGAGCGGCAATGTTGACGTTACCCGTACCACAACCCATACGTGAGCATGTTGACCACTCTGAGCCGTCGGTTGATATAAGATTACTCTTTCCCTC